>JADHEF010000260.1_pt1 | contig 63236 bp, 62 predicted proteins | sample 8952391 | NCBI WGS metagenome assembly JADHEF01 (sample SAMN16124439, study PRJNA663245) | bioreactor sludge metagenome | isolation source: sludge (nitrite) | place: India:Bengaluru | collected 2019-02-28 | reverse complement strand
GGATTGAAAATCCGCGTGTCGGCGGTTCGATTCCGTCCCTGGCCACCAAAATTCAACGCCCGATCGGTGTGCACCGACCGGGCGTTTTCATTGGCGCTGCCGGCGCAACCAACCGCCCGGCATCGATCACCAGACGAAGAACACCAGCCACCAGTTGGCGGCGACCAGCGCGGCCGGTACCAGCCAGACCCCGAAGGCGACGATGCGCCGAGCAGCCCCGCCATTGCCGAGCTTCACCAACCGCAAACCCAGCCAGGCCGACCACGCGAGCGCCGCCGCGAGCAGTCCCATGCGCAATCCCGGCAACCAAGCGAGCGTGGCACCCTCGGCGCGCAAATGGGTGGCGGTCATCATCGACAGGCCGAGAAACAAACCAATGCCCGCCAGCGGCGTGAGACCCAGGGCGAGCCGGCGCCAATCCGCGCCCGCCAGACGCCCGGCGATGCGCATCGCCAGCCAGGCCGCGCCGCCCAGCGTCAAGGCGACGCCAGCGATCCAGATCAGGATCGCGGCGCCATCGAGCCAGGTGAATACATCGTTCTCCCCCGGATAGCGCGTGAGCAGCCACCACGCCGGACTATCGCCGAGCATCCATTCGCCGTGGTGATCGATGAGCCAGCCTGCGGCGGTTTGCTTGAGTTGCACGAACCAGGGGCTGACCGTCCATTGGAAAGCACCGAGCGCGACACCGAGCATACCGAACAGTAGCAACATCGCTTCCCAGTGCTTGGGCGTCTCGCCGCCGATGATTTCGGCGTTGGGGGAACGCGGCGCGAGCGCGACCGCATCGCGATGGCCGCTGCACCGGCCACAGGCATGACATTGCGTCATGCCCTCAAGTTTTTTCACGCTGAGCAAGGGCGCGCAATCGACGGCTTCGGCGCGATGCGGATGCGCGTTCCAGCGCGCACGATCGACCCGGAAATGCACCGGCGCCAGACGCGCCAGCAGCGCGAAGACGCCGGACACCGGGCACAGGTAACGGCACCAGACGCGTTTTCCCTTGCCGTAAAGCCAGCCGATCCCCACCGCGGCGACCGTCGAGCCACCCAGGATCAACAGCGCCGCCTGCGGGTACTCATACACGCTGATGAGCTGGCCATAGACGGTCGTGAGCACGAAGGCGACGAAAGGCCAACCGGCCCAGCGCAGCCATTTCGGGATGGCGCCGCCACGCCCACGGCGGCTGGCGAATTCCGACAACGCCCCCTCGGGGCAGAGCACCCCGCACCAGACCCGGCCCATGAACATGATCGAGAGAATGACGAAGGGCCACCACACGCCCCAGAACAAGTATTGCGCCAGGAGTACCAGGCGTTCGTACCAAGCCGCGACGGTCGGCGCTTTGTCGCGCACCGCCATCACGCCGGGCGTGGTACAGGTGTTCGGATCGATGAAGCTCGATGCGCCGAAGTCGCTCGAAAACAAGCGTGCTTCAGCATTCGGATGTGGCAGGAAAGCGGGCAGCGCCACGAGCACCGCGTAAAAGACGACGATCACCCATTGCGTGGTGAGGATGGCGCGCCGATGCGTCGCCATCCAATCGCCCAGGCGCGTCAAGCGCCCCGGGCGGGGGCGCTTGACGAAGACGAGCGGATGAACCTCGGCCATCTCAGGTGTGCCCGGTGCGGTCGATGCGGCGCATGCGCCAAAGCGCGTAAGCCCAAAACAAGCCGATGGCCAACACCAGGGTCGCCGCCGGTCGGGCGCGGTAACCGACGAAATCGGCCAGGAAGCGACCGATGCCGCGCGCGTCGGGCAACCAGCTCGCGGTGTCCCAGAGCGGATCGGCCAGCGGCGGCAACCATTCCATCCCAATCATGCGATCGATGCCCGCCGCCAGCAGCGAGGTCGCGATCAGCAGCAAAAGAAACTCGCTGACCCGAAACAGCGTGCGCATGTTGAGAAAGCGCGCACCGCGCGCGACCGACCACGCCGTCAAGACCGCGATCGCAAAGCCGGCGAAGGCGCCGGCGAACAGCCGCGTCGCGCCGCCCTCCTCGCCTTCCATGCCCAGGCCGTACAGGAAGATCACCGTCTCGGCGCCCTCACGCGCAACGGCCAGGGCCGCGATCGCGGCAATGCCGATTACCGCACCGGTACGCGCTGCGGCGTGCTCGGCCTGGCGTTCGAGTTCACGCCGCATGTGGCGCCCGTGCTCGTGCATCCAGAGCACCATGTGCAGGATCAGCGCCGCCGCCACCAACAGCATCGCGAGCTGAAACCGTTCCAGCGCCTCGCCGGCGAATTCGCTGTGTGCGGTGTACGCCGCGTAGCCGAGCAGTCCGGCCAGCGCAATGCCCACGCCCACACCGGCCCACAGGCTGCGCTTGAGCGGCGCCGGCTCCGGCTGGCGCACGATCCACGACAACAGGACGCCAATGACGAGCATGGCTTCCAGGCTTTCGCGCCAAACGACGATGAGAGCGTTCCACATGGCAGTCCCCGTTATTTGGCGATCACGAGCATCTTGCCGGTGTCCATATGGAACTCGTCGATGAACTCGTATTCTCCCGGTTTGAGCTTGGGCAGCACCACGAACGACGTCGCCCCCGGCGCCAACACTTTCTCGACGCGCATCTCCAGGTTCTCGAACTCGATCGGGCGCTTGCCTTCGTTCTTCACGATGAGCTTGATGCGCTGCCCCGTCGGCACCTCCAGACGCGGCGGAAACAACCGGCCGTCCTTGGCGACGACTTCGTAGACCGGCAGTTCCTGCGCGTGGGCATCGAGTCGCCAGCCCGCGGCGAAACCCAGCGCGGCAACGAACAATAGACGGGGCAGCGTGCGCATGGTCAGAAACTCAGCTTGGCGCGCACACCCGCCACCTTCACGGAGTCCGCTCCCGCGTCGCCGCCCGGGTGGGAGATCCATTGCAGGTCGGGGCTCAGTTCCACCGCATCGTTGAGCCGGTAGCGGTAATACAGCTCGAACTGCCGCTCGCTGCCCGTGGCCTCATAGCCCGCGATCGCGAGCGAGTCGGCGCGGTAGTCCTTGCTGGTGCGCAGACTGCCGAAAGCGATGCCGACCGAATCCGCGCCGCGCCCCCAGTCCGAACCATCGAGTTCGGCGCCCACGGTCAGCGCGCGGTCGAACAACACACGACCGGTGGTGTGGTGGCCGTAGCGCGCGAACAGCGTGAGGTCGTCCGTCACCTTCTGGTCCACCGAAAGCCCGACGCCACTGTGGCGGCGCGTGTTGCCGTCGTAGCCTTCGGCGCGGCCATTGGTCCAGGTGTACAGACGGTAATTGCCCGGCAGATAGTTGATGCGCGCCGCGGTCTCGATCTGGGCGATGACGAACGGGTCCGACAGGTTGCCGCTGAAATTGGCGCCCGGCCCGGAGCCGAAAGCGCCCAGCGACACCGCCCATTCGGCGCCCTTCTCGGCGCTGTTCTCGTACTTCACGATCGCGCCAGGGGCAAAGCCGTAGGCGTCGGCACCGATGTCGCCGCCCGAATCGAGCAAAGGGTTGTGCACGAAGACGTTGTTGAGAAATTTCGCCGATTCATCGTCGGCGGCGCCGTTCTGGTCGAAGAAGACGAAGGGATCGATCTTCCCGACCGTGAAGTGCAGATGTTCGCGCGCGTTCTCCTTGAGCCCATTCCCCAGCGGCACCGAGAGTTGGTACCAGGCCTGGGCAAGAACCGCGAACGAATCGTCGGGCCCGGCGCCGGTCTCGAATCCGACCGTGTTCACCGTGCTGGTGTAGGTCGGGCGCAGCCCAACGCCCACACCTTGCCCCAACCGGATTTGGGTGAAGAGCTGGCCGTCCGATTCGCCCATCGAGCCCACCGGCAGCGTCACATTGAGATCGCCGCGATAGTTATAGCGCGACTCGGCATCGCCGCTCGGCGTGCCGCCGCGCCGGACCTTCTGCCCGACCGCCGTGATGCTGCCCTCGACCGCGATGCCCTCGAACGCTTCCAGCTTGCTCACCGGTTGCTGCATCGCCAGCGTCTGACTCTCGACGGCTTTGAGGCGGGTGATCAGTTCGGGCTCGCGCTCGGAAATCCGTTCGGTGGCCAGCGCCTTTTCCAGCTCGGCGTTTTGTTTTTCGAGCGCCTCGATGCGCTCGGCCAGACGCTTCATATCGGCGCGCAGTGCGGCGGCATCGTCGGCCGCCGCAGCCGGCAGCGCAAAGACCGCGGCCAACGCCAGCGTCAGCGCGGAAAGGGGGAATCGCATCTCAATACCCGCCCTTCTTGCCGATGCCGGCGTAAGTGAACTCCCATTCGGCCTCGACCGGCTTGAACCACGGGCGCACGCCGGTGGCGCGATCGGTATGACGGCCGAAGTGGTTGCCCTGGGCGTTCTCCTTGGCGCTCGGCGCGTAGACGATGAACTTGACCTTGTACTTGCCCGGACCTTGCAGCTTGACGTTGTCGCCGTAATGCGGGCCGTCCGACGCGACCATCGGCATCATGTCGCCCTTGATGACCTCGTTGCTCCCGATCTTGGTCAGTTCGTACTTGACCAGCAGATAGGGCACCCAGGCGCCTTCGGGAATGCCGTTGGGGTTGTTGCCCAGCGCATGGATGTCGGCTTCGAGATGGACATCGGACTCGGCCGCCTTGCGCATATGGCCTTCGGGCTCCATGTCGATCGCCTGGAGATAGACCGCGGCGATCTCCATGCCCGCCAGGTTCTGGGGCATGCCGATCGGGTATTCGAGGGCGATGGCGGGCGCCGCCATCAATCCTGCAGTGAGCGCTCCGCAGGCGACCAACAATGAACGGATACAACGCATGGCAAACCTCCCAAAAGATTGAAGTCAACGATCTCTTTGGCTGGCTTGCCGCGGCGTGGCCGACGACTGGCTGGCTGTATTTGTGGCTTGAAACGAATTCACTTGCCGCTCGTCGCGCACCTCGCCCCGAAGACCCCGGTATCGGAGCCTCGGCCGACGGTATACGCGGCGCACCGGATGCGCGAGCGCATCGGTTTATTGCGAACAGCTCTCATCATACATGAGAACAATTCTCATAACCAAGGATTTCTGCGTCGCAGCAAACCGCACCCGAATCCGGCGCTCGCCGGGCGGATAGAAGCGATGATGGAGAGCGATCGATGCGTCGATCGGCGCCGACACGGGCACCGCCCGCCAGGGCGAAATCGCCCGCGCGCTCAGGCGGGCGCGTCGGCCATGGGCACGGTCCAGACCGCATCGCCGTCGGCCAGGCCCAGCGAATCGCGCGCGGCGGGCGCCAGATGCAAGGTCCGGCCGAGCGCATGCGCGCGCGCGACCACCACGCGCGGCATATCGCCCATGGCGATCAACCAGTTCGCGGCCGTGGTCGGCATCGCGTCGGCGTCGAAAGCGACGATGCGACGATGCGCGCCCAGCACCGCCTGGAGATTGTCGATGCGGGCCTCGAATACCGGCCCCGCCTCGTCGATCGTGACATGGTGCCCATAGCGCAAACCCTCCATCGACAAGGCCTCCATCATGACCCGCGCCGCCGGCTGCACTTGTGCCACGGCGGCCTGCGTCGCCGCCGGCAGGAACGAGGTGTAGACCGGTTGGCGCGGCAGCAGCGCCGCGACATGCGTGCGCCATGCCGGACCAAAACGTTGGGCGGCCTGCAACGGATCGCCGGCGTAGAAATGCCTGCCCAGACCTTCCCAGAATGGCGATTGGCCGGCGCTGTCGCGCAGCCCCGGCAATTCGACGATGAGTTCGGGCGGATAGCGTTCGCGATCGCGCGCGATCAACAGCAGGGCCGCGCGCACCAGGGTGCGAATAGCCATCGCCTGCTCGGCCAGACTGAGCGCGGCGCGGTCGCAGGCCAGATCGGCGAACTCGGTCGCACCGGTGTAATCGTTGCCCAGCAACAGCGTGTGCTGGCGATGAAACAGATCGAGTTCCTTGGCCGCATGCACCACGCAGCCGACGTGATACCAATGCCGCAGGCGATCGAGGCCGATCGCGCGGCGCAGCCGCAGGCAAGCGCCAGGCACGGCCGATTCGCGATGCTCGCCGTCGAGTTCACGATGCTCGGCGATGAGCCAGATTTCATGATCGTCGGCCTCGGGCGCGGTGCTCGGCAAACCGGCATCGGCGCCGGGAGCCAGCCAGCCGGCGAGGACCGGCAGATCGTGCTCGCGGGTGGCGCGCACTTCCCAGAATTTCATGCCCGGTCTCCTTCGCTCGTCGCACCGACGATGGGGCTGGCACCGTACTCGCCGTCCATGGGCGCGACGCGCACGCGGGTGCCAGCCTCGCATTGCAAGGCGTCGGCGGTCGGCGCATCGATCGTGCAAGTCTGCGCATCGGTCTTCAGGTGCAGGCTCGTCGCGCGGAACTGCTCGCGCTCGGCATTGGCCACCAGATGCAAGCTGCCGCCCGTGTGCGGTGCGCCGCAGGCGATCACCGCATCGCGCGCGCGCACCACGGTCTTGAGCATGAGCACGCGCCCATCGGCGGTCGGGCCGCCGTCGAACAAATTGATGTAGGTGTCGCCATCGAACCCTTCGTCGAGCAGGATCGAGAACGGCAATTCGCCGACCGGATGCAATTGCCCGAGCGACCATTGCGCTTCCTCGGGCAGCAAGGGCACGTAGATCGGCGATTGCGGCATCAACTCGGCGATGTAGGCCTTGTCGCGCCCGCTCGTGAGTTCGCCCGCGGCCGGATAGTCCATGTCGAAGAAGCGGCGGCCGACCGCGTCCCAGAACGGGCAATTGCCGATGTCGTCGGCCAGGCCCGGGTTCTCGGCCGCGATGCGGTCGGAGAAGCGCTCGGGAAATTGCGCGATGAACATCAACCGCCCGCGCGAGAGCAGTTGCGGCGCGATGGTGTCGGCATACATCGGATCGATGTGGAAACCCGTGAGCAGGGTCACGCCGGTCAGGTCGTGGCACAGGTGCAGCGTGTGGATGCGGTTGCGCGCGCCGAGTTCCGGACTCACCTGCACCACATATTCGTTGCGGTAACTGTAAAACCGGTCCTGGAAGCCGGCGCTCGCGGCGATGCCGGCGGTGCCGATGAGTTCGCCGCCGCGCGCGCGGTCTTCGAGCACGAACAGGTAGTGCTCTTCGCCGCTCGCATCGTCATCGCTCGCGAACGCCTTGTCGGAGCGTTGCAGCTTGTCGAACAAGGCATCGCGGTCGGCGGGCAGCGAGGTGATGCCGATCGCGCTGGCCGAGGCCAGGCATTCGAGGGCCGGAAGGTCGGACATGCGCGAGGCGCGCAACACATAGCGCGCGTCGTCCAAGACAGCGTTCATGCGTCCTCCTGGTCGGGATTGGCCGCGACGGGCGCGGCGCGCCATGCGGCCGCGCGCTGGCTGCGCTCGTCGCGCGGGGTGTGGCCGAAGCGCGCCCGGTAGGCATTGGAAAAATGCGGCCCCGAGGCGAAACCGCAAGACAGGCCGATTTGCAGAATCGACTGGCTGGTCTGGCGCAACATGCGGCGCGCGCGTTCGAGCCGCAGTTCGAGATACCAGCGCGACGGCAGCGCATCGAGATGCTGTTTGAACAAGCGTTCGAGCTGACGCCGCGATACGCCGACCAGCCGCGCGATGTCTTCGGTCGGCAAAGGTTCGGCCAGATTGGCTTCCATCAACGAAACCGCCTCGGCCAGCTTGGCCGAGCCGCCGCCCAGGCGCGCCGCGAGCGGCACCCGCTGGCGCTCGTCGCGCCCGCGCACGCGTTCGAGCCCGAAGGCAGCGGCCACTTCCTGCGCGATGCGTTCGCCATGCCGTTGGCCGAGCCAGGCGATCATCATGTCGCGGCTCGCATCATGGCCGGCGCAACTCAGGCGCGCGCGATCGATTTCATACCATTGCTGCGAGACCACGACATCGACATGGCGCTCGGCCAGCAAGGCGATGTGCGGCCAATGCACGGTGGCGCGGTAACCGCGCAACAAGCCGGCCTCGGCCAGCCAGGCCGCCCCGGTGCCGATGCCGCCGACCGGAATCCCGCTCGCGGCCTGGGTCTGTAGCCAGCCCAGCACACCGGGAGCCGGCGTTTCATGGTCGGTCAAGGGCAGATCGCTGACCACGAACAAGGCGTCGAGCGCATCGGCGCGCGCATAGGGCGCGGCAGCGATGCGCACGCCGCCGTGCGCGACGACCTCGTTGCCTTCGATCGACAACAGCACCGGTGCGTAGGCCGGCTCGTCGAGCACCGCATTGGCCGCGGCCAGCGTATCGACCGCGCCCGACAAGGCCAGCAGCCCGAAACCGGGCAGCAGCAAGAAGCCGTAGCGCTGCGCCTCGCCCACGGGCTTACTTGAGACCGCCGGACAGGAACTGCCGCAGACGCTCGCTTTGCGGACGGGTGAGCACTTCGCGCGGCTTGCCTTCTTCTTCGATCAGGCCTTGATGCAGGAAGACCGCATGGCTCGCGACTTCGCGCGCGAACTCCATTTCGTGGGTGACCACCAGCATGGTCCGCCCTTCGGTGGCCAGGCCGCGCATCACGCGCAGCACCTCGCCGACGAGTTCGGGGTCGAGCGCCGACGTCGGTTCGTCGAACAACATGACCTCCGGGTCCATCGCGAGCGCGCGCGCGATCGCCACGCGTTGTTGTTCGCCGCCCGACAATTGGGCCGGATACACATCCTGCCGGTGCGACAGCCCGACCCCCGCGAGCAGTTCGCGCGCGCGTTCGAGCGCTTGCGCGCGCGGCTGCTTGAGCACATGGATCGGCGCTTCCATCACGTTCTCGAGCGCGGTGCGGTGATGCCAAAGGTTGAAGCCCTGGAACACCATGGCCAGCCGCGCGCGCCAGCGTTGCAATTGGCCGGCGTTCGCCGCATGCAGGCTGCCGTCTCGATCGGGCTTGAGCGCGAGGGTTTCACCGCCGAGCTTGAACGTGCCGGCATGCGGTTGTTCGAGCAGGTTCAGGCAGCGCAGCAGGGTGCTTTTGCCCGACCCGCTGGAGCCGACGATGGCGATCACATCGCCCGGCTGCGCGGTCAGGGAAACACCGCGCAAGACTTCGCGCTCGCCGTAGCGTTTGTGCAGATCGGTGACCGACAGGCTGTAATGCGAGGCATGCCCGTAGGGCGCGCCGGCCTCGGTCGTGGGAAGGACGCTTGCATTCATGCCGGCAGACTACCTCAAGAGCCTCGAAAGCGAAGAAGACGAAAACCGGGGTCAGGCCGACAGCAACTTGCCGCGCCGCACCGCATCGCGCCCGGCGACCTTGCCCAACGACATGCCGGCCACCGCATAGCGCCGGTTGTCGCGCGCGAAGAACAAACCGTCGACCGGCGCATCGATGAAGGTCGTCATGCCGGTGATCGGGTCGATCAGATCGGCGATGCGATCGCCCTTGAGCACCTGCTCGCCGGGCCGGCGCGCGAATGCGACCACCCCGCCATGCGGGGCGATGAGGGGAATCGATCCGGCCAAGGGCAAGGCTTCTCCGCGCCAGGCCGGCACACTCTTGGGCGGTTCGCCGAGCACACCGCGCGCCGCGAGAAAATCGACGATGCCGCGCGCATCGCGTTCGGCATAGGCATGGGTGACATCGGCTTCGCCACGCAACTCGATGGTCGCGGCCAGGCAGGCCTGCGGCAGCGGCTTGGTCGGCCCGAGGCGCTGGGCCAGATCGGCCCAGAGCATCGAACAGGCTTCGTCGAACGGGTTGTCGCCCGACCGGTCGGCGAGCAACACGATCTCGGCGCCGATGCTGCGGGCCAAGGGCTCGGCCTGCGGCCAATTGGCGCTGGTGGTGTAGAAATGCAGCACCGCTTCGCCGTCGCAATGCAAGTCGAGCACGATGTCGGCATCGATCGCCAGACTGAGCAGGATGCGGCGCAGATCTTCAAGCATCGAGGCGCGCGGCAGCTCGGTCACGGCTTCGCGCAGCGCGCCGCGCACCAGGGCCACATTCGCCTCGGCATCCGCGCCGAGCCGATCGCCGACCGCCTGGATGACCGCCTGGGTCAGATCGGCGTAATTGCGGTTGAAGTTCTCGCCGCTCGCGAAGTCGAACCGGCCTTGCGCCGAGCGCAGCATCCATTGGTTCATGCCGATCGGGTTGGCGGCCGGCACCAGGATGATCTCGCCATGGATGCGGCCCTGGGATTCGAGTTCATCGAACAAATGGCGCAGATGCTGTGCGACCAGCATGCCGGGCACTTCATCGGCATGCAAAGACGCCTGGATGGCGACCTTGGGCCCGGCGCCGGGCGTGCCGTAATGCAGACTGACGAGTTCGTATTGCGCGCCCGGAGCGGCGGGCAATAGGGAATGACGGACGAGTTTCATCGCTTGTTATGGAGTCCAGAGGAAATCAGGGATGCGCCTGCAAGGGGCGCAGCCAGCGGCGCTCTGCCGCATGGAACATCGCCACCAGCACCATCGTGATGAGCACATAGATGACGGCCGCGGTGATGAACGCTTCGAACGGCAGGTAGTAGCGCGAGTTGACCTCGCGCGCGGCGCCGGTCAGGTCCATGAGGGTGACCACGCTCGCGAGCGAGGTGCCATGCAGCATCAGGACCACCTCGTTGCCGTAGGCGGGCAAGGCGCGCCGCAAGGCTTGCGGCAGCACGATGCGCCGGAAAGTCAGCCACCGCGACATGCCGTAAGCCTTGGCGGCCTCGATCTCGCCGGGCGGCAAGGCGCGGATCGCGCCGTACAGGATTTCGGTGGTGTAAGCGCAGGTGTTGATCGCGAACGCGGCGATCGCGCAGAACCAGGCCGAGCGCAGCCAGGGCCAGAACACGCTGTCGCGCACCGCCTCGAACTGGGCCAGCCCGTAATAGATGAGAAAGAGCTGCACCAGCATCGGCGTGCCGCGGATCACATAGGTGAAGGCCCACACGGGCCGCCAGACCCAGGGCGACGGCAGGCTGCGCAACATCGCAAGCGGCAAGGCCGCGGCCAGCCCGATCACGAGCGACAGGACGAGCAGCTTGAGCGTCATCCAGGTGCCGCTCAGGTACAGCGGCAGATTCTCGGCGATGGGCTGGAGATCGAGCGGGCCGAGGTTCATAGCGCGACCTTGCGTGCGCCGATCGCCAGGCGCCGTTGCAGCCAGGCGAAGCCCAGCTCGGAACAGGAAGTGAACCCGAGGTAGACCAGCGCCACCGCGCCGTAGAACACGAAGGGCTCGCGGGTCGCGCCGGCCGCCAAGCCGGCGCGGTTCATCATGTCGGACAGGCCGATCACCGAGACGATCGAGGTGCTCTTGAGCATGACCAGCCAGTTGTTCGACAACCCCGGCAAGGCATGGCGCAGCATCTGCGGACCGACGATGCGCACCAGCACCTGGGCGCGGCTCATGCCGAAGGCGAGCGCGGCCTCGCGCTGCCCCGGCGGCACCGCCATGAACGCGCCGCGCAGGACTTCGGTCAGATAAGCGCCGAAGATGAAGCCGATCGTGAGCACGCCCGCCACGAAAGGATCGATGTCGAGGTAATCCCAGCCCATGCGCTCGCCGAGCGCATTGACCGCGATCTGTCCGCCGTAAAAGACGAGCAGCATCAGCACCAGATCGGGCACGGCGCGGATCGCGGTCGTGTAGATCTGGGCCAATGCGCGCGCGATGCGCGAACGCGAGAGCTTCGCGGTGGCGCCGATCAAGCCCAGCACGAAGGCGATGCACAGCGAGGCGAACGCCACCGACAAGGTCAGCAGCGCACCGTGCATCAGGCTGGGGCCATATCCTTGCAGCATCGCGGATCGGGACTCTGGGACTTATTTGCCGAAGACGTCGAACGTGAAGTACTTGTCCTGGATCTTCTTGTAGGTGCCATTGGCGCGAATCGCGTTGATCGCGGCGTCGAACTTGGCCTGCAACGCCGTGTCGGCCTTGCGCGTGGCGATGCCCGAACCTTCGCCCATGTATTTCGGGTCGTCGATCGATGCGCCGATGAACCCGTAGCCTTTGCCGGCGGGCTTTTTCAAAAAGCTCAGATCCGCGACCACCGCATCGCAGAAGGTCGCATCGACGCGGCCGGCGGCGAGATCGAGAAAGATGTCGTCTTGCTTGGCATAGCGGACGATCTCGGCATCCTTGTAGAAGGTGGTCAGATACAGGTCGTGCTTGGTCGAGCGTTGCACGCCGATCTTCTTGCCTTTGAACGAGGCCGGCGAATTGTCGCCCTTGAAATCGGCGCGTCCGACGAAGCGGGCCGGCGTCGCGGCGTATTTGTGGGTGAAGTTGATCGTGCGCTTGCGCTCTTCGGTGATCGCCATCGACGAGACGATCGCGTCGAACTTGCGCGCTTGCAGCGCCGGAATCATGCCGTCCCATTCCTGCTGCACCAGCGTGCATTCGGCCTTCATCTCGGCGCACAAGGCGAGCGCGATATCGACGTCGAAACCCTTGAGCTTGCCGTCGGGACCGACCTCGTTGAACGGGGGATAGGCACCTTCGACCGCGACGCGGATCTTCTTCCAGTCGGGGCTTTGCGCATGGGCAGGCAAGGCGATGGCGGCGCAGGCGGCCAGCGCGAGAAATAGACGGCGATGCATATTCGATGCTCCCTTCAGGCGATGGAGGTTCTTCGGTACGACCCGCGCGGATCGTCTCAGCGGGTCCAGGGCGTATACATCGGCTCGGCCATGCGGATCGGCGCGATGTCGAGGTAGACGTTGAGGACAGTGTAGTCCTCGCCCCCGAAGTCCTCGTTGTACCAGCCGATGCTGCCCGGTCCCTTATAGACCCGGAACGCGAAACCCAGGCGCGCCTTCGGATCGTCTTGCGGCGCGCGCGGATCGAACGCGATGCCACGCACTTCGGCGCGATTGGAATCGATGAGGAAACTCATCGCCTGGGCGATCGTGCCATCGCCGAACATGTCGATGTAGAACGGATCGTTGGTGTAGTACGGCTTGTAGTCGGCCGCCGACGGATCGAGCTTCTGGCTCTTGAGTTTGAGCGCCGACGGCATGACGCTGCGGGTCTTGAGCGCGACCCGGTCGCCGCGGTCGAGCAACGCCAGGCGCGCGCCCGAGACATTGAAGGCGCCCAGGCCGGCATCGGTCTTGACCGCGCTCAGATCCACCAACACGGCCTTGCCGCCGATGATCTCGGCTTCGTCGCCGTGCACGAGCGCCGCGCTGTTTTCTTCGATGCCGAGCCCGAGCACATAGCCGCGCGCGAGCATGAGCGGGATCATGCGGCCGAAGCGGCCCCGTTTGAGGAAGTGCTGGTCGACGAACAGATCGGGGCCGACGAAGCCCAGCCCGCGGTCGACCTCGGCGCCATCGCGCAATTCGCCTTTCATCACGCCCAACACGTTGGGCGCATCGCGGAACATCGTGCGACTCATGATCGCCGCGCCGGCCGAAGTGCCCGCGACCACGCCGCCATCGCGATAGACCGACCAAATCGCTTCGAGCAAAGGCGAGGCTTTGCCGTTCGGATACAAATGATCGACGATGCGCTCTTGCGCACCACCGGTGAAATAGATGCCGCGCGCGGCCTTGACCTTCGCGATCAATGCCGGGTCCTTGACCGCTTCGGCGATCGGTCGGTCCTTGAGCAGCGGCGATACCGGCAAGGCCTCGGCGATCGCGCCGCGCTTGGTCAGACTTTGCACCGCATCCTTGGCGCTGCCCACCGGATCTTCCGAAGCGGTGCCGAACACCACGAAGCGCGCGCCCTTGCCGCCGGCCGCATCGACGATGCGCTGCCAGACCAGTTCGTTGTCGGACTTGAGACCGCCGCCGATCACGATGGCGGTGCCATTGCCGCGAACACTGGTGTCGATGTTGCCGTTGGCGGTACCGGCCTGGGCGCAGAACGCGCAAAACGACAAGGCGGCGAAGGCGAGCAATTGGGGGCGGAACATGGCGTCGGATCTGCCCGCGCGAAGCGGGACCTCTGAATTCGATGCTGCGGATGTTGGCACCCGGCATCGGCACCGGCCATCCGGAGGACTCCGCGTCAGCGCAAATCCAAAAGAAGATGTCGCTTCGCCGCCACCGGCGCGCCACCCCGGCAGGCGCCGCTTGCGGCGAAGCGACGGCAAGTTGCAGTCTTGCGACTGCTGCGGGTGTGTCCCGTTTTCGGAATGTAACGGTCTTCCTAGACTGCGCCGGATCGCTCGCGTCATCGGCCTGCACACGGACGTGTGCGTCGCGCCGACCCACCATTTGTTCCGGAGATTCCGACATGACCCAACGCGCCCGCGTGCTGCGTCGCCAGTGCTTGCCCCAGTTCGCGGTCAAGGCCAGTGTGCACGCCGTCCTGCTAGCCCTGGCCGCCACCGCCGCTGCCCAGACCACCACCGACGAGACGCAGCAGCAGCAGCAATTGCAGAAGGTGGAAATCACCGGCTCGGCGATCAAACGCATCGACGCCGAAACGGCGTTGCCGGTGCAAATCATCAACCGTGAAGCGATCGACAAGGCCGGCGTGACCACCGCCGCCGAATTGATGGCGAAGATCTCGGCCAGTTCGAACAATCTGACCGACGGCGTCAGCATCGCCAGCGGCGGCTACCGCGACCAGATGGGCTTCAACTCGGCCAATCTGCGCGGCCTCGGCGCCTCGTCCACCCTGGTGCTGCTCAACGGCCGGCGCATGGCGAACTTCGCTTCGCCCGGCGATGACAGCGGCGTCGATCTCAACAACATTCCCGCCGCGGCGATCCAACGCGTCGAAGTGCTGCTCGACGGCGCGTCGGCCATCTACGGCACCGACGCGATCGGCGGCGTGATCAATTTCATCACGCGCAAGGACTTTGAAGGCGCGGAAGTCTCGGCCTATTACGGCACCAGCGACGAAGGCGGCGCGACCAAGCGCACCGCGTCGATCGCGGCCGGCATCGGCAATTACGACGAAGACGGGTTCAACCTGTTCGGCGTCTTCGATGCGCAAAAGACCGACTCGCTGCGGACCTCGCAACGCAAGTTCATCTCCGACCTGCAAATTCCGCAGCGCCTGCCGCATCTGCTGTCGAGCGCGCCGTTCCCGGGCAACATCCGACTGACGAGCGATCAACGCGACTACCTGCAATCGGTCGGCTTCGAGATCAACGGTCAGCCGATCACCAACCGCACGATCAATCTGTCCGCGCCGAACTGCAATCCGCCCCACAGCCTGTACCTGCCCGCTGGCATCGGCGGCGTCGATGCCTGTACCTACGACTTCATGCGCGATCTCGAGCTCTACCCGCGCACCGAGAAGTTCAGCCTGTTGAGCCGTGGCGTTTTCAAACTGAGCGCCGACCAGCAATTGTTCGCGGAAGTGTCGCTGACCCGCGCGCGCACCTGGTATGTCAGCACGTCGAACCGTGTCGATGCCGACATGGATGTGAGTCTGATTCCGGAACTCGCCGCCACCGGACTGGGCGACGCGCTGCCCGACGATCGCCTCATCACCGTCCGGACCCGCTTGCTCGAAGCCGGCAGCCGCACCAGCGAATTGACCAGTGAAGGACGCCGCATCGTGCTCGGCACATCGGGCACCGCCGCCGGCTGGGATTACGACCTCGGTCTCAATCACAGCGAGAACATCGTCCGCGAGCGCGATACCCATGGCTACCTGCTGTACAACGAAACCCTGGACGGCATTGCGAGCGGCCTGATCAATCCGTTCGGACCGTCGAGCGCGGCCGGTCTTGCCTACCTCGACTCGATCCAGGTGAATGACGAAGTCCGGCATTCGACCGGCGAAATGAACTCGGTCGATTTCAAAGGCTCGCGCTCCCTCGCGCATCTCGAAGGCGGCGATCTCGCGCTTGCGGTCGGTTCGGAATTGCGCCGCGAAATGCAGTTCTTCCGGCCCTCCGCGCTGAATGTCAGCGACAACATCCTCGGCGACAGCGCCGCCGACGGCCTGACGGCGACCAGCCATGGCCGCAATGTCTTCGGCGTGTTCGGCGAAATCAATGCGCCGCTGACCAAGGAATGGGAGGTGCAGTTCGCGGCGCGCTACGACCATTACGACCAGGTCGGCAGCACCGTGAATCCGAAGTTCGGCGTGCGCTACCAGCCGACCAAAGCGCTGATGTTCCGCGGCTCGGCGAGCACCGGTTTTCGCGCGCCGTCAATGAATGATCTGTACCGCCCGACCGTGGAAAGCGCCACCGCGATCCTGCCCGATCCGGTCTGTATGGCCGAGAACGACAACGACCTCGGGTATTGCGCTTACGATTGGACCACTTATCGCTACAGCAATCCCAATCTGAAGCCGGAAAAGTCGCGGCAATTCTCGCTCGGCGCCGTGTTCGAGCCGAACCAGAACCTGACGATGAGTGTCGACTACTGGTACATCAAGAAGACCGACCTGATCAGCGAGATCGGCGACGATGTCATCTTGTCCAACCTCGACAAATACGGTTCGCTGGTGCACCGCTACAGCGACGTGACGACCGACCCGGTGGTCAGTTCGATCTGCGAATACGACCCGACCGACAACGAGATCTGCTACATCGAGCTGCGCAAGGAAAACCGTGGCGGCCAGAAGACCGCGGGCGTCGACGTCATGGTCGATTTCCACGATCTGCGCACCGATCTGGGCAAATTCGGCGTACGCCTCAACGGCACGCTGGCCGTGCTGTCGAAGCAGCAAACCGCCAACGGCGATCCCTACATCAGCAACCTCGGCAAATTCGTGACCGACGGCGTGGTGCAACGCTGGCGCCATCGCGTCACGATGGACTGGGAATACGGCCCGGTCAGCGCGTCGCTCGCCAACACCTTCTATTCGGCTTATGACGACCAGAACTCGGCGATCGATACCGACACCGGCACGGTCGTCTCGCCCAACCGCGTCAAGGCTTATTCGATCTGGGATTTGTCGGGCGCCTATCAAGTCAACAAGGCGTTCAAGATCCGCGGCGGCATCAACAACCTGCTCGACACCGCGCCGCCGTTCTCGAACCAGGCCTATTTCTTCATCTCGGGCTACGACCCGAGCTATACCGATCCGCGCGGGCGCTTCTTCTACGTGTCGGCCCAGTACGCGTTCAAGTAACCGCGCAAGCTTCGAGTGCGAGACGCTGCGATCCGCGGCGCTTTCGTTGGCCCCGCGGCGATCCCGCGGGGCTTTTTTATGGGCGGTCGTCGGGTCGCGCTGTTGCGGCCGCGGCCACGCCGCAACCAGCAGGCCCTTCTCCCGTCACGCGCTGCGATCCACGCGCACCGCAAGCACGACCGAGGTCGTGGTCTTGATGACCCCATCGATCTCGCCGATCTCATCGAGCAGGGCATCGAGGCGTGCCGTCGATTCGGCACGCAGCAACGCGACGTAATCGAACTCGCCGCTCACTGAATTGAGCTGGACCAGTTCGGGCAACCGGGTGAGTTTGCGCACCACGTCGCGGCCCGACTTGGGCTGGATCGTGATGCCCACATGGGCGCGCACATGCTGGGTATCGTCGTCCACGCCGAGTCGCACCGTATAGCCGACGATGACGCGGTCGGCTTCCAGCCGCGCCAACCGCGCCACGACCGTGGTGCGCGCAATACCGAGCTTGCGTGCCAGATTGGCCGTGCTTTCGCGGGCATTGGCCTGCAGCAGTGCGATCAGATCGCGATCGATCTGGTCTTTGAGCATGGGATGCGCGGCGGGCCTAGCCCCAGCGGTACGGCGGCGGACCACCATCGGATTCTCCTCGGTTTTGACGCTATGACTGCTCGTGATGACGTTTCGTCAGTTTAGCGCGTGTTTTCGTCAATCTTGCGCTTTCAATCGTCAGCGCGCCCCGCCTAGACTGCGCCATCCCATCCAACGACACCTCACAGGAGAAACACCATGCGCATCGCGCTGCTCGGCGCCGGCCACATCGGCAAGACCATCGCCCATCTGCTGGGCAATTGCGGCGACTATCAAGTCACGGTCATCGACAAGAATCTGCTGGCGCTCAAGCAGATCACGGGCGCCAACGTCACCACGCGCGTGGCCGACACCGAGAACCAGGACGCTTTGCGCGAAGCCTTGCAAGGTCAGGAAGCGGTCGTGAACGCCTTGCCCTACCACCTCGCGATCGGCGCGGCGACCGCCGCGCGCGCCGCCGGCTGCCATTACTTCGACTTGACCGAAGACGTGACCGCGACCCGCACCATCAAGGAACTGGCCGACAGTGCCGACACCGCCTTCATGCCGCAATGCGGCCTCGCCCCCGGCTTCATCGGCATCGTCGCCCACCATCTGAGCAAGTCGTTCGACACCCTGCACGACGTGAAAATGCGCGTCGGCGCCTTGCCGGCCTTCCCGACCAACGCGCTCAAATACAACCTGACCTGGAGCGTGGACGGCCTGATCAACGAGTATTGCCATCCATGCGAAGCGATCCGCGACGGCCAGCGCCTGGAAGTGCTGCCGCTCGAAGGGCTCGAACATTTTTCGCTCGACGGCACCGAATACGAAGCCTTCAATACCTCCGGCGGCCTGGGCACGCTGTGCGAAACCCTCGACGGCCGCGTGCGCACCATCGATTACAAGACCGTGCGCTATCCGGGCCACCGCGATCTGATGCTGATGCTGCTCGAAGACTTGCAGCTCAAGAACGACCAAGAGACGCTCAAGGCGATCATGCGCCGTTCGATGCCGGCCACCATGCAAGACGTGGTACTGGTGTTCGTCACGGTCTCGGGCGTGCGCGATGGCGTGCTGGTGCAAGAAGTGTTCGCGCGCAAGATCTTCGCCGACCGTAGCGAAAGCGCGCCGTTGTCGGCGATCCAGATCACGACGGCGGCCGGCATCTGCGCCGCGGTCGATCTGTTCCGGGAAGGTAAGCTTCCGCAACGCGGCTTCATCCGTCAGGAACAAGTGGAGCTGCCCGACTTCCTCGCCAACCGGTTCGGCGCCGCCTACCAACAATCGCGTCAGGTCGAATCGATCGGCTGATCCCCACAGAGGAGTGTTGCGCCATGCCGCATCCGCACGATTTGCTTGAAACCCTGGGCGTCGCCCGCGCGCGCCTGCAATCCGGCGACCTCGCCGTGCGCTCGCCGATCGACGGCGCCACCCTGGCGCAACTCGCCGCCGCGAGCGCCGACGACATGCGCGCCGCGATCGCGCGCGCCCAAGCCGCCTTCCTCGCCTGGCGCAATGTGCCGGCTCCGCGGCGCGGCGAGCTGGTGCGCTTGTATGCCGAGGAACTACGCGCGCACAAACAAACGCTCGCGCAAATCGTCACCCTAGAGGCCGGCAAGATCGTGAGCGAGGCCGAGGGCGAAGTGCAGGAAATGATCGACATCTGCGATTTCGCGGTCGGTCTGTCGCGCCAGTTGCATGGTCTGACCATCGCCTCCGAACGTCCGGGGCACCGGATGATGGAGCAATGGCATCCGCTGGGCGTGGTGGGGGTCATCAGCGCCTTCAACTTCCCGGTCGCGGTCTGGGCCTGGAATAGCGCGCTTGCCCTGGTGTGCGGCGATGCGGTGGTGTGGAAGCCGTCGGAGAAGACGCCCTTGTCGGCGCTGGCGGCCCAGGCCTTGTTCGAGCGTGCGCTCAAGCGCTTCGGCGCCGATGCGCCGCCGGGCTTGTCGCAAGTGGTCATCGGCGCGGCGGCGGCTGGTGAGGCGCTGGTCGACGATGCGCGCGTCGCCCTGGTCTCGGCCACCGGCAGCACCCGCATGGGCCGTGCGGTCGGCCCGCGCGTCGCGGCGCGCTTCGGCCGCTGTCTGCTCGAACTCGGCGGAAACAACGCCATCATCGTCACCCCGACGGCCGATCTCGACCTCGCGGTGCGCGGCATCGTCTTCGGCGCCTACGGCACCGCCGGGCAGCGCTGCACCACGACGCGCCGGCTCATCATTCATGAGAGCGTCTACGACGCCCTGGTCGAGCGCATCGACCGCGCCCGCGCTTCGCTGCGCATCGGCGACCCGCGCGAAGCGGGGGTACTGATCGGCCCACTGGTCGATCAGCGCGCGTTCGACGCGATGCAACAGGCGCTCGACGCCGCGCGTGCCGATGGCGGCACCGTCAGCGGCGGCGCTCGCGCCCTCGCAGACCGTTACCACCAAGCCTGGTATGCCGAACCGGCGCTGGTGCGCATGCCGGCCCAGACCGCGGTCGTCACCGAAGAAACTTTCGCGCCCATCCTGTACGCCTTGCGCTATTCGGAATTCGAACAAGCGATCGATTTGCAGAATGCGGTGCCGCAAGGCCTGTCGTCGGCGATCTTCACCAATCATCTGCGTGAGGCCGAAGTCTTCCTTTCGGCGCGCGGGTCCGATTGCGGGATCGCCAATGTGAACATCGGCACCTCGGGGGCGGAGATCGGCGGGGCATTCGGCGGCGAAAAGGAAACCGGCGGCGGACGCGAATCGGGCTCGGATGCCTGGAAGGCGTATATGCGGCGCGCCACCAACACCGTGAACTATTCGCGGGCGCTGCCCTTGGCCCAAGGCGTGCGCTTCGATCTTTGAGGTTTTTTCCCCCGAACCCCTCAAGTTCGCGCGCAGGCGGCCGTAAAACTCGTCAAGGCGGGTCTGTCCCCCGCCTCGACTCGACGAGGAGAGCGCCCATGGACGTCAGCAGCATTGCCAGCCTTGCCACCGACATGCAGTCGACCCGTCTTCAAGAAGCCGTCGCGACCACCGTGCTGAAGAAGGCGCTCGACAACCAAAGCGCCGTCGCGGCGCAATTGCTGGCGGCTTTGCCCCAACCGGTGCCGGGTGCGTCCAATCTGCCGGCCAACCTGGGGCAGAACGTCAACACCACCGCCTGAGACCAACACGCCGACGCGGCTTGCGTCGGCCAACAAAAAGGGCGCCTTGCGGCGCCCTTTTTGTTGGCCTCGCGTCCGAATTACTTCTTCGGGGCGGCGACCCACGACACGCACCAGCCGTTCGGGCTGATTTCGGTGTCTCCGGGCATGATCTTGCAGCTGCCGGCGGTCGCCGAGCCAGCCACGAAGTGCATGCAGCCGCTGCACTTTTGATCGCCCTTGGGCGAGGCTTGATACTTGAGGGCGTTGCGCAGGCCGGCGTTTTGCGCAGCCATCGCGTTACCCGTCATCGCAACAACGGGAATCGCGGCGAGCGCGCCACCGATCTTCAGCAGCTTGCGGCGCGAAGCCTGAAGGTTGTCAGTCATTGAAGTTCCTTTCTTCTCGCGAGTGAAAACACCCTGACGGGCGTGGGGACTCATTGCTCCCTCCCCAATGTTAACAACTAGGGCCGGTCGCAGGTTGACCGGGGCTACCTTGTGTTACCCGAGTGCAGAAATCGGGATTGGGGCGGTTGACGGCGCCGGTCGGAACACCATCGGGTCATCGTAATAGGTCGGACACGCATTGGCCGCCGACCAACCCGGAATGCCCATCACCGGCAAAGGCAGGAAGCGCCGTGGCGAAAAATTGTTGGCGGCGATGGCGCCCGCGGCGGCCGCGTCGATGGCGTCGAGCGAAGCATCGGGATGTAGATCCAGATGCCAGACATGCGCCGTGACACTCTTCCAGGGACTGACCATCTTCTCCATCAATGCATGCCCGAACACGATGGGCCGGACTTCATGCGCCCAGGCCGACCGTTGCTCCACCAGGGCGTGTCTCCAATCGCGCCGATGCAAGGCATCGACGATGCTGCGCGATCGAGTGACGAGCAAAAGACCATTCTCGTCGAGCAAAGTTGCAGCATCGCGCACCGGCCCGCGCCGTCCGCGCACGCCGTCACGCGCGATCTGCAGCGCATGCCGGGTGTTGAGCATCACCTTGGTGCGTGGGCAGGAAAACCAGACCAGGGCATTGAACAGATCGTGCAGATTGGAGCGCGTCGGCACCTCGCCCGAGGCCGCGACATGCGATTCATAGGCGCGCCCGCGCGGTGCGCAATCCTGCGGCACGAATCGAACCGGTTTGCCGAGCGCGGTGCGGGCCGGCGAACCGAAGGCGTTCAAGGTGTACGACAGTTCGTGCACGCTCGGGACCCGCCGCCCATGCTCGGCGACCAGGGAGTACCAGGGCGCACCCCAATCGATTATTGAGCGCAGGTCCATGCCAGGGTCTGGCCCGCATCGAGCGGGATGAGTTCGGTCTCGCCATAGGCGAGCGATTGCGGAATCCCGTAAGGCTCGCGCACCAGTGTCAAGCTGCGGGTATGGCGTGGCAGGCGATAGAAGTCGGCGCCAAAATGACTGGCGAAACCTTCCAGACGATCGAGCCTGCCCGCCTGTTCGAAGGCCGTCGCGTACAAAGCCATCGCATGCAAGGCGGTGTAGCAGCCTGCGCAGCCGCAGGCGTGCTCCTTGAGCCCCTTGGCATGCGGCGCCGAGTCGGTGCCGAGGAAGAAACGCGGATCGCCCGAAGTCGCCGCGTCGAGCAAGGCCAGTCGATGCACCTCGCGCTTGAGCACCGGCAAACAGTAATAGTGCGGCCGCACCCCGCCCGAAAAGATGGCGTTGCGGTTGTAGAGCAGATGATGGGCGGTGATGGTCGCCCCGAGATCGCCGCCATCCCCGGCCGTGTCACGGACATACTGCACCGCCTCACGCGTCGTGATGTGCTCGAACACGATGCGCAGCCCGGGCATCTCGCGCCGCAACGGAATCAGCTTGTCGTCGATGAACACGCGTTCCCGGTCGAACAAATCGACCGCCGGATCGACGACCTCGCCGTGCACGCACAAGGGCAGGCCGACTTTCTCCATGGCCTCGAGCGCGGCCCGCGGGCGGCGCAGATCGGTCACCCCGGCATGCGAATTGGTGGTCGCGCCGGCCGGATAAAGCTTGACCGCATGGATGAACCCGCTGTCGCGCGCGCGCCGGATCTCGTCGGCACTGGTCTGGTCGGTCAGGTACAGCGTCATCAGGGGTTCGAAGGCCAGCGGCGCCAGGCCGACCCGTTCGCGCTGGATGTTGTGCGCATCGAGCGCGTGCAGGATGCGGCCACGGTAGGCCAGCGCCAGCTCGGTCGTGGTGACCGGCGGCTTCAGGTTGGGCATGACGATGGCGCGCCCGAACTGGGCCGCGGTATGCGGCAGCACCGCCGACAAGGCCGCGCCATCGCGCAAATGCAAATGCCAATCGTCTGGAAGCGCAATGTGCAGGCTGGAAATTTCGGAAGTCGGCGGGTCGGAAATCATCCCGCGATTTTATCGTCGCGATTCCGGCGCGCTGTAGGCGAACTTCTGATCTTCACGCCAAGTCGACGATGATGGCCCGGAAATCGTTGACATTGGTGCGCGTCGGGCCGGTCACGACCAGATCGCCCAGGCCATGGAAGAAGCCCCAGGCATCGTTGCGCGCAGCAAATGCGCGTGCATCGAGCCCGGCCGTGTGGGCGCGGCGCATGCTGTCGGGCAAGCAGACCGCACCCGCGTTGTCTTCGCTGCCGTCGATGCCGTCGGTGTCGCAAGCGATCGCCGCCACCTTTGCTGCAATGCCAAATTCGTCGCAGGCGATGGCCAGATGCAGCAAATATTCGCTGCACCGTCCGCCCCGGCCCGCGCCGCGCACCGTCACCGTGCATTCACCGCCCGACAACAGGACGAAGCTTTGCCGGCGCCGCGACCGGCCGGCTTGCAGCCGCTCCCGGATCTGCTGCGCATGCGCGCGCGCGACCTCGGACGCCTCGCCTTCGAGTTCGCCAAGTTGGACGACCTCGTAGCCGGCTTGTTCGAAATGGGTTTGCGCCGCACCCAACATGCGGGCGGCGGTCGCGATCACACGGTTCTCGACCTGCGCAAAGCACGACGCGCCGGCCTTGGGCGTTTCGTCGATGCGACCGGCCGCGCCGGCATCGAGATGGGCGGCGACGCTTGCCGGCGCCTCGATGCCGTAACGTCGCAAGACCGCGCAGGCATCGGCATAAGTGGTCGGGTCGGGCACCGTGGGCCCGCTGCCGATCGCCGACGGGTCGTCGCCGGGCACGTCGCTGATCATGAGGGCCAGCATTGGCGCCCGGCAGGCCTGGGCGAGCCGTCCGCCGGCGATCCGCGACAAATGCTTGCGCACGCAATTCATCTCGCGGATGTTGGCGCCCGAGCGCAGCAAGGCCTGGGTGACGGCCTTGAGATCGGTCATCTCGACCGATTCGACCGGCAAGGCCAGCAAGGCCGAAGCGCCTCCCGAGATCAGCACCAGCACCCGGTCATCGGGCCCGGCGCGCTCGACCTGGGCCAGGATCTGGCGCGCCGCATACAGGCCCGCCGCGTCCGGGACCGGATGCGAAGCCTCGATCACGCTGATGCGCCGGGTCGGCACGCCATGCCCGTAACGCGTGACGACCAGCCCGTCGAGTTGGGCTTCGGGCCAGGTCCGGTCGACCGCCAGCGCCATCGCGGCGGCGGCCTTGCCGGCGCCCACCACGATCACCCGCCCGGTCGGCGGCACCGGCAAATGCGCGGGCACGATGCGCAAAGGATCGGCGGCGGCAAGCGCCGCGTCGAATCCGCCGCGCAACAAAGCGCGCAGCGGATCGGGATCGGGAAGATCGGTCGTCAAGCTCATGCGGCCTGTTCGGTCATTGGAGCATCGGGGGTGTGGTCGGTCCGGTCGCGGTCGGCTTGCTGCAAGGCCCACATGCGCGCGTACTGACCGCCCAGCGCGAGCAATTGTGCATGGGTCCCGCGCTCGACGATACGGCCTGCATCAAGCACGAGAATCTGGTCGGCATCGACGACCGTCGACAGACGATGCGCGATCACCAGCGCGGTATGGTCGCGCGCGATCGCCTTGAGTTCGCGCTGGATCGCCTGTTCGGCGCGCGTATCGAGCGCCGAGGTCGCTTCGTCGAAAACCAGGATGGCCGGGTTCTTGAGCAGCGTGCGCGCGATCGCGACCCGCTGTTTTTCGCCGCCCGACAACTTGAGCCCGCGCTCGCCGACCATGGTCCGGTAACCGTCGGGCGTGCTGGCGATGAATTCATGGATATGGGCCGCGCGCGCCGCCGCCTCGATGCGGGCCTGGCCATCGGGCTGATCGAGCACTTCCGGGCGGCCATAGGCAATGTTGTAGCCGATGCTGTCGTTGAACAACACGGTGTCCTGCGGCACGATGCCGATCGCGCGGCGCAAGCTGTCTTGGGTCACCGCGCGGATGTCTTGCCCGTCGATCGTGATGCGGCCGGTATCGACGTCATAAAACCGAAACAGCAGCCGCGCCAGCGTGCTCTTGCCCGATCCCGAATGACCGACCACCGCGACGGTCTGGCCGGCGGGAATCGTGAAATCGACATCGAACAGGATCTGGCGCTTGGGCTGGCCTTGTTGCGGGCCGTCGGCATGTTTGTCGTAGGCGAAGCCCACGCGCTCGAAACGCACCTGCGCGCCGCGCAGGGCGAGCGCGGGCGCACCGGGCGCATCGGCGACCTCCCGGTGCTGTTCGAGCAAGGTGAACATCTTTTCCATGTCGGCCAGCGCCTGCTTGATCTCGCGATAGATCACGCCGAGGAAATTGAGCGGGATGTAGAGCTGGATCATGAAGGCGTTGACCAGCACCAGATCGCCCAGACTCATGGTGCCATCGACCACGCCCAAGGTCGCGCGCCACATCATCGCCGTGACCGCGATCGCGATGATCGCGCTTTGCCCGGTGTTGAGCAGCGACAAGGACTTTTGCGAGCGGATCGCGGCCTGCTCCCAGCGGCTCATGTTCTGGTCGTAGCGGCGCGCCTCGTATTCCTCGTTGCCGAAGTATTTGACGGTCTCGTAATTGAGCAGCGTATCGACCGCCTTGATGTTCGCGCCGGAATCGAGTTCGTTGACGGTGCGGCGCAATTGCATGCGCCAATTGGTCACGGTCACGGTGAAGAGGATGTAGGCCGCGAGCGCCACCACCGTGATGCCTGCGAACCAAAGGTCGTAGCGCGCGAGCAGGATGCCGATGATGAGTCCGAATTCGACCAGGGTCGGCACGATCGAATACAAGGTGAAACTGACCAGCGCGGAAATCCCGCGCGTGCCGCGTTCGATGTCGCGCGTGACGCCGCCGGTCTGGCGACCGAGATGAAAGCGCAAAGACAAGGCATGCAAATGCCGGAACACCTGCAAGGCCGCCTTGTGCACGGCCGCCTGCGTGACTTTGGCGAACACGTATTCGCGCAGCTCGGTGAACAAAGTGGTGGCCAGGCGCAGCAAGCCGTAGCTCAGCAACAGCGCGGCCGGCAGCACGATCGCCACCGCGACCGCCGATTGCGCGCCGACCATGCCCGGCGTCAGATGATCGACGATCGCTTTCATCACCAGCGGCACCCCGACATTCGCCGCCTTGGCGCCGACCAGGAACGCGAGCGCGAACAGCACCCGCCCCTTGTAGTCCCACAAATAGGGCAGGAGCGTGCGCAACACGTCCAGATCGGATTTGCCGCGCCGGTAATCGGGCGGGACGTCGGCGGGTCCCCGCATGCCTCGCATGTTCGGCCTTGGTTCGAGTACTTGGTGCAAACGGATTATGCCGTCCGTGGCGCGCGCCCGACGGTGGGCGCAAATGTGATGAAAAGCCGATACGAAGCGCCGGCGAAACGCTAGTCTTGCGGCCCCGATCCAACTCCTCCCGATTCACATGGACAACAATCATCCGGCCCTTGAACCCGGTCTTCCCGAGATTCCCGGCCAACCCCTGCGCGCCTACCGCAACGAACAAGGCCTGTTCATCGCGGTTGCCATCGTCGCCGCCTTGTTCTGGCTGGCCTTGATCGGCGTCGCCGCGACCGCTTCCTATCTGCTCCATCCGGTGCTGGCCCTGGTGGTCGTGGTGCCGCTGATCCTGATCTATCTGGTCCATCTGGTCGCGATGTCGGTCTTCATCGCCCATCTCAAAGGCAATGCGGTGCGCATCACCGCCGAGCAATTCCCCGACCTGTACACGCGCTTGCTCGCCTGCTGCCGGCGCGTGAATCTGAACAAGATCCCCGAGGCATTCGTGATGTCGGGCGACGGCATGCTCAACGCCTTCGCCGCCCGTTTCCTGCGCCGCTATTACGTGGTGCTGCTGTCCGATGTGCTGAACGCGGTAGAACATGACCCGGAGGCCGTGAACTTCTACATCGGGCACGAACTCGCACACATCCATCGCGGCCACATCGCCTTTGGCTGGTTCCTGCATCCGGCGATGTTCCTGCCGCTGATCGCGACCGCTTACCGGCGCGCCCAGGAATACACCTGCGATCAGTACGGTCTGGCCTGTTGCGAAAGCCAGTTCTCGGCGGCCCAGGCGATGGCGGTGCTGGCGGCCGGCCCGCAGCAAAGCCGGCAGTTGAACCTCGCCGCCTACCTCAAGCAATGCGAGGACACCAAGGGTTTCTGGATGTCGATCAACGAGTTGAACGCCGATTACCCCTGGCTGTGCAAACGCATGCGCCATATCTCGCCGCAATCGACGCAGCGCATCCCGGGCCGCAATCCGCTGGCCTGGTTCCTGTCGGTCTTCATCTTCCGTTTCGGCGTCGGCGCGTTCGGCTTCAATCTGCTGATGTCGATCGTGGTCTGGACCTATATCGGCGTCGCCGCCTACGGGACCTATCAGCATTACAAGGAAAAGGCCGTCGTGGTCGGCTTGTTCAATTACGGCACGCAAGTGACGACCAAGGTCACCCAGTATTTCGTCGAACACGAAGTCGCGCCCGAAGACCTCGCCGTATTGCACCTCGACTACCAGTCGAGCGGCCTGCCGATCCGCAAGGCGGAAATCGATGAATTCGGTGTCGTGACCCTGACGGTGCGGCAACGGCAACGGATCACCTATGAGCCGAGTTTCGATGAATCCGGCAAGCTGGTCTGGGAATGCACGACCGACATTCAACAAGACCTGATCCCGAAATCGGCGCATTGCCGGTACGACGGCCTCGATTTCGAGGGCCTCGGCAATCTGATGCGATAGCAGCGCCGCGCATCAATCTCGCTGCAATGCGACAATCGGCGGCTCCAACCTTCGCGGAGCCGCCGATGTTTTCTGCACTACCCGACAAACAACCCGTCCTGCGCGTCGTCGCGATGCCCGGCGATGCGAACGTCTATGGCGACGTCTTCGGCGGCTGGATCATGGCCCAGGTCGATATCGCCGGATCGATTCCCGCGGTCAAACGCGCCAACGGGCGTGTCGCGACCATCGCGGTGAATTCCTTCTTGTTCAAGCACCCGGTCTTCGTCGGCGATCTGCTGAGCTTCTATGCCGAGATCGTGCGGGTGGGCAATACATCGCTCACGGTGCAGGTCGAAGTCTGGGCGCAACGCAATCGGCTCGACGAGGAAGTCGTGCGCGTCACCGAAGCGACCCTCACCTATGTGGCGACCGGCGACGACCGCCAACCCCGTTCCGTGCCCGCGCTGGGCGCTTGATCGGCGCCCGGGCCGCCCGCCGCAAGAACGCCCCGCTCAGGGCGCGGTTGGCGGTTTGTCGTCGGCGGCCAGCGCTTGTTCGATCCAGGCTGCGGCGGCCAGCAGGCGCTGATCGTCGCCCGGCCGACCGACCACCAACAGGCCGAGCGGCAGCATGTGCGGCCCGTCGCCGCAGGGCAGGGTCACGCACGGACAACGCAACAACTGCCAGGGTCGGTTGAACACCGGGTCGCCGGTGGTCTCGGTGCCGAACGGCGCCTCGCCCGGCGCGGCCGGCGCGATCAGGACATCGCGCCCGGCGAACAAAGATTCGATCGCGGCGAAACTCGCGCGCCCCACTTCGATGGCATCGGCATAACGCCCGCCGTCGATCGCGCGGCCATCGCCGATCACGCCTTGCAAGGAGCGCGACAGGTCGGCACGCCGGTATTGCCATTCGGGGCCCAGCGCGCGCGCGGTCTCGAACAACTGGATCGCGCGCTGGGCATCGAACAATCGGTCGAACGCCGCCGGCCAGACCGCATCGCCGACCTTGGCGCCCGCGGCCGCGAGCTTTTGGGCGCTGCGCGCGATCATGAGGCGCATCGCTTCCGAGGCCGCCGAGGCGCGCGAGGTCATGGTCACGCCCACCGTCGGCACGAAGGCGCGGGTGCTCGGCAAGGTGTTGGGGCGGGCCAGCGACAACACACCCGCGAACCAGCCCGCATCATCGACCGAGCGCGCGAACACGCCCACTTCGTCGAGCGTGTCGGAATTGGCTTTGACGCCCGAACGCGGAATCAGGCGCGGCGAAGGCTTGTAGCCGACCACCCCGCAAAACGCGGCCGGCCGGATCACCGAGCCGGCGGTCTGGGTGCCCAAGGCCACCGGCGCGAGCTGCGCCGCGACCGCGGCCGCCGAACCGCTCGACGAGCCGCCCGGCGTGTGTTCGGGATTGCGCGGATTGAGGGTGGGCGCCGGGTGGAAATTGGCGAATTCGGTGGTGGCGGTCTTGCCGAGCACGAACGCGCCCGAAGCGCGCATCAAGGCCACGCAGGCCGCGTCGGTCGCCGGGATGTGGTCGGCATAGATCGGCGAGCCGTAGCGGGTCGGGATCGACGCGGTATCGATGTTGTCTTTGACCGCGACCGGCAGCCCGTGCAGCACATTGCCCGCCTTGGCGCGGTCGAGGGCGCGCGCGGTGCGCAAGGCCGTTTGCCGGTCGAACCAAGCGAACGCATGCAAGGTGGGATCGATGGCCTCGATGCGTTCACAGAACGCACCGGTCACGGTGTCGACCGTGAGTTCACGCGCGGCGATCGCACTGACGATGCGAAATGCCGACCAATCGGTGATCGTTTCGTTCATACCCGGCCTATCAAGGGGCTGGCCTCAAAGTTCGACGACGGTGCGCTTGCAGACCGTGCGCAAGGCAAAACTCGATCTTATGCGGGCCACGTTCGGAAAGCGCGACAAATGCTGTTTGTGGATGCGCTCGTAATCCTGGGTGTTGCTCACCGCCACGCGCAACAAATAATCCGATCCACCCGACATGAGGTGGCATTCGAGGATGTCGGCGCAATCGCGCACCGCCTGCTCGAAGGCATTGAGCGCTTCTTCGCGCTGACTGCCGAGCGTGACTTCAATGAAGACATTGGTCGAACGCCCGCTCGCCAGCGGATTGATGAGCGCGGTGTAGCCGTCGATCACGCCTTCGGCTTCGAGCCGCTGCACCCGGCGCAACGTGGCCGAAGGCGAGAGCGCGATGCGCTCGGCCAGCGCGGCATTGGTCAAGCGCCCGTCTTCTTGCAGCAATTGCAGGATGCGCCGGTCGAGTTTGTCGAGTTCGATCATGATGAAGTGGGGCGCCGACGGCGCGGGCGGCGGCGCACGATGTTTCGGATTGCGCGCGAACGCGCAGGATTATTCGCCAGCGCACGACGAATGCGCAATGCCATTGCGCGAATCCCGGCATTTGCTGCGGCGCTTTGGCAGCCCATTCGCCGCCGCTGCGGCAACAATGCCGCCACCCGTGCCGCATGTCGCGGCCGCGCTCACCGCAAGGAGATCCCCGTGCTGATCGGCGTTCCGAAGGAAATCAAAAACCATGAATATCGCGTCGGGATGACCCCCGACGCGGTTCGCGAGGCCGTGCACCACGGCCACCAGGTCGTCGTTCAGACCCAGGCCGGACTCGGCATCGGCTGCGACGACGCGATGTACCAGGCGGCCGGCGCCGAGATCGTCGCCGACGCCGGCACCGTCTTCGCGCGCGCCGAATTGATCGTCAAGGTCAAGGAGCCGCAGCCCGAAGAATGCAAGCGGCTGCGCGCCGACCAGGTGCTGTTCACCTATCTGCATCTGGCGCCCGATCCCGAACAAGCCGCGGCGCTCCAAAAATCGGGCTGTACCGCCATCGCTTACGAAACCATCACCGACGAGCGCGGCGGCCTGCCCTTGCTGGCGCCGATGAGCGAAGTCGCCGGGCGCATGGCGATCCAGGTCGGCGCGGTCGCGCTGCAAAAGGCCAATGGCGGCCGCGGCGTGCTGCTCGGTGGCGTGCCCGGCGTCGCACCGGGCAAGGTCGCCATCCTTGGTGGCGGCGTGGTCGGCACCAATGCGGCCAAGATGGCGCTGGGCCTGGGCGCGCAAGTCAGCTTGCTCGACAAGTCGCTGCCGCGCCTGCGGTACCTCGACGATATTTTTGGCGGTCGGCTGCAAACCGGTTACGCGACGATGAGCGCCACCGAAGAAGCCGTGTGCGCGGCCGATCTGGTCATCGGCGCGGTCCTGATCCCGGGCGCCGCCGCCCCCAAACTGATCCGCCGCGAACAACTCGTGAAGATGAAACCCGGCGCCGTGGTCGTCGATGTCGCGATCGACCAGGGCGGCTGTTTCGAGACTTCACACGCGACCACGCATGCCGACCCGACCTATGTGGTTGATGGCGTCGTGCATTACTGCGTGGCCAACATGCCGGGCGCCGTCGCGCGCACCTCGACCTTCGCGCTCAACAACGCGACCCTGCCCTTCACCCTGGCGCTGGCCGACAAAGGCTGGCAAAAGGCGTGCGACGAAGACCCGCATCTGCGCGCCGGCCTCAATGTGCATGCCGGCCGCCTGATCCACCCGGCGGTCATCGACGCGCTCGCCAAGGCGGCCTGATCGGCATCGGACCTGGGCGTTCGACGCGTCACCCAGGTCACCGACCCAGGCTTGCGCCGTCCCGCACGGCGCCGGCCCGGGCCGCGTTCGCTTAGCATCGCGCGGCCATTCTTTTGTTCGCGCCATGTCCGCTTTCCCCCTCCCGCTGTTGTTCGCCGCCGGCGCGGCCGCGCTACTGCTCATCGGCCGGTCCCTGGTGCATTGGGGGCTCAAACGCGCCTTGCGCGCGCCGCGTTTGCGCGAAACCCAAGAACTCACGGCGCACGGCCTCGCCGGCGAGGCGGTCGCGATACCGACCATGCGCGGCCGCCGCCTGTTCGGCTGGTGGCTACCCGCCACCGGCGCGACGCCGGCACGGCCGTCGGTGGTGGTCATCCTGCACGGCTGGGGCGGCAATGCCGAAGTGATGCTGCCGCTCGCACCGGCCCTGCAAACGGCCGGCCACGCGGTGCTGCTCATCGACGCGCGCAATCACGGCCGCAGCGACGATGACGACTTTTCTTCCTTGCCGCGTTTCGCCGAGGATCTCGATGCCGCGCTGGCCTGGCTGCGCGCGCGCGCCGACATCGACCATGCACGCATCGCCGTGATCGGTCATTCGGTGGGCGCGGGCGCGACGCTGCTGGCGGTCGCACGCGGCGCGCCCATCGCCGCCGTGGTGAGCCTGGCGGCGTTCACGCACCCGGCCGAGATCATGCGGCGCTGGCTGGCCGCCAAACATGTGCCTTATTGGCCGTTCGGCTGGTATGTGTTGCGCCATATCCAGCGGGTGATCGGCCATCGATTCGATGCGATCGCGCCGATCAACACCATCGCGCGGGTGCAATGCCCGATCCTGCTGATGCACGGCTGCGAAGACGCGACCGTCCCGGCCGACGACGCGCGCCGCCTGTATGCAAACCGTGCCCATGCGCGGGTGCGCCTATGCATCGCGCCCGGTGCGCATGATTCGATGCAGGACTTGCTGCCCCATGCCGGGGTCATCACCGAATTTCTCGACGACGCGCTGAAGGCCGCGGCCTGATCAGCCGTTCTTCACCCCGGCGACCACATGCCCGGTCGGCGCGACCTGGGCCGCCGAATCGCAATGCCGGGTCTGGTCGTCGAAGAAGAAATCGGGTTCGAATTCGCGCAGGAACGGCCCTTTGTCGAGGCCGCCGAGGAAGAAGGCTTCATCGACCTGCACATTCCAGTCCATCAGGGTGCGCACCGCGCGTTCGTGCGCCGGCGCGCTGCGCGCGGTCACCAGCGCCGTGCGCACGCGCATCGGTGCGTCGCTGGCGAGCGCGGCCTGCTGCAAAGCGTGCATAGCCTTGAGCAAGGGCGCGAACGGCCCCGGCGGGAGCGGCCGGCCCGCATGCCGGGTTTCATGATCGACGAAACCATCGAGCCCCTGGGTTTGGAACACGGCTTCGGCTTCATCTGAAAACAAGACCGCGTCGCCGTCGAAGGCGATCCGCACTTCGCCCGGATGCGATTCGGCGAGCTTCTTCGATTGCGGATAGACGCGCGCCGCCGGAAACCCGGCCGCAAGCGCCGCACGCACATCGGCTTCATTGGCCGAAAGGAACAGGTTGGCGGCCAGCGGTTCGAGATAGCGCCAAGGCTCGCGGCCGCGCGTGAACACGCCGCGTTCGATCGCATGGCCCGAGCGGCGGGCCGAATTGAAAACCCGCAAACCCGAGACCGGATCGTTGCGCGACAGGATCACGACCTCGACCCGGTGCTGCGCGGCGGTGTTGAAAGCGAGCAGCTTGCGCACCAGCGGCCCGGCCACGCCTTCGGCGGCGGGCTGGTCGAGGCGTTCGAGTTGCAGCCGCATGTAAGCCGCGTCGTCGCTTTGCTCGAACCAGCGGTTTTCTTCTTCGAAATCGAACAGCGCGCGCGAACTGATCGCGACGACGAGCTGGTTCTGCAAGGTCTTGGCCATGCGCGGATTATGCCCGCGCGGCCGCGCTTCAACGGAAGAACAGCGTCGCCAGGCCGAGGAAGATGAAAAAGCCCATGCTGTCGGTGGTGAAGGTGAGCAGCACCGACGACCCCATGGCGGGATCGCGGCCGACCCTTTGCAGCACCAGCGGCACCAGCATGCCCACGCAAGTGCCGACCAGCATGTTGAGCAGCATCGCCATGAACATGAGCAGCCCGATGACCGGCCCGGTGGCCGTATGCATATAGAGCAGCCAGGCGAAAAGGCCCGCGATGGTGCCCCAGACCAGACCGTTGAACAGCGCGATGCCCACTTCCTTGAGCAAGAGATGCTTGGCGTTGCCCATGGTGACCTGGCCGAGCGCGATCGAGCGGATCAGCAAGGTCATGGTCTGATTACCCGAATTGCCCGCGATGCCGGCGACGATGGGCATCAAGGTCGCGAGCGCGACCACGCGCTCGATCGTGCCTTCGAAGGCGCCGATCACGCGGCTGGCAAAAAACGCGGTGCACAGGTTCACCGCGAGCCACAACCAACGGTTCTTGGCCGATTTCCAGACCGACGAGAACAAGTCTTCTTCTTCGCGCAGACCCGCTTTGGCCAGATCGCGCTCTTCGCTTTCCTCGCGGATCACGTCCACCACTTCGTTGACGGTCAGCCGGCCGATGAGCCGGCCGCGCCGATCGACGACCGGCGCCGACACGAAGTCGTAGCGCTCGAAGGCCTGGGCCGCGTCACCGGCATCGTCTTCCGGATGCAGCGTGAACACCTCGGGATTCATGACCTGGGCGACTTCGGTCTCGGGTTCGTGCACGAGCAAGGTCGCGATGGTCAGTGCGCCTTTCAGATGTTCGTCGCGATCGACGACGAAAATCTGGTCGGTATGGTCGGGCAACGCGTCGAAACGGCGCAGATAGCGCAACACCACTTCGAGCGTCACTTCGTCGCGCACGGTCACGGTCTCGAAGTCCATGCGCGCGCCGACCGAATCCTCCGGGTACGACATCGCGGTCTGGAGTTCTTCGCGCTCCTCGACCGTCAGACCTTCCTTGACCTCCTCGATGACCTCGTGCGGCAAGTCGGGCGCAAGGTCGGCGATCTCGTCGGCGTCGAGGTGCTCGACCGCATCGACGAGTTCGTCGCGATCCATGGTCGCGATGAGGGTCTCGCGGACCGCGTCCGAGACTTCGAGCAGGATGTCGCCGTCGCGGTCCTGGCGCACCAGATCCCAGACCTGCAAGCGGCCTTCGAGCGGCAGCGCTTCGAGGATGTAGGCGATGTCGGCCGGATGCAGGTCGTCGAGCACCTGGCGCATCTCGGCTTCATGCTGGCGGTGCGTGAGCTGCGCCACCAGCTCATGGCGCTGGTCGTCCTCGGCATAGTGTTGGCGCTCGGTCACCTGCTCGACCAGGCGCTGCTTGTGCAGCAGGTCCTGGATGCGCGCGAGCGCGCGCGGTGCGACATCCGGCTCGCGCGGCGTCGGTGCGGCGCTGTCGTTCGCGGTCTGCGGCTCGTTGGTCGGGGTCGGCGTCATCACTGCGTGCTCTTCGAAGGTGCGCGATTGTACTGGCCGAAGCCCGGTCATCCCCAGGAAAAACCGCATGCCGATGACCGAAGGCGTCATCGGCATGCGGCGCGCGGCGGCCCGCGAAGGTGCTGGCGCCGCGCACGGCACGGCGCTCGTCGGCACCGGGTTTGGCAGCCGGGCAGACGCGCGGCAAGATGCGCGGCATGCCCAGCTCAGCGATCCACCGCCCCCTCGCCCACGCGCCGCGCGCGCGCCACCGCGCCCGTGCCGCCGCGGCCCTTGCCCTCGCGCTGGCCTTCGCGTGCCGGGCTGGCGCCGCCGGCCCCTTGATCGCCCCCGCCGACGACGCGGTGGCGATCCGGCTGATCGCCTTCAACGATTTCCATGGCCATCTCGAACCGGGCAACAACAACCTGGTGCTGGCCGACCCGCAAGCGCCCGGCAAGACCCGGCGCGTGAGCACCGGCGGCGCGGCCTATCTCGCCGGTCTGGTCCAGCGCCTGCGCGCCGAGGCCCGGCACAGCGTGGTGTTCTCGTCGGGCGATCTGGTCGGCGCCGCGCCGCTCGCCTCCACCTTGTTCCGCCACGAAACCACGGTGACCGCGATGAACGCGCTGGGCCTGGATTTCGGCATCGTCGGCAATCATGAATTCGATGCCGGCCAGGACGAATTGCGCCGGCTCGCGCAAGGCGGCTGCGCGCCGAACCCGCCCGATCGTCCGCAGCGTTCGTGCACCGATGGCCGTTACCCCGGCATGCGCTTTCCCTTGCTCGCGGCGAATGTGGAGGATGCCCAAGGCCATCCGTTGTTCGCGCCGACCTGGGTCGCGACCATCGACGGCGTGAAGCTCGGCTTCATCGGCGTGGTCACCCGGACCACGCCCGGCATCGTCGCGCCTTCGGGCGTGCGCGGACTCAGCTTCCGCGACGAAGCCGGCACCCTCAACCGTTATGCCGCGCAATTGCGTAGCCAAGGCGTGAACGCGATCGTCGCGGTCGTCCATGAGGGCGCGGCGATCGATGGCGACTGGAACGACACCACCTGTCCGGGGCTGAACGGACGCCTGGTCGAGATCGTGAATCAGCTCGCCCCGTCGATCGATCTGGTGTTCTCGGGCCATACCCATCAGGGCTACCACTGCGTGCTCGCCACCCCGCACCAACGCGATCTGCATGTGTTGCAGGCCACGTCCTATGGGCGCGGCGTCTCGCTGGTCGATCTGGTCATCGATCGCCAGACCGGCCGTATCGACCGCAGCCGCGTGCAAGGCCGCAATCTGCCGGTGGTCAATACCGCCGAGTCCGACGGCGCAACGCCGGCGGTGGCGCCCGATCCGGCCGTGGCGGCGATCGTGCAACGCGCCGTCGAACAGGCCGCGCCGCTCGCGGACCAAGTGGTCGGCTCGATCACCGAGCGCATCGAACGGGCCGGACGCGAAGACCCCGAATCGCCGGCCGGACGCCTGGTGGCCGATGCCCATCTGGCGGCAACCCAAGCGTCGGCCCAGGGCGGCGCCCAACTCGCCTTCACCAACACCGGCGGTATCCGCACCGCGCTCGCCTGCGCCGGCAAGCCGCCTTGCGCGGTCAGCTACGACCAGGTCGCGACCATGCAGCCCTTCGGCAACAGCCTGGTCGTGATGACCTTGACCGGCCGCCAGTTGAAGGCCTTGCTCGAAGACCAGCAGACCCCGCGCCGTTCGGCGCCGCATTTCCTGCAAGTTTCGCGCGGGCTGCACTACACCTGGGTACGCGGCGCTGCCTACGGCGAGCGCGTGCGCGAGCTGAGTCTGGATGGGCGTAGGATCGCGCCTGATGAGCGGCTGCGCGTCGCGGTCAACAGCTATCTGGCCGAAGGCGGCGATGGCTTCGCACGCTTGCGCGACGGCACCGACCGCACCGGCGGACCGCTGGATGCCGAAGCCCTGGCCGATTATCTGCGCGCCCATCCGCGGTACGCCCCGGATCGGGCGGCGCGTATTACGCTCATCGATTGAACCGGGTCCGCATCCGCGTGACCCGTGCGTTTTTCAGGAGAACTCTTACATGCCGTCTCTTTCGCGTTCGTTTCGCATCCTTCCCCTGGTTCTGGCCTGCGCGCTCGGCGCCGGTTGCGCTTCGGTCAACGAGACCCAGACCCCCGAGGAGGCCCAGGCCGCGGCGGCACGCGGCGTCGACGCGCTGACCCGCACCGCGGCCTCGATCGCCGACGAAGTGCTCAAGCGCGTCAACGGCGACAAGCGCTGGCCGATCGTGGTCACGCGCGGCATCACCGGGGGCGAACGCGCCTTGGCCGAAGTGGTCGGCACCCAGTTGATCGGCCGCGGCGCAACCCTCGAAGCCAGCTGCAACGCGAATTGCACCGAAATCTCGATCATCGAATTGGTCGGCATCGCCTTGTCGGAAGAGTAAAAGCAGATGCTCTCGGCCGGTGACATCCTGCAAGTCGCTTCCAGCGCCACGCCCTTCCTTGGTCAATTCACGCGCATGACCAACGAGCGCAACAAGAAGCCCGGCGCGGCCATCGTCATGTTCGTGACGGTCAGCAAACGCGAGGGCGCGCGCTATACCGAGCGCCAGCAATTCATCGCGCGCATCGGCGGTGCGCCGGTCGCCACCGGCGAGCCGACCGCGCTGGCCGCGCCCGATCCGGAATCGACGCCCAAGGTGAATTGACGCGCCGCCGTTTAAGCCTGGTCTAAGTCAGCGCGCCGACACTGGTCGCGCGCTGCCCCGCCTATGGCGCGTCCCCTGCCTGGAACCACGATCGCGATGCGCCTGCTGCTTGTCGAAGACGACCTCATGATCGGTGAATCCGTGCTCGACGCGCTGCGCGCCGAGCATTACGCCGTCGACTGGGTACGCGACGGCGCCGCCGCCGATACCGCCTTGCGCACCCAAAGCTACGACTGCGTGCTGCTCGATCTCGGCCTGCCCCGGCGCGACGGGCTCGAAGTCTTGCGCGAGCTGCGCGCGCGCAAAGACCGCAGCCCGGTGCTGGTCGTCACGGCGCGCGACGCGGTCGAACAACGCGTCGCCGGCCTCGATGCCGGCGCCGATGATTACCTGCTCAAGCCTTACGACCTCGACGAATTGCTGGCGCGCGTGCGCGCATTGCTACGACGCAGCGCCGGGCGCGCCGAACCGGTCTATGAACACCAGGGCGTCAGCATCAATCCGGCGACCCGCGAGGCGAGCGTGAATGGCGAGCCGGTGGTCTTGTCGGCGCGCGAATGGGCGGTGCTCGAACCCTTGATCGCGCGGCCCGGCATGGTGTTGTCGCGCGCCCAGCTCGAAGAAAAGCTGTACGGCTGGAAGGACGAGGTGAGCAGCAACGCGGTCGAGGTCTACATCCACGGCTTGCGCCGCAAGCTCGGCGCCGACCTGATCCGCAACGTGCGCGGCGTGGGCTACATGGTGCCGCGCGCATGAGGACCTTGGGCATCCATTCGCTGCGCACCCGCCTGCTGGCCTTTTTGCTCGCGGCGGTGATCGGCGCGGCCGTGATCCAGGGCGTGTTCGCCTACCGCTCGGCGCTGCGCGAGGCCGACGCGATCTTCGATTACCACATGCAGCAGATGGCGCTTTCGCTGCGCGCGGGCGCCCCCTTGTCCGGTCCGCTGCTGCCGGGCGCGGCGGACCGCGAGTTCGAATTCCTGATCCAGATCTGGACCGCGAATGGCGAACGGGTCTTCGAATCGACGCCCGATGCGCGCTTGCCCCAGATCGCGGTGCTCGGTTTTTCCGACGCGCGCAGCGGCAGCACGAGCTATCGCGTCTTCACCTTGCAGATGCCGCAACAGATCATCCAGATCGCGCAGGACCTGTCGGTACGCCGCCAGATGGCCACCGCCTTCGCCTTGAGCACCATCGTGCCGATCGCGTTGTTCGCGCCCATGCTCATGCTGATCGTCTGGTGGGTGGTCACGCGTTCGCTGGCGCCGGTCACGCGCACCCGCGCCCTGGTGGCGGCGCGCGCGGCCGACGACCCGGCCCCCTTGCCCGCCGACGATCTGCCCGAGGAGATCCGCCCGCTGGTCGCGGAGATCAATCTCTTGTTCACCCGGGTGCGCGCGGCCTTCGATACCCAGAAACAGTTCGTCGCCGATGCGGCGCATGAGCTGCGCTCGCCGCTGACCGCGCTCAAACTCCAAGTGCAGACCTTGCAACGCGCGCCCGACGAACCGGCGCGCAAACTCGCGATCGAACGGCTGGCCGCCGGCATCGAACGCGCCACCCGGCTGGTCGAGCAATTGCTGGCGCTCGCGCGTCAGGAAGCGGACGCGCCGTTCATGCCGCAACCGGTGGCGCTGGCCGCGCTGGCGCAATCGGTGGTTGGCGACCTGCTGCCGCTGGCCCAGGCGCGCGGCATCGACCTTGGCATCGCGCGCGCCGATCCGGCCGAGATCGAAGGCGATCCCGATGCCTTGCGGGTGCTGTTGCGCAATTTGATCGACAACGCGCTCAAATACGCGCCGGCCGGCGGCCGGGTCGATGTCGCCGTGCAAAACGAGGCGAACGGCGTGCAACTGATCGTCGATGACGACGGCCCCGGCATCGCCCCCGCGGACCGCGATCGCGTGTTCGACCGCTTTTACCGCGCGGCCGATGCCGGCAGCCTGGGCAACGGGCTCGGGCTGGGAGTCACCGCCACGGTGTCGCGCACGTCGATGGCGAAGGGCAGGGAGAGGGCCTCGACCTCCTCGCGCACCCCGGCGATGCGGACGGCGCGGGGGCGGTGGGGGTCGCCGAGCGGCACGGCGCGCGGATCGCGCTCGACACCGCGCCCGAACTGGGCGGCCTGCGCGCATGCATCCGGTTACATCGCCGGGCGGCGGTTTAAGTCTCGTCTAAGTCTGCGGCCCGACATTGGCAGGCAAGGATCGATCGCGATCCCGCTTCCTTCAATGCCTCGTCTCAGGAGAGCTCATGAACAAGACCGTGACGCCCAAGCGCATCGTGATTGCGCTGATCGCCGCCGGCGTGCTGGCCGGCACCACTTCGTTCGCTTACGGACTCGGACATGAACGCGCCGCCGCCGCGACCGGCGCGTTGATCGCCGGCGCCGAAGCGCCGAGCGCCGCCATCGACCTGCCCACCGCGGGTCCGGTCGCCGCCGTGGCGACCGCCGGCGCGGCGCCGACGGCCGTCATCAACGGTGTGACCCTGCCCGATTTCTCCCAGATCACCGAGCGCTATGGTCCGGCGGTGGTCAACATCAGCGTCACCGGCACCACCAAGACCGCGGTGACGGGCAATCCGCACGGCAGTGCCGATCCGTTCGGCAATGACCCGTTCTTCGAATTTTTCCGCCGCTTCCAGGGCGGCGGCCAGATGCGCGAACGCGAAGTGCCCACGCGCGGCCAGGGTTCGGGCTTCATCGTGAGCGCCGACGGCCTCATCCTGACCAACGCGCATGTGGTGCGCGACGCCAAGGAAGTGACGGTCAAGCTCACCGACCGGCGCGAGTTCAAGGCCAAGGTGCTGGGCTCCGATCCCAAGACCGACGTGGCGGTGCTGCGGATCGCGGCCAGCAATCTGCCCACGGTGGTGTTCGGCAAATCGACCGACCTCAAGGTCGGCGAATGGGTGCTTGCGATCGGCTCGCCCTACGGCTTCGAGAATTCGGTCAGCGCCGGCGTGGTCAGCGCCAAGGGCCGCGCCCTGCCCGACGACAGCTTCGTGCCTTTCATCCAGACCGACGTGGCGGTGAACCCCGGCAATTCGGGCGGGCCGCTGTTCAATGCGCGCGGCGAAGTGGTCGGCATCAACTCGCAGATCTATAGCCAGACCGGCGGCTACCAAGGCTTGTCGTTCGCGATCCCGATCGATGTGGCGGGGCGCATCAAGGATCAGATCGTCGCCACCGGCAAGGTGGCCCATGCGCGGCTGGGCGTGACGGTGCAGGAGGTCAATCAGACCCTCGCCGATTCGTTCAAGCTCGACAAGCCGGAAGGGGCCTTGATCGCGAATGTCGAAACCGAGGGCCCGGCCGACAAGGCAGGCCTGAAGACCGGCGATGTGATCCGCTCGATCAACGGCAAGCCCGTGGTGGCCTCGGGCGATCTGCCGGCCTACATCGGCCTGGCCAAGCCGGGCGACAAGGTGGCGCTCGAAGTCTGGCGCGACGGCAAGCGCACCCAGCTCAACGCGACGCTGGGCGATGCGAACGAGCGCGCCGAGCGGGTGGCCAAGGACGACCAGTCCGATGGCAAAGCCCGCCTGGGTCTGGCGCTGCGTCCGCTGCAACCGCAAGAAATGCGCGACGTGGGCACCAGCGGCCGGCTGCTGATCGAAGACGCGACCGGCCCCGCAGCCCAGGCCGGCGTCGAATCGGGCGACATCCTGCTCGCGGTCAACGGCAAGCCGGTCAGCACCATCGACCAAGTGCGCGAGATCGTCGCCAAATCGGACAAATCGGTGGCGCTGTTGATCCAGCGCGGCGAAGACAAGCTCTTCGTGCCGGTGCGTCTGAGCTGATGCGCGGCGCCAGCCGGGGCGTCATTGCCCCGGCAATTGCGCATCGCCCATGCGCGACAGGATCAATCCGGTGCGGCTCATGAGGTAAGGCGCGTTGCGGTTGCGATCGTAGAACCGCGGATTGGGCAACATGGCGGCCAGCTTGGCCGCCTGCCCCGCGCCGAGCTTCGCGGCGCCGATGCCGTAGTAATGCTGGGACGCGGCTTCGATCCCGAACACGCCCACCCCCCATTCCACGACGTTCAGATAGATCTCGAAGATGCGCTCCTTGCCGAGCCAGAATTCGAGCATGAAGGTGATCGCGAACTCCTCGGCCTTGCGCACATAGCTGCGCTGCCCGGTCAGGAACAGGTTCTTGGCCAATTGCTGGGTGATGGTCGAACCGCCCGCGACCACCTTGCCGCGGCGGCGATTGCGGTCATAGGCCTTTTCGAGCGCTTCGATGTCGATGCCCGAATGCTCGACGAAGTTGCTGTCTTCGGCGGCGATGATGGCGCGCTTGATGTTGCGGCTGATCGCCTCGTAAGGCACCCAGACATGGCGGATCTCGACCGGACCGGAACGGGGCTGCGTCTTCGGCGGCGTCTTGCGCGCACCCGGTGCCGGCGGCGCTTCGGGCGGTTGGGCGAGCGCCAACTCCTGCGCGCGCATGAAGCTCGTGATCGGCGGATTGACGACCACCATCAGGCCGATCTTGACGAACAACACCGCCTGGAAAATCACCATGGCGCACGCGCCGGCCAGCAGGACGAGCATGGTCTGGCGGAAGAGGGCTTTCATGGACTGGACTTTCGATGGCCGGTGCGCGCGCACCGCGGCGCTACAACGCGCGATGCCCTTCGGCGCGCACGCGATGGCGCAATTCTTCGATCACATGCGCGGTTTCGGGCTGCACGCCGCGCCAGACCTGGAAGGATTCGGCGGCCTGTTCGACCAGCATGCCCAATCCGTCGGACGTCAGGTCGGCGCCCAGGGTCTGGGCGTATTCCATGAACAGCGTCGGCTTGTCGGCATACATGAGGTCGTAGGCGCAGGCGCCGGGCGCGAACACCTGCGAAGGCAAAGGCGGAATGTCGCCGGCCAGGCTGGCGCTGGTCGCATTGACGACCAGATCGAACCGGCCTTCGATGTGCATGAAATCGACCGCGCGCGTGCGCCCGATGGCGGCGCCTTGCTCGGCGAGTTCGTCGGCGCGCAGACGGGTGCGGTTCACGATCACGAGTTCGGCCGGTTCGGCTTCGAGCAAAGGCCGCAACACGCCGCGCGCCGCGCCCCCCGCGCCGATCAGCAGCACCCGGCGGCCGTCGATGCCCACGCCGAGGTTGCGCGTCAGGTCGCGCACCAGGCCGATGCCGTCGGTGTTGTCGCCCCACAGCACGCCGTCGCGCATCCAGAGCGTGTTGACCGCCCCCGCGCTTTCCGCGCGCGGCGTATGGCGCGCCGACAAAGTGAAGGCTTCGAGCTTGAACGGCACCGTCACGTTCAGCCCGCGTCCGCCGCGCGCGAAAAAGGCGCGCACCGTCGGCGCGAACTGATCGACCGGCGCGAGGATGCGTTCGTAGACCAGATCGGCGCCGGTCTGTTCGGCGAACATCGCATGGATGATCGGTGATTTGCTGTGCGCGATCGGATTGCCGACCACCGCATACTGCTCCGCCACTTTGGGTGTCGCGTCGCTCATGGTTTATCGGCTGCGGGTCTCGATCACATCGTTGGTGAAGATCATGGTCCGGGTGATGGACAACAGATCCATCTCGCCCTTCATCTGCTTGGTGAATTTGCCGTAGGGCGCGGCGCGCCGGATGATGTTGAGCGCCGCCATGTCGAGCACCCGGTTGCCCGAGGTGTGGTTGATCTCGAGTTCGCGGATCTGGCCTTCCCGGTCGAGCACCACGGTGAGCTGCACCTGGCCATACAAGCGCCCGCGCGCCTCCGCCGGGTAGTTCAGGTTGCCCCAGCGTTCGACCTTGGTGCGAAACGCGTCGACATACATCGCCGCCGCGTAGTCCTTGGCGCTGGTGCCGAAAATATGCTTTTTGGGCCGTTTGTTCTCGGCCTCGATCCGGTCGTTGATGATCGCGGCCTGACGGGCCAGCGCGCGCGCGCTATCGACGATGTCTTCGGCGGTCGGATCGAGCCGGTCTTCGAGCGCCTTGCGGTCGATGATCGGATCGGCGCTGCTCTTGGCGTCGCGCACCGTGGCCATCAACTTCTGTTGTTCGGTTTCGAGCTGCTCCAGGCGCTTGCGCTGTTCCTGCAACGCGTCGCCCTCGCGCGTATAGCCGACATTGGGCAGCGGACTGCTCGCCTGCCCGGAGTCCTTGTCGCCGCCGCCTTCGAAGGCGACCTGGGCCAGCACCTCGGCCTTGCTCGGCACCCGCTCGCCCTTGGTGTTGAGCAGCACGACTTCGAGGCCGGGATCGTCGGCGCGCAGATTGAAGGCTTCGGGCGCCACGAACCGGATCGTCAGCAAGGCCGCGTGCAGGCCGACCGATACCGCCAGCGCATACGCGAGCACACGGTTTTGCGCGACCCACGATGGGGCGGCGGACGGGCGGGACGGCAGGGCTGCGGCGGACATGCAGCGGATTCTACTGGCTGGCGGTGCCGTCGCGCGCGGCATCTTCGGGCGCTTGCGGCGTGTTGCCGACAGCGCCCTCGTCGGTCGCCGGTCTCGCCTCCGGTGCCGCCGTGGCGGCTGCATCGGCTTCGCCCGCATCGTCGGCCGGCGCGCCGTCCGGCCCGGCATCGGGCTCGTCGAGCGTTTCGACATCCTCGACCGCGGCTTCGGCATGCACGGCCGCCAGGCGCATTTCGAGGGTCAGATCGAGTTCGTCGATCGCCAGCACATCGACTTCGACATGGGTCCCGGGCGCCAGATGCGCGATGCCGGCCAGACGCGCCGCGATCGGCACATCGGACAAGCGGACCGCTTCGTTGCGCAGCACCACCGCCGGCAGCGACCGACCGGAACCGACCAGCCCTTCCTGGGCCAGCCAGCGCAGACTCCAATAGCGTTCGAGATTGCCCTGGACTTCGGCATACGCCGCATACGCGGCATCGAAAGCGCCGATGATGGCGAACAGCTCGGCCGAATTCTTCTCGAACGGCGGGCGCCAGCCCGGGTCGTCGCGGCGCCGCACCGCCGCGATCAATTGCCACTGGTTCACCAGATCGACATAGCGGCGCAAGGGCGAACTGCTCCAGGCGTAATGCGTGACGCCCAGCCCGATATGGGCCGCCGGCGCGGTGGTCATGCGCACCGAACTCTGGCGCGCGCCCGGCCGCGCGAACTGGGTCTGGGTCCGGTAGATGCCGGGCAGGCCGGCGTCGGCGAGCAAACGCCCCCAGGTGCTGTTCGCAAAGATCATCCATTCGGCCACGATGCGATCGAGCGGCGCATCGCGGCGACGCTGTTCGATCCGCACCCGCTCGCCACCATCGACGGACTCGATGCGAAACGCGTAATCGGCGCGGTTGCGCGGTTCGGGCTTGCCACGCACCTGCTCGCGCTGGGCCGACAGCCGTTCGGTCAAGCGCCACAAGGTCTGCAACTCGCGCTTGAAGGCGAAGTCGGCCTGCGGATCGCCCAAGCTGGCCTCGGTCACGATCGCGTCGAGCTGGTCATGGCGCAGATTGGCCGCCATCGGGACACGTTCGATACGGGTCTCGGTGCCCAGGCAGACGCCGCTGTCCGGATCGAACTCGGCGTACAAGGACAATGCCGGCCGCGGTTGCCCGGCACCCAAGGTATAGGCCTCGACCACCGCGTCGGGCAGCATGGTGATCTTTTCGCCCGGCATATACACCGTCGAAAGCCGTTTGCGCGCGACCTGGTCGAGCGCGTCGCCGGGCGCGAACGCGAGTCCGGGCGCGGCGATGTGGATGCCGACCCGGACCCGGCCGGCGCCCGGTTCGGTGACCGAGAACGCGTCGTCGATCTCGGTGGTCTGGCTGTCGTCGATCGAGAACGCCTGGACGTCCGCCAAGGGCAGCGCATCGGCCGCGATCGCGGGCGCTTGCAGCGCCGGATCGAACCCGGTGCCGCGCGGAAACCACTCGACCAGAAAACGCGCGCGATGCAATGCCTTTGGATCGGCGAAGGCGCCCGCCTCGTGCAGCACCCGCACCGGGGCGCGCCCGAGGCGCTGCGCGGCTTGCTCGAGCGCCTTGTATTCGAGGCTGTTCTTGTCGGGTCGAAAGCCGATGAACGCCGCGCGTGACGGCGCGCCGGTCGCGCCGGCCGGCGCTTCCCACCCGGCGGGCAAATGATGGGCGCACAACGCTTCGACCATCGCCGCTTGTTGCGCCGCCTGCTGCTGGCGCCGCTCCTGGCCGGCGAGCGCGGCCTTCAATTCGGCTTCGGGCGCGCGTTTGTAGCGCCCTTTGCCCTTGCGCCGGAAATACATGGGCGCGCCATGCATGCCGAGCAGCAAGGCGGCGGTCTGGACCGCATCGGGGGCATGGCCGAAATAGTCGGCGCCGAGCGCGACCGCCTCGAATTCCTCGTCGGACGAGACTTCCCACAAAAAGGCCAGATCGATGGTTTCGGCGAGCGCCTGGGCGTCGCGCATCAGGTCGGCCGGCGCCGGCTGGGCGAATTTGTAGACGACATTCGACGCCTTGATCTTGGCGCGCCGTCCGGTCGGCAATTCGACTTGATAACTGGTGGGCTCGGGTGTGCCGGTGGCCTCGAGAATCGAGCCGACTTTGAACCCGCCATCTTCTTCAAAAAAAACGTGCATGCGGCGCTACAATGAGTTTCGTTGATTTTACCGTGTGATCCGATACCGCCACGGCACGAAGTATGAATTTTCATTCTTTGGCAGCAAGGCTGCGAAACCTGACGGTCTTGAGCCTGCTGGCGGTGAGCGTCGGCCACGCCCACGCTGCTGCGCCCGCGCATGAGGCCGTGGTCGAAGCCGTGGCCGACACGCCGGACAATCGAGCCTACACCGTCTGCGTGAAACAACGCGCGGCGGGCGAAGGGCAATGCGTCTGGAGCCTGCGCGTCGAAGAAGATGTCGCCGGCGTGCTCGGCGCCCGCCCCTTTGCCGCCTTGGCCTCCGACGACGGCCTGCGCGTAGCCGTCATCCTACGCAAGAAGCGCAACGACCGGCTGATCGACGAGTTGTGGCGTTACCACCAACAAATGAACCCCGACATGGCAGTGCCGGGCACGCCGGCGAATCGCGCCCTGGTCACGCGCGCGCGCCTGATCGCGACCGGCTACCCTTTGAGCTACGCTGGCAATCTCGCGCTCAACCGGTTCGTCATCAATGACGGGCGCAAGCTGCAAGCCATCGACGACCATGGCAATGTGCTTGCCACGCTTTACGAGGCCGAACGCGGGCGCACGCTCGAACTGGCGGCGCGGCGCGGCGCCCTGAGCGGCTACACCGAATCGGCCGATGCGGCCATCCAGCGCCTCGCGATCGCCGACCTCGACGCGCTCGATGTCGAAACCTATTCGACGCGCGGTGTCGATCTGCGCAGCGAAGTCGCCTGGAATCTCGAACGCGGCTGGGTCGCGGCGAGCGATTTGCCGGCCGGCGACCCGGCTTATGCGCAAGCGCGGGCCCAGGTGGGCACGCCGACCACGCTGCGGGTGATCGATCTGGCCTACAAGCGCGTGCTGTTCCAGGCCACGCGCGCCGGCGGGCCGATGTTCCCGGCCTGGGCCGATGCCGACACCCTGGTCTGGCGCACCGACGAGACCCGCAATCAATCGCAGCGCTTCGACGAACGCGCCGAAATCCGGTTGCAACAAGCGATCATCCGCGCCCAAGGCGATCGGCTCATGTTCCTGCCTTGCCGCGAACGCAACCCGATGCTGGTCGATGAATCGGCCTCGGCGCCCGAAATCCTCACGCTGTTGCGCCAACAACTCGCGCGCGGCGACAAAGTCTTCATTGAAGCGTTCGGTTCGCGCCAGGGCGGCGCGGTCGCGCTCGACGCCTTGGTGCAGGCCGGCAACGACCTCAACGGTTGCCAGTTGCGCCCCGATCGCGCCTTGGTCGAAGCGAGCGGCCAGAACCCCGACTGGAAATTCGTATTGACGCCGAACCAGGCCCGACTGGAACTCGCCGGCCAACCGGCCGTCAATGTGGCGGGCGCGCGTTTATTGCGCCTCGATGAGCGGCGCGCGTTGCGCGTGCGCACCCCCGCGCTGCACCTCGACTTCAACGCCCAGCCGCAAAGCTGCCGCGATCCCGGCACCGGCGCGACCATGGGCTGGCGCACCACGCTGCGGTTCGGCGTGCCGGGCAAACCGTTGCGCGAATTGCGCGGCTGCGCGCGGGTGCTGATTCCCGGCATCGACACGGCGCACGGCGCGAGCGAACGCTGAATCCACCGACCCACCCAGGAGACATTCGATGAAGGTGCTGATCGCCATCGACGGCAGCCCATATACCGCCAAGGCCGTGGACTATCTGCTCGCGCATCGCGACATCTTCGGCGAGCATCCGGCGCTGAGCTGCATCCATGTCTCGACGCCCCTGCCGTTGCGAGCCGCGCGCGCGGTCGGCAAAGACATCACCGACGGCTATTACGCCGAAGAAGCCCAACGCGCGACCGATGCCGCGCTCAAGGCGTTCGAACAAGCGGGCCTGGGCGCGCAATTGCTGACCAAGCGCGGCGATGCCGGCGAAGAGATCGCGCGGGCCGCCGACAAAGGCGGTTTCGACATGATCGTGATGGGTTCGCACGGCCACACCGCCCTGGGCAGTCTGGTCATGGGCTCGGTGGCGACGCGGGTGCTCGCGAGCTGCAAGATTCCGGTGCTTCTGGTGCGTTGAGCGCGGCGCCGGCTCAGGCCTGGGCCACGTCTTCGACGCGGCCGCCCGCGATCTCGAACAAGCGCGCCGGCGCGATCGGAAACACGCTGTGCGGATGGCCGGCCGCGCCCCAGACCACCGCATACCGCGCCAGCGTGCGATCGAGCAGCACTTCGAGCGCGGTCGCATGGCCTACCGGCGGAATCCCGCCGATCGCATAGCCGGTGCGCTCGCGCACGAAGTCGGGCGCCGCCCGCTCGATCTTTTCGCCCAGCAGGGCCGCGACCTTGCGCTCATCGACACGATGGCTGCCGCTCGCGATCACGAGTACCGCGCGCTGGCTGTCGCGGGTGCGAAACACCAGGCTCTTGGCGATCTGCCCGAGTTCCACGCCCAGGGCGTCGGCCGCCTGTTGCGAGGTGCGCGCCGCATCGGCCAGCATGACGACGCGCGCATCGACGCCGGCCTCATGCAGCGCACGCTGCACTTTCTGCACCGACGCCGGCAGCGCCTCGAACTCGGGTGTGCTCATGCCCGGCGCCTGCTGCGTGCCGGTGTCGTCGCTCATACCGACAGGCCTCCGCTGACTTCGAGCACCGCGCCATTGATGTAGCTGGCTTCGTCACTCGCCAGGAAGGCGTAGACGTTCGCGAGTTCCTCGGGCTGACCCAGGCGCTTCAAGGGCACGCGGGTTTCCATTTCGCCCAGCACCTTCTCGGGAATCGTGTCGAGGATGTGGGTCGCGACGAAGCCCGGGCAGACCGCGTTCACGCGCACGCCCTTGGGGCCGAGTTCGCGCGCCCAGGTCTTGGCGAACGCGATCACGCCGGCCTTGGTCGCGGCGTAATTGGTCTGGCCGAAATTGCCGTACAGCCCGACCACGCTCGATGCGTTCACGATCGCGCCCGCGCCTTGCTCGATCATCTGATCGGCCACCGCCTGGGTGCAATTGAAAGTGCCCTTGAGATTCACGGCCACCACCTTGTCGAACTGCGCTTCGGTCATCTTGACCAAGCGCGCGTCCTGGGTGATGCCGGCGTTGTTGATCAGCACATCGATGCGGCCGTAGGCTTCCTTGACTTTCGCGACCATCGCATCGACGTCTTCGCGCTTGGTCACATCGACGACGAAACCGCGCGCCTGCGCCCCTTGCGCGAGCAGTTCCTTGACCGCCGCATCGACCTGATCGGCGCGCAGGTCGCAGACGATGACGATCGCGCCTTCACGCGCGAACTTGCGCGCCGTCGCCAACCCGATCCCGTTGGCGGCACCGGTGATGATGCTGACTTTTGCATTGAGTCTCACTGCGTTTTCTCCAGAGGAAATGGGCCCGTGCAGAATGCGAGGACCTCTTCGATGTGCTGCTCGAAATCGGACAACCCGTGATCCGAACCCGGAATCACCTTCATCGGGGCACCGGTGTATTTCTTGACCATCTCGCGCCAGTCGAGCACTTCGTCGCCGGTCGCGGCGACCAGGAAATAGCGCCGCGCCCGCGTGATCGCGGGCACTTCGATCGCGCGTAATTGATCGATGTATTCGGCCTTGAACTCGAACTGCTGGCTCGGATCATGGAACATCGTGTGCGTGCCCACATACAGGCTCAGATCGCGCGCGGCGAAAATGCCCGGATTCAGCAAGACCGCGCGACAACCGAGGCGCTCGGCCATCCAGGTCGCGTAATACCCGCCCAGCGACGAGCCGATCAGGCTCAGGGTGTCCGGGTCATGTCGCGCGCACAAGGCTTCGATCTGCGCGATCGCGCGCGCCGGGGCGACGTCGAGCGCCGGCGCTTCGTAGGCCTGCGCCAGACCGAGCGCGGCCAGGCGCTCGCCGAGCAAGCGCGCCTTGAAGGAATCGGGCGAGGACCGGAAGCCGTGCAGATAGACGATGTGCATGCCTTTCCCTCGTTCAGGCCGCGCGCGCGGCGAGCGCGGCGAGCAGTTTCTGATGGACGCCGCCGAATCCGCCATTGCTCATGACGAGCACCTGATCGCCGGGGCGCGCCTCGGCGGCGACCGCCTCGACCAAGGCGTCGAGCGCATCGAAGGCGCGCGCCTTGGTGCCCAGCGGCGCAAGCGCGCCGGCCAGGTCCCAGTCGAGGCGGTCTTTGCCGGCGTGCGCGCCATAGCCATAGACCAGATCGGCATCGCGCAAGGCTGCGGGCAATTGCGCCTTCATGACGCCGAGCTTCATGGTGTTCGAGCGCGGCTCGACCACCGCGAGGATGCGCGCCGGCCCCACGACCCGGCGCAAGCCGTCGATCGTGGTCGCGATCGCGGTCGGGTGATGGGCAAAATCGTCGTAGACCGCCACCCCGGCCGCGGTACCGCGCAATTCCATGCGCCGCTTGACCGAGGCGAAACGCGACAGCGCATCGATCGCGCGTTCGGGCGGCACGCCCACATGGCGCGCGGCGGCGATCGCGGCCAGTGCGTTCATCAGGTTGTGCCGGCCTTGCAAGGCGCCCGCGAGCGCCTGGGCCGACAAGGCGCCGCAATCGGCCGCGCCATGCAGCACATGCACCGCGTCGGTCCGGTCATCGGCCGACCAATCGGCGCCAGGCCCGAAGCGCTCGACCTCCGACCAACAGCCGCGTTCGAGCACCCGCGCGAGCGCCGGATCGTCGCCGTTGACGATCAAGCGCCCGATGCCCGGCACGGTGCGCACCAGATGATGGAACTGGGTTTCGATGGCGCCGAGGTCGGGAAAGATGTCGGCATGGTCGTATTCGAGATTGTTCAGAATCGCGGTCTTGGGCCGGTAATGGACGAACTTGCTGCGCTTGTCGAAGAAGGCGGTGTCGTATTCATCGGCTTCGATCACGAAGAAATCGGAGCCGCTCGCGCCATGCAGCCGCGCCGAAATGCCGAAATTGCGCGGCACGCCGCCGATCAGGAAGCCCGGCGCATACCCGGCGTCTTCGAGGATCCAGGCCAACATCGACGCGGTCGTGGTCTTGCCATGGGTGCCGGCCACGGCGAGCACCCAGCGCCCGGCCAGGATGTGTTCGGCCACCCATTGCGGCCCGCTCGTGTAAGGCAGGCCGCGATTGAGGATCTCTTCCATCAATGGATTGCCGCGCGTGACCACATTGCCGATCACATACAGATCGGGCTTGAGATCGAGTTGGCCCGCATCCCAACCCTGAATGAGTTCGATGCCCTGCGCTTCGAGCTGGGTGCTCATCGGCGGATAGACATTGGCGTCGCATCCGGTGACGCGATGTCCGGCCTGGCGCGCCAACACCGCGACGCCGCCCATGAAAGTGCCGCAAATACCAAGGATGTGGATGTGCATAGAAAGCCGGAAGTGGGCCGTATCGAGCGGCCGGTGCAATGATTCTAGCGAAGCGCTGCACTGCAACCTCGCGCGCCCGCCTTCCGATACCATGGCCGCATGGCCAATGCCCCGCATTCCCATCTGCGCGAAGAAATCGCCGCCGCGGCCGCAAGACTGGTGGCGGAGACCGGGCTCGACTTCGTTTCGGCCAAACGCAAGGCCGCACGCGAAGTCGCAGGCGGGGGGCGCGTTGCCCAGGAGTCGCTGCCGAGCGGCGAGGAGATCGAGGCCGCGCTGCGCGAATACCAACGCCTGTTCCAGGCCGACACCCAGCCGGCGCGGCTGCTGGACTTGCGCCGGACCGCGCTCGGCGTCATGGAACTCCTGCCCCAGCACGACCTCTATCTGGTCGGCGCGGTGGCCAATGGCACCGCGGGCGAACATTCCGAACTGTTCCTGCAATGCTATATAGAGTCGAGCAAGGACTTGCACATCGATCTGCTCAATGCCGGCGTGGATGCCGATGCCGACGAAATTTCGAATCCGTTCGGACGCGGGCGGGTGGAGCGGGTCAGTTTCGTTTACCACGGCGAGGGCGTGAACATCACCTGCTATCCACCGGCCAAAGCGCGCCAGATCGGAGAACAGGTCGGCGAACGGCTGGGATACACCGAATTGGTCGCGTTGCTCGATGCTGCCGACGCGGACCAGGACCCAAGGGGCCATGACCACTCCTGATGCGAACAAACGCCGATTGGCCTTCGGCGCGGTCGGTGTCGGCGCCTTGACGCTCGGGGTCATCATGGGGCGGCGCCATCTTGGCGGCGCGCCCACCGACACCGCGCCGAATGCGGGCGCCGCCGCCAGCCTGTTTGCCGCGACCCTGCCCGACAGCCATGGCGCCGACATCCCGCTGGCGCGCTGGCGCGGCCAGCCCCTGGTCGTGAATTTCTGGGCCACCTGGTGCGCGCCATGCGTCGCCGAGATGCCCGATCTACAGCAACTTTTTCAAACCTATGGCCCGCGCGGCATGGGTTTCGTCGGCATCGGGATCGACCAGGCCCAAGCGATCGCCGAGTTCGGCCGGAAGCTCGGCGTCACCTATCCTCTGCTGGTCGGCGGCTATGCCGGTACTGAACTCGCACGTGCTTTCGGCAACGCGAGCGGTGGACTGCCGTTCACTGTCGTGCTGGACCGTTTCGGCGCGCTCAAAGCGGCCCAATTGGGGCGGATTCATGTCGAAAACCTGCGCTCGATCATCGAATCCAGTCTTGGGTGAATGGACAGTTGACCGAAATTCAGCGCACAATCGCGCCCCTTGAAACCCGAAGCCCGCAAACGCGCCTCAACGACGCCAAGCGGGAACACGTGCGATGGCAACACACCTGCTAGTACTGCACGGTCCGAATCTGAACTTGCTCGGCACCCGCGAGCCGGAAATTTACGGATCCAAGACGCTTGAACAGATCGACACCGATCTGCGCAAGATCGCAGCAGAAGCCGGCGCAAAGCTGGAAACTTTCCAGAGCAACCATGAAGGCGCCCTGATCGATCGCGTTCAGGCCGCGCGCGCCCAAGGGGTGGACTTCATCGTCATCAATCCCGGTGGCCTGACCCATACCAGCGTCGCTTTGCGTGATGCACTGCTAGGCGTGGCGATTCCCTTCCTCGAAGTGCATTTGTCGAACGTCCATGCCCGCGAGGCATTTCGCAAGCACTCCTATTTCTCCGACGTCGCCATCGGCGTCATTGCCGGCCTCGGCACCGCAGGCTACGAAGCCGCCCTGCGCTTTGCGATTTCCAGATAATCGCTACAATTAGCCGATATAACTCTGCTTTAAGCGCAAATCTTGCGACTTGAGCACTGAAAGGACTATTGCAACATGGATCTGCGCAAACTCAAGACTCTGATCGACCTGGTCGCCGAATCCGGTATTTCGGAACTCGAAGTGACCGAGACCGACGGCAAGGTGCGCATCGTCAAGTCGGTGCCGCAAACCACGGTCATGGCGGCGCCGATGATGGCGGCGCCCACCGCCATGGCGATGCCGGCGGCAGCGCCCGCAGTGGCCGCCGCGCCGGCCGCCGCCCCCGAAGCGCCCAAAGGCCATGTCGTGAAGTCGCCGATGGTCGGTACTTTCTACCGCGCGCCGTCGCCGGGCGCCAAGGCGTTCATCGAGATCGGCCAGCAGGTCAAGGAAGGCGATACGCTGTGCATCATCGAAGCGATGAAGCTGCTCAACGAGATCGAGTCCGATGCCACCGGCGAAGTGAAGGAAGTGCTGGTCGAGAACGGTCAGGCCGTCGAATACGGACAACCTTTGTTCGTGATCGGGTAAGCGGGCATGCGCTGGATCCTGCGTTCGATCGGCCTGTTGCTCGCGGTCATCAACGCCGGTTTCTTCGCGCTCGCTTTCGAAATGGACGCGACCTGGCAATGGGTCGCAGTGTTTCTCGCAAGTCTCGCAGTACTGGTATTGATCGATCAGTCGTGGTTTCGCATGATCGACGCCAATCCGGACCGCGTCTCAACGGACGAGCCCCATGTTTGAAAAGATTCTGATCGCCAATCGTGGCGAGATCGCGCTGCGCATCCAGCGCGCCTGCCGCGAACTCGGCATCAAGACCGTCGTCGTGCATTCGGAAGCCGACACCGAGGCCAAATATGTGAAGCTGGCCGACGAATCGGTCTGCATCGGCCCGGCACCGTCGGCGCAAAGCTATCTGAACATCCCGGCCATCATCAGCGCGGCCGAAGTGACCGATGCCGAGGCGATCCACCCGGGCTACGGCTTCTTGTCGGAAAACGCCGATTTCGCCGAGCGTGTCGAAAAAAGCGGCTTCGTCTTCATCGGCCCGCGCGCCGACACCATCCGCCTGATGGGCGACAAGGTCTCGGCCAAGCAGGCGATGATCAAGGCTGGCGTGCCTTGCGTGCCGGGTTCCGAAGGCGCGCTGCCCGAAGATCCGAAGGAAATCATCAAGATCGCGCGCGCGATCGGTTATCCGGTCATCATCAAGGCGGCCGGCGGCGGCGGCGGACGCGGCATGCGCGTCGTGCACACCGAAGCGGCGCTCGTGAACGCGGTCACCATGACCCGCACCGAGGCCGGCGCTGCCTTCGGCAACTCCGCCGTCTATATGGAGAAGTTCCTCGAGAACCCGCGCCATATCGAAATCCAGATCATGGCCGATCAGCACGGCAATGTGGTTTACCTCGGCGAGCGCGATTGCTCGATGCAGCGCCGCCACCAGAAGGTGATCGAGGAAGCGCCCGCGCCGCTGTTGAACCCGAAGCTGCGCGACAAGGTTGGCGCGCGCTGCGCCGACGCCTGCAAGCGCATCGGTTATCGGGGCGCCGGCACCATCGAGTTCCTGTACGAAAACGACGAGTTCTATTTCATCGAAATGAACACCCGCGTCCAGGTCGAGCACCCGGTCACCGAAATGATCACCGGCATCGACATCGTGCAAGAGCAGATCCGTGTCGCGGCCGGCGAGAAGATGCTGCTGCGCCAGCGCGACATCGTGCTGGCCGGCCATGCCATCGAATGCCGGATCAATGCCGAAGACCCGTTCACCTTCGTGCCGAGCCCGGGCCGCATCACCGGCTGGCACGCGCCCGGCGGCCCCGGAATCCGTGTCGATTCGCATGCCTACGACGGCTATTTCGTGCCGCCGCATTACGACTCGATGGTCGGCAAGGTCATCGCCTACGGCAAAACGCGCGAGCAGGCGATCGCGCGCATGCGCATCGCGCTGTCGGAAATGGTGGTCGACGGCATCAAGACCAATATCGCGCTGCACCGCGAACTCATGACCGACGCCAAGTTCATCGAAGGCGGCACCAGCATCCATTACCTCGAGCAAAAGCTCGCGGCGCGCAAGGGCTGACGCGTGCTGATCGAAGCGGTCTTCGTGGTCGACGAGGCGAGCGCCAATGCGCTCGCCGACGCCTTGCTCGATGCCGGCGCGCTATCGGTCGCGGTCGAAGATGCCGACGCCGACACCCCCGACGAACAGCCGATCTTCGGCGAGCCCGGCATGGTCCAGGAGACCCAAGCCTGGCGCCGCAGCCGGCTGGTGATGTTGATGCAGACCGAGCCGGGGCAGGACTTCTCATTGGCGTTGGCCGATCTGATGCTCGCGGTGCGTGACGCGGATCTCGAACTGCCGCTGCCCGACACCATCCATCCGGTCGATGAACAAGATTGGGTGCAGGCCACGCAATCGCAATTCGATCCGATCGAGATCGGGCGCCTTTGGGTGGTGCCAAGTTGGCATGAAGTGCCGGCCGGCGCGCACACCGTACTGCGCCTCGATCCGGGCATGGCCTTCGGCACCGGCACCCATCCGACCACCCGCCTTTGCCTCGAATGGCTGGAACGCGAACTGGCGCCTGGCACCAGCGTGCTCGATTACGGTTGCGGCTCCGGCATCCTCGCCATCGCCGCGGCCAAGCTGGGCGCGCAACCGGTCGAAGGCATGGACATCGACGAACACGCGGTCGTGGCCGCGCGCGACAACGCGGCCCGCAATCAGGTCCAGATCGAATTCCACGACGCCCATTGGCAGCCGGCGCGGCAATACGCGGTGGTGCTCGCCAACATCCTGTCGAACCCGCTCAAGCTGCTCGCGCCGGCGCTCATCGCGCGCATGGCGCCGGGCGGCGTGCTGGTGCTGTCGGGCATCCTCGAACGTCAGGCCGAAGAGGTTGCGGCGGTCTATGCGGCACACGGCCTGCCGATGATCGTTGATGCAGTGCGCGACGGTTGGGTATGCTTGGCCTCTCGTCCAAGGACGAATTGACGATGTTCGTGAATTCGCCGGGACCCGAGACCGATCCCGGCCACCATTCATGACGCTCGCCACCCGCTGTCCGCAATGCGGCACCACTTTTCGCGTGGTGTCGGACCAACTCAAGCTGCGCAAGGGCTTGGTCAAATGCGGCAAATGCCTGCATGTCTTCAACGGCATCGAGTTCCTGCATTATTTCTCGGAGCCGACCCAGACCAGCGTCGAACCGCTTGCGCAATCCGCACTCGCAGCGCCGACGCCCGATTTTCTCGGCGTCGATGAGCCCGCACCGATGTCGGTGACCGAGGTCGATGCGACACCATCGGTCACGCCGCGATCGACCACCCCGGCCTTCGTGTCGGGCGGGACTCAATACCGCGCCGGGTCGCCAAACGAACCTCATCGCGCCGAGTCTGCGAATGCGCCTGATGGCCCCGCGTTCGCTGGCGATGCAAGTGGCGCCGCCTACGCTGCTGGACCAAATGGCGCGGCTTCCGTACAAGCGCCGCGGCGCGCCGACCCGATGACCGCGCCGAGCGCGCTTGGCGCCGCGCCGATGTCGGACGCGCCGAGGAACGACGTGCCGACACCCGATGCCACCGCGACCGGCGCGCAAGGGCCCGACACGTCGGCGACCGACGCACGGGCATCCGCCGCCGACGACCATGCGCCAACGGATCGCGCGGACTCGAACCAACGCGGCGACGCCGCAAGCACACGTGACGCGGCTGCAGGAATGCCTGGGGATGCCGCGCAGACCGAGCCCGCGCCTGTATCCGCACCGGCCATTCCAGCGCCAAGCGAAGCTGCGGCGCCGGCACGCGTTCCCTGGTATGCGCGCCTGGGCGGCGCGTCGCGCGCCGCGTCGGCCCGCACCACGGCATCGACCGAAGCGCCCCGCGATGACGAGCCAGCGGCAGCGACCGAGGCAACGGCCAATCCACCGAACGATGCGCCAACGGACTTGTCTGCAGCGCATCGATCGCAGGCGCAGACCGGCACGCCGGACCAGGCCCCGGCCGGCGCTTCATCCGGCCTATCGACCGACACCGGGCCGTTCGCGCTGCGAGATGCCGCCCCCGACACGTTGAACCACACCCCGACCGCCGTGCCGTCGGAGGCGCCGGGCGTAGCCGCCGAAGTGGCGCGCGCGGTCTCTGCGCCGGCCACGGACCGCGATCTGGTCACGCCCGCCGCCTCGAAAGGCAGCGAACTCGACGCCATTTTGCAAATGCGTGAACGCGTGGCGCGCGCGCGCCTGGCAGCCGAGGTCGAGGGCGCGCCGACGGTCTCGCCTTTGACCCTGATCGACGTGGCGCGCCAATCGAACGAGCCGATCGAAGACCGCTTTGAAGAATTGCCCGCCTTCCTGCGCGAGCGTCGGCGAACGCCGGCCTGGGTGCGCGCCTTGCTCGGACTGGCCGTGTTGGCCAGCCTGCTCGGGCTGCTCGGCCAAGGCGCTTATGTTTATCGCGCCGAACTCGCGGCCCATGTACCGGCCTTGCGCGAACCGCTGGCCGCGGCTTGCGCGGCCTTGCCCGATCCTTTGCATTGCAACGTCGGTCTGCCGCGGCACATCACGCCGTTGCGCGTGGTCAGCGCCGATCTGCAACCGACGACCGACGGCGCGTTCGATCTTGCGGTCACGCTGCACAACGACGATACGATCCCGATGGCCTACCCGGCGCTCGATGTGATCCTGACCGATGTGCGCAATCAGGTCCTGGTGCGGCGCGTGATCCAGGCCGACGAATATCTGCGCGCCCATCGCGACGCCGCCGACCGCCAACGCGTCGGTCTGATCGGCAACGCGGAAACCAACATCACGGTGCCGATCCGGATCGCCGATTCGACGGTGGTCGGGTATACGGTGGGCATCTTCTATCCTTGATCGTCCGCACGGGCCGCCGCTTCGGCCCCCGGCGTTCGCAACCCCTGAAAGACTTCCCATGGCTACGTTGATCTGCGGCTCGATCGCCTACGACACCATCATGGTGTTCCCCGGCGAGTTCAAGGACCACATCCTTCCCGAGAAGGTCCACATTCTCAACGTCGCCTTCCTCGTGCCCGAGATGCGCCGCGAATTCGGCGGCACCGCGGGCAACATCGCGTACAACCTGAACATGCTCGGCGGCAAGCCGCTGATCATGGCGACCGTCGGCCAGGACTCGGACACCTACATCGAGCGTCTGCACAAGCTTGGACTGAGCACGCAATACATCCGGCGCATTCCGTCGTCGTATACCGCCCAGGCCTTCATCACCACCGACCAAGCCGACAATCAGATCACCGCCTTCCATCCGGGCGCGATGAGTTACTCGCACGAGAACAAGGTTGCCGATGTCGAGGGCGTCAAGATCGGCATCGTCTCGCCCGACGGGCGCGAAGGCATGATCGCCCACGCGAAGCAATTCAAGGCCGCGGGCGTGCCGTTCATCTTCGATCCGGGCCAGGGCATGCCGATGTTCTCGGGCGCCGAATTGCTCGACTTCGTGCGCGGCGCCGATTACGTGACGGTCAACGACTACGAAGCGCAGATGCTGGTCGAGCGCACCGGCAAGAACTTCGAGGAACTCGCAAGCCTGACCAAGGCGCTGATCGTCACGCGCGGCGCGCATGGTTCCGAGATCCATTTGCGCAATGAAGTCGTGCAGATCCCCTGCGTGCGGGCCGAAAAGGTCGTCGACCCCACCGGCTGTGGGGACGCCTATCGCGCCGGTCTCTTGTTCGGACTCGAACGCGGGCTCGATTGGCCGACCACCGGTCGGCTCGCGTCCTTGCTCGGTTCGCTCAAGATCGCGTACCGCGGCGGGCAAAGCCATCACTTCACCGCGGCCGAGATCCGCTCACAATTCGACACCGAGTTCGGCTACATGCCGTGGTAGCGTCGTGACGCCCCGGCGGCACGTCGATTTCGACGTTGTCGAAGACGCTGCCGCCGTGTAGCCAAGGAGAATCTCATGAAGTCGCATCACATGACGGTGCGCACCGCGCTGGCCGTGACCGCCCTGACTGCATTGGTCGCCGGCTGTGCCAATCCGCGCACTTCGGCAAGCGAGTACTCGGCGTCGCAGATCGGGCGCGAGCAAACGGTGCGCATGGCGACCGTCGAATCCGTGCGCGCGATCCAGATCGACAAAGGGCAGACCGGTGTCGGCACCGGCGCCGGCGCGGTGGTCGGCGGCGTGGCCGGCAGCAATGTCGGTCAAGGCAAAGGCGCCGTGATCGGCGCGGTGATCGGCGCGGTCGCCGGCGGCATCGCCGGTCAGGCGATCGAGAACAATGCGTCCAAGCAAGACGGTCTTGAGATCACGGTGCGCCTCGACAACGGCGAATTGCGCGCCATCGTTCAGGCGGTCGACGGTCAGCAATTTCAACCCGGTGAACGTGTGCGTCTGCTTTCGGGCGCCGGCGGCACCCGCGTGACCAAACTCTAAGCGTCGTCAGCGCGCGCTCGGTGTCAAGGCGGCCTCGATCGCCGCCACGCCGAGCGCCGTCTTGACCAGCACGCGCTTGCGGCGATCTTTTTCGCCCGCGATCAACTCCACGGCCGAACGCGCAACATCGAGTCGCTCCGCCACCCAGCGCACCAAAGCTTCATTGGCTTTGCCATCGACTGGTGGCGCCGCGAGCCTCAGTTTGAGCGCGCCGCCATGCTCACCCTGGACTTCGGTGCGCGGCGCGTTGGGCTGCACATGGAAAGACAGCACGATGCCGCGCGCATGCGCGGCGATCCAACCCGCGCTCATCAGACGCCGGGCAGAACACGCGCCGCGCCGTCGACCAGCATCAACACGATCTGCCCGAGCAGCAACAGCGCGAGCGGCGAAAGATCGAGCCCGCCGATGCGCGGAAGGATGCGGCGCAAGGGCGCGAGCAAAGGCTCGACCAGCATGCCGACCGCAGGCGCCATCGGGGCATAAGGATTCACCCAGCTCAGGATCACATAGATCAGCGTGATGAGCATCACCGCGTACAACGCCCAGCGGATCAGCATCAACAACGCGACCACGATCACTCCGAACGGATTCGGAATCATGATCACCCCGGTACTCAGGGTATAGGCGATGGTGAGCAGGCCAACCGCCACCAGCGCCACGAGAAACGCGCCGATCAGGCTCGCCCAATCGACATTGCCGCGCGCACGCATCATGCGCCGCAATGGCAACACGACCCGATCGGTCAGGGCGAAGACGATGGCCGACAAAGGATTGCGGCCGCCCAGACGCACCCATTGCATATAGGCGCGCAAGAGCATGGCGGAACCGAACAGGCCGGCGACGGTTTCGATGATGAGACTGAGGATTCGATAAAGCATGCGGCGATAGTGCCGGAAGGCGAAGAGCGAATCAAACGGCCCGAGCAATGAAATGGCCCGCCCGGCGCATGCCGAAGCGGGCCTCGACCAACAGCGGCGCCGGAATTACGGACGCGCGCCGGTCGGGAACGGCCAGGCCGCAGCCGGATTCAAAGCAGGCTTCGCAGCCGGGGCAGCCGCAGGCGCGGCGGCCGGCTTCGCAGCAGGCTTCTTGGCCGCAGGCTTCTTCGCCGCAGGCTTTTTCGCGGCCTTCTTGGCGGCAGGCTTCTTGGCCGCAGCCTTCTTGGCAGCGGGCTTCTTCGCGACGGCCTTCTTCGCGACAGCCTTCTTGGCGACCTTCTTCGCAGCAGCCTTCTTCGCGACGGGCTTCTTCGCGACAGCCTTCTTCACAACGGCCTTCTTCGCGACGGGTTTCTTCGCGACAGCCTTCTTGGCGGCCGGCTTCTTCACCGCGGCCTTTTTCGCGACCGGCTTCTTCGCAACGGCCTTCTTGGCGGCCGGCTTCTTCGCCGGAGCCTTCTTCGCGACCGGCTTCTTCGCCGGCGCCTTCTTCGCAACAGGTTTCTTCGCAGCCTTCTTAGCGGTTGCCATGGTGATCTCCTTCACGTGAAGAGTGGAACACTGAGTCAAGGAAACCCGTCCCGGAAGGCGCCATACGGTGCGCCGTCGCGATGAACGGGCTATTCACTGGCGCAAGCGCGAAAGGCCTACTTACGCTAATGAATGCTGCAGGGCCTGCTGCGGATGCTGCTGCGCGCATGGCCAAAAAAAATGCCGGCACGCGCCCGGCATTGGATTCGGAGAGGGAGACATCCGCCACGCGGCGCTGAGCGCCGACGCGATCCGATTCGGTGACGAACGGCGCACTGCGCTTTCGTTCGATCTCGGTGGTGTTGATCTGCGAAGAGTTGGTCTGGATCACCCGGAGTCAATCAAGCAAAAATCATATGAAAAAGACTATATCAAGTCGGCGAAAAAATCACGCACTTTCTTGACTCCATGTCACGCACATGCCACACGCGCAGGTGTGCGCGCGTTGCGCACACCCGCGCGCCGCGCGATCACTCCCAGCTCAGCGTGCCGCCGGTCTGATACTCGATGACGCGCGTCTCGAAGAAGTTGCGTTCCTTCTTCAGGTCGAGCATCTCGCTCATCCATGGGAACGGATTCTCTTCGTTCGGATAGAGCGCATCGAGACCGATCTGGGTCGCACGGCGGTTCGCGATGAAGCGCAGATAGCTCTTGAACATCGGCGCGTTCAAGCCGAGCACGCCGCGCGGCATGGTGTCTTCGGCGTAGCGGTATTCGAGTTCGACCGCGCGCGCGAACAGCGTCTTGAGTTCGGCGCGGAACTCGGGCGTCCAGAGTTGCGGATTCTCGAGCTTGATGGTGTTGATGAGGTCGATGCCGAAATTCGTGTGCATCGACTCGTCGCGCAGGATGTATTGGTACTGCTCGGCCGCGCCCGTCATCTTGTTTTGCCGGCCCAGCGCGAGGATCTGCACAAAGCCCACATAGAAGAACAGGCCTTCCATCAGGCAAGCGAAGACGATCAGCGACTTGAGCAGATTTTGATCGGCTTCGAGCGTGCCGGTGCGGAACTCCGGATTCGTCAGCGTATCGATGAACGGGATCAGGAATTCGTCTTTGGCACGGATCGAATCGACTTCGTGATAGGCGTTGAACACCTCGCCTTCATCGAGCCCCAGCGATTCGACGATGTATTGGTAAGCGTGGGTGTGGATCGCTTCTTCGAACGCCTGGCGCAACAGATATTGGCGACATTCAGGCGCGGTGATGTGCCGATAGGTGCCCAGCACGATGTTGTTCGCGGCCAGCGAATCGGCGGTCGTGAAAAAGCCCAGATTGCGCAGCACGATGCGGCGTTCGTCTTCGGTCAAGCCGTTCGGGTCTTTCCAGAGCGCGATGTCGCGCGCCATGTTCACTTCCTGCGGCATCCAATGGTTGGCGCAGCCGGCCAGGTATTTTTCCCACGCCCATTTGTACTTGAAGGGCACGAGCTGATTCACGTCGGTGGTGCCGTTGAGCACGCGTTTGTCGGCCACATTCACGCGGCGCAGCTTTTCGGCCTCGGCCGCGGCAGGCGCCGCCGACGGCGCGTAGCCGGCTGCGGGCATGGTCGGCGCAACCGGCGCGAGCGCGGGTTGCGGTGCACTTCTCATCGGGGTGTCGTCCCAGGAAAGCATGGTCGTCCTTTGTTCTTGATGAGTCGGTTCGTGAAGGAGGATGGACTACTTATTGGCAGGCTTCGCAATCGGCGAAGCCGGGGTCGCCGGGCTTGAGCGTACAGACCGTGCCCACCACTTCGGGCACCGGCAGCGCGGGGCTGGCGGATTGCGATTGCAGGCCGCTCATGCCGCCGTCGCTCGGCACGGCATTGAGTTCGCCGCCACGGCCGGTCGATTTTTCGGCGCTGGTCGCGGCCAGCGCGCGCAGGTAATAGGTGGTCTTGAGGCCGCGCAGCCACGCGAGCTTGTAGGTGTCGTCGAGCTTCTTGCCCGAAGCGCCGGCCATGTAGATGTTCAGCGATTGCGCCTGGTCGATCCATTTGCTGCGACGCGAAGCGGCTTCGACGATCCAGCGCGGTTCGATCTCGAACGCGGTCGCGTAGATCGCGCGCAATTCGGCCGGGATGCGGTCGATCTTGGCGCACGAGCCGTCGAAATATTTGAGGTCGGCGACCATGACTTCGTCCCACAGGCCGAGCGCCTTGAGGTCGCGCACCAGATAGTCGTTGACCACCGTGAACTCGCCCGACAGATTCGATTTGACGAACAGGTTCTGGAAGGTGGGCTCGATGCAGGCCGACACGC
>JADHEF010000258.1_pt1:55000-57500 | contig 63392 bp, 68 predicted proteins | sample 8952391 | NCBI WGS metagenome assembly JADHEF01 (sample SAMN16124439, study PRJNA663245) | bioreactor sludge metagenome | isolation source: sludge (nitrite) | place: India:Bengaluru | collected 2019-02-28 | reverse complement strand
ATGCCCAGGCCCTTAAAAGAGATTATGGCAGACTGCAAGATGCTTATCATCGGATGGACTTGTGTCCATTGGGTTCAGCGGCATTGACCACAACCAGCTTCCCCATTAATCGGGAACGCACTGCCGAACTACTGGGATTCTCCGGTCCCATGGAAAACTCCATTGATGGAGTGAGTAGCCGGGACTTTATTGCAGAAACTGTTTTTGCCCTGACCATGCTGGGCACCACCCTGTCCAAGATCTGTGAGGAACTCATTATCTGGAGTACCTACGAGTTTCGTATGGTGGAACTGGGGGATGATTTCTCATCAACCTCATCCATAATGCCCCAAAAAAAGAATCCCGATGTGGCAGAGATTGTACGGGGTAAAACTGCTGTGCTTAACGGGGAACTGGTAACCATTCTCACCATTATTAAATCCCTGCCCCAAAGTTACAACCGGGATCTGCAGGAAGTCACACCCCACCTGTGGAAGGCTACTGACACCCTGAGTTCCGCTCTGACCATCACCATGGGTATGTTATCCTCAGCAAAGTTTAAGGGTGAACGTGGTGAGGAACTGGCACGGGCCAACTTCTCTGCAGCCACTGAACTGGCTGATCTTATGGTGCGGGATGCAGGATTACCCTTTAGAACTGCCCACCAGATAGTGGGACGGGCAGTAACCGTGGCCCTGGACAAAGGTATGAAAGCCGAGGACATTGATACCCATTTCCTGGATGAAATCTCCCAGGAACTCACCGGCCAAACACTGAACATAGATAATGCTGTGGTGAAGAAGTCATTAAATCCCAAGGATATAATCCAGAGTAGAAAAGTTATTGGTGGACCTGCACCGAGCATGGTTCAGGAAGTCATTGGTAATCTTAGGGACTTTGTCGAGGAAAATAAAAAAGTTCTTCCTGAAGAATAATACCTCCCCCTCAAAAAAACGAATTATTTTTATATATTTCCTTAAAATAATCCTATTTGGCTGGTATTTTACAATTCTATGTTCATTTGACTGGTAATTCAATCAATACGACTGATATTTCCAGTACTTGTATACCCAGTACTTTCTATCCAGTACTTTCTATCCAGTACTTTCTATCCAGTACTTTCTATCCAGTACTTTCTATCTATTTTTCTAATATTCCCTCTGAAATATTTTTATCTAATTAAAATCAAAAAAACCCCTCGTTTCAAGAAGGATCATCGTCCCCTGAAAAGTTTTTTCTGAAGTTTATCCATCTTTCGTGCTTCTTTAACCTTTCTTTCCAGATTCCCGTCTTCAATAACAACAGAACCTGTATATCCGCAGTTTTCACACTTCCAGAGGGAAGTTTCTGGAATACACAGTTTGTACTTTCGTGACCCGCACTGGGGACAGACATTTGATTTAGCCATGAGCAGCAGCCCTGCAACTTTATTCCGGTAAATTAATCATTAACTAATTAATGTCCTCGGAATTCATCATCAGAATTCACTTGATCATTCATCATCAGAATCTGAACCTGAACCTGATTCATTTTTTTCATCTTTAATTTTTTCCAAAAATTTCTTCCGGATTTCATCAGCCAGTTCTTTATCTTCAATAACCACTGCCCCCTGATAACCACAGTCCCAGCACTGCCAGATGGACCACATCTGTGGATTGATCCATTTTATGTTCATAGAACCACAATTCGGACAGAATTTCGATCTTTTCATGATTAACCTCTTTTCCCCATATATGGAGTCATTTCACAATATTTATATACATTCTATTACAAAATATAAGAGCATGAAAGACGATACAACTCGTGAAATAATCGCCATAATAGCAATTATATTAGGGGTTTTGATGCTTATTTACCCCCAACTGGTGGGATACTTAGCTGGGTTATTCCTGATCATTTACGGTATACTGGAACTGATTAAATAAAGAATATCAACCCTGTATCTGATCCAAACCTTCACCGGGTTCTAATATTCCTGCTCTAGTTTCCCTTAGAACTCTCTGAATAGAATAACGACGCATATGTGGATGTTTTTTATGTACTTCCCCAATTAGGGGACATCCGTATCCGCCCCGTTTTTTAACACCCCAACTACCCGCTACTTTTTTTACATCACCTTTTTTTAAAGATAACAATGCGGGAAGGTTGATCCTTAAAATTTTCCCCATCATTAAATTATCTTCCGCCCCAACTTCCTCCCACTGGAGAGATTGTGCACCAGTAGAAAGAAGGTCACCGTAGATCAGGAAAGGAATATGGTTATCACAGGCAAAATCTAAAACAGCTTTTTCTATGATTTTCGAACACCGCCCACAGGGGTGAAAACGTCCTTCCAGTGACCCGGAAATAACTTCCTGCATATCCACCTCCAGATACCGATGTTCAACTCCCAAGTTCTGGGTGAGGCTCTCCACATAATCACGGAAGTATCGGGGCAGAATTATGTCACCCGGATTAACCGTTACTGCCAGGGGATGGAAACCCAACATTTGGGCAATTATAAGGGAGGCACTGCTATCCA
>JADHEF010000258.1_pt1:32500-50000 | contig 63392 bp, 68 predicted proteins | sample 8952391 | NCBI WGS metagenome assembly JADHEF01 (sample SAMN16124439, study PRJNA663245) | bioreactor sludge metagenome | isolation source: sludge (nitrite) | place: India:Bengaluru | collected 2019-02-28 | reverse complement strand
TACCGGTACAGGTAAATCAGGGATTTGTTTGGACACGACATGATAGCAGACCAGGCCGCAAACCAATACAACGTAACATGGACACGCACCACACCAATAGTAGTCTCTGTTTATGACGATGCCTACCAGACCATCATGACCTTAGAGTGTAGTCATCGTTTTGGAATGGATGTAAACGGGGATGCAAATAACGTTACTGCCTTCCGTTACGCCTGCTCATCAGCCATCAACCCCCTAGAACACTACATCATGAAAACACTATTCCCAGACGGTAACGGCACATCTATTGTTATAGGTATTGGAAAAGAAATCTTTAATGGGCAATGCCCGGTATTTTCTTGAGTAACGGATACTTGGTGTTCAAATCATCTGTCAATGATATGTTCTTAATTTTTGACCCGGCAACTGGTATTTTGAGGGATGTGATGTATCTTAATGGAACCGTTTCCGGTGCAGGGTGTTTCAGTGATCTGCAAACAGAATGGATATATAAAGATGGGATTGATATACTTTCAAATCCAGGTTCAGCAACTATGATGAACATTAATGCAATTGGGGACATTGCACTTAATTTTGGTGGTTATTTATCAGAATTTGCTGCTAATATACCAGGATTATTCAATGCATATGTACCAGAAGTAGTTGCGGCAGTATTAGCGGCATCCGTATACGTTCCTCCTGTTTTTTGTATCATGGCCGGTGCAGTAGTAGGATATGTTATATTCCAGTATTGCGTTGACCAAGGATGGTTACCACCCGAAAGATGCCGAGAAATAGCAGGAACTGCATTCCCCATACCATTCGGCGCAATAAACATGTTCGTTTATGGCGAAAGTCCAAAAATTCCAACATGGGACGAATTGAAAGAAACAGTTAATGAGGCTGATGACCTCTCTAACGGAAAAATCGAAGAACAATGGCCAGGGGATGGTGGGGATGGTGGGCCAATTAAAGCCTTGGGCATCATAGTTATTTTAACTGTTGCAGATGTCTTTCAGAACGTAACTTTCAACAATAGTGACAACGCTAGTGAAACCCAATCAACTATTATTACTACAGATAATACCACTTATTTGATAATCAAACTAAGAATCAATAATACTTCAATAATGACAAAAAGCGGTACTTAACATATAAAACACTTTAAATAAAATTCAATCATTATGGGGTGTTACTATAGGAATATTTGACAGATTTAAAAAAGATTCCATGTTAGATAAAGGATATAAATTATTTATTCAAGGTGATCATCAGAAAGCTCTAGAATGTTTTAATAAGATATTGGAAATGGATCCTGATCATGTTAAAGCCTGGAATAACAAAGGTATGGTACTAAGCGAGTTAAAAAATTATGATGAAGCCCTGAAATGCTTTGATATGGCATTAAAATTAGATCCATCTTATTTAAATTCTTGTCTTAATAAAGGCAAAGCTTTCAGTAAATTAAAACGGTTTGATGAAGCCCTAACGTGTTATGATAATGCTTTAAAAATCGACCATGATAATACTGATGCTTGGGCGGGTAAAGGTAATGTTTTTGGCGATTTAAAACAGTTTGATGAAGCCCTGAAGTGTTATGATAATGCTTTGAAAGTCGATCATTATAATTATAGAGCTTGGAACAATAAAGGAAATTTACTTTATCATTTAAATCGTTATGAAGAGTCCTTAAAATGTTTTGAAAAATCTTTGAAATTGTATTCTGGTTTTCCAGTATCTTGGAACAATAAAGGAAAAGTTCTTATTCAGTTGGACCGTTGTGATGAGGCCATTAACTGTTTTAGTGAAGCTCTAAAATTGGATTCAGATTATTCTGTTGCTTATTTCTACAAAGGGTTTGCATTATATGGTCTAAAATGCTATGAAAAATCTGTAAAATGCTATGAAGAAGCTCTAAAGTTAGATCAGAAAGATACAAAGAGTTGGACTTTTAAAGGTTACTCACTTGTCAAATTAAATCATTTAGAAGAAGCTTTAGAATGTTTTGAAAAAGTTTTAGAATTAGATCCTGACAATGAAGATGTTAAAAATGTTCGAAAAGAAATTTTATCAGCATAACCTTAGAAAACCCATTTATTACTCCTCAATGAGAGTGTTGTATAAATATGCCAGTAATAACTTTGGTTCATTCGAGAATGAAGTTGAATTGATTGTGAATAGAGTGATGGTTCAAAGTTAGACAGTTATCAATCCCTACTATTCCTACAACAAGAACAATTACTCAGATAAAGTCTGGTACAAACTGAACTTCCTCAACTGGCTGTTTTCAGGGTCAACAGAATATAAAATGGCACTGCAAAGTTACATTGATCAATATCCACACCTGCAGAATTTAACAGGTACTGCATTTGAAACAGGGTTATTGAATATGATCCAGCAGAATAATGGGTTTACAAACAGTGAAATGGTCATGATTCGGTACTACAAGTACTTTTCTGATGGTATTGTAACGTATATTAATTATCCTGGTGATTCGGTGAAGATCACAGTTGAAGATCCGGATACGCATAATTTGACTGATTTTGATTTTGGTGCTCCCATTTTAAGGGAAAGTACTATGATCTATGCTAATGGTGGATATTATCACACTTATGGTAATGATCCGGCCAATCCCACGTCCATTCTTTACAAGGATGCAGGATACGAGGGTGTTAAGAGCTTTGCCATTGCTAACACTAAAGTTAATGATGATATTCTTACTTACTGGTTGAACCAGAATTCCACTTATCCTGTGGGGGCTATGAAGGCGGCTTATGGTACTTTCTTAACAGCTTTGCTTGTGGAATATTGTCATGATCAGGTGGCTGATGTAGTAGCCAGCGAATGTAATGTAACTTGGAGTAGAACACACCCCATAGCAGTCTCCGTTGGAGATGATGCCTATCAAACCTACCTGACACTGGAATGTGACCATAGCATGGGCATGACGGTTGCCGGATCATTGAAGAACATGATTCTGTTCAATTACATCTGTTCGTCTGTAATTTCACCCATTGAATATGGAGTTATGAACAATTTAGGGCTAACCCAGATCAGTGCCACTAATTCATCTGTTAATTCCGTAGTAATGGATTTATTTAAAGATATAAATAATAACACCAATTTATTGATGTTTATTCAGAACGGTTACATGATAATAAAATCTGAAGGAAATAATAGTAATTTTCTGGTGTTTGATTCCGAGACTGGTATTGTAAGGGATATTAACACGGTTTATAACTACTATGGAGCGTACTGCTTCCATGATCAGTTAACAAGCCAATCTTATGAACAGGGTGAAAATTTCCAGGAAAAAGAAGAATATATCAATATTAACTCGATGATAAGGTTAGGTGTTGGTTATTGGAAAATTTTTACAGGTTGTCAACTAATTGGTAGAGGGATAGTAGCACTTCCAGCTTTTCCTGTGGGAACAGCTGTTGGAACTTTGGCGATTGGAGTTGGAGGTTTAATAGTTGTGAATGGAGCTTGGCAAGTAAAAAATTCTGTTTATGATGGTTGGACTACAGATAGGAGTTATGAAGAACAGCTTAATCAAGATTGGCATGAGTGGATTCATACGCTTTTATTGTAAACTTCATGTTTCATTTTTAAAATATTTTAAAAAGGGAATTAATATGGAAGGTAGATTTAATTGAATGAAGAAGAATTGAAAAAAACAGCGAATAAGACGTTATATGTTAGTATTGTTATGTTTGTTCTCTTTTTATTAGGTTTTTTATCTGATGGGAACTTGATTTTCCTATCTTGTACTTTATTCCTACTTGTTTGTATTTTAATTATGATTTTTATTAGAAAAAAATGGTTAAAGTAGATTATTATTGTTTGAATTAGTTCGAATTGACAAATTTATGGTGGTTTTTAATGGAGTTAAATAAAAGGTTTTTTAGTATATTTTTGTGGGTAGTTGGGATTGGAGTTTTAGTATCCTTTATTTATTCCTTTTTTAAAGATCCAGGGTTTCTATTAGATATTGAGATCATTTTTTTTAGTATATTTTATGTGTTCTTTTTTTTGTATGAGTTTATGGACTATTATCAAGTAATTCTGCATCGTAATATATTAATTATTAATTTGTTGATAATGTGGATAGTAGTTTTTATCAAAATAATTCCTCCAAATATAAATATAATTGTTTACTACACTTTCCCCCTTTTTGTATCGATAATACTAATAAGCTCATTAATAAGGAATCGGAGAAAAAAGATGAAACACTGCGAGATACAATGAAGATACTATTCCATTATGATGCTTTACTGTCATGATATTCTGGCAGATACAGCGGCAGAGGAGTTTAATGTTACCTGGAGTAAAACACCCCCCCGTGGCAGTTTCAGTGAGTGATGATGCCTATCAAACCTACTTGACCCTAGAATGTGACCCCCTGTACTCTTCCTGTTGGGTAGGCGTGTATTATATTTTATAGTTGCGTTATCAGATATTTAACTCTTGAAATATGCAGAGAGATAACAGAAATAGAGTTATAAATTTTACAGTTGGAACACAGCTTACTTTGATGAAATTATTTTTAAAATTAAAAGAAGAAAGGAATGTAGAAAATTATTTAGAACCCTTCAAAGCTTCCATACCTTCCAGGAAACATTTAGCAAAGTACTCTACCTGGGTGGTGGGTATGGAGAAGCTCACCCGGAGGTAGCGGTGTCCAAATTTTTTACTGGTGTAGGATCCTTCCCTGGCAAATATTTTACGCTCTATGAGGTAGTCTGCCATTTCCCGGGGTGTTACTCCGGTGTCTATCATGTCAATGGCCATCATGTTCCCATCGGAGGGGTAGACTGCTATGTGGGCTCCGTCCACCTGGTCCACTGCCTGTTTGATTATATCCTGGTTCTGGCGGGTGGTGTTTTTAACCCGGTCAATCCATTTTGGTTTGGATTCTATGGCAGCCATGGCTCCGTTCTGGGCTATCAGGTTGGTTCCCAGGTCGTTGACCACAATGGTGCGTATGGAGTTGATGATCTCCGGTACCCCAATCACCGCACCGATTCTCATACCAGCCATTCCGTAGATCTTGGAGAAACTGTACACCGTGACGGTGTGGTCCGGGCAGACCTCGGCCATGAGCTGGTGATCATGGGCAAAATCACGGTAAGTGATGTCATGTAACAGGTAGATGTCATGATCCTCGGCAATATCCTTGAACTCCTTTCGTTCCTCTCTGGTGTAGGATGATCCCAGGGGGTTCAGGGGATCAACCAGGGATACCAGTTTGGTATTTTTATCCAGGTTCTCCCTTACGAGTTCTGGAGTTAACTTGTAACCGCATTCTTCATTGTAGATGGGTACAGATTTAACATGGTCCCCGAAACGACTGGCGAAGTTGTCAATGATAAGGTATCCCGGGTCACAGGTGATGGTGTTGTTTTCCGGCTCCAGGATGTCATTAGCACAGAGGTAGAGTGATTCTGTTGCCCCGGCAGTTATCAGGATGTCGTATTCACTGCCCAGTCCCAGGTCCTCCATGACCAGTTCTTTGAGGCGGGGAAAACCTTCTGGTGGGGGATATTTGCAGTAATCGTTATCCTGTACACTGGCAATCATGGCTTCCATAACCCCATCCTTGTCATGGAGGTGGTTGGTGTTTTGACCCATCCAGATCATGTCCGGGTCATTGTAAACATAGTTAAAGAATTCGTTAGCTGTTTTAAAGCCCTTTGGCAATACTTTTGCGGCTTTAGCGTACTTTTTGGGTGAAATCATATCTCTCACAACACACATTCTCAAAATGTATCTTTTAGATTTAAAAATAGAGATTTAGAAATACCTTGGATTGTAGGAATCATCCCCAGAGGGTAGTTTTCTAAATTCCATGTGAATGTAAACCTGTATTATTCTCTCTTTGTGAAATCTATATATCATTTTCAACTCACTTAATTTAAAATTATCTATACCCCTTACCGGAGACCACTATCCACAATGCGGAACCTGGTGCGCAGCCCTTCTGGTCGACTGCGGTGCCTTTTCAGGATGGCATACCTTTCTCCACTGACATCTCCCCTCTCCAGTTCCACCATGATCTTGCTTCGGTACTTTAAAATAGTTCCTCCCACTGGTTCCACCATTCCCTCCCCTTCAAAACTGGCGTAGACCTGGTTGGTGATCACCACGGCAATGTCGTGTTTACGGGCCAGTCTGGTTAAAAGACCCATTTGTCTTCCGAGTTCCAGGTTGATCTGGGACATTTCCCCGTCCCTAACCCGGTAAAGAGCCACGGCCGAGTCCAGGATGACCAGTTCCACTTTTTCTCCTGATTCCACCATTTTCTCAATTCTGCGCAGGACATTATCCTGCTCAGTAAAGGTTGAGGGCTCGAATACAATGATGTTAGGAGCCAGTTCAGCAAATTCAGTTCCTGAAATCTGTTTAACTCTTTCTATGGACAGACCACCTTCGGTGTCCACAAAAATACCGTTTTTACCGTTTTTAGCATTTTGGACCAGGAGGTTCAGGGCTATGTTGGTCTTTCCGGACCCTGGAGGTCCGTAGAATTGAGTCACACAACCTTTCTCTACTCCACCCCCAATGAGAGAGTCAATGGGTGATGAAGTGGATATTTTACCCTTTTCTTTCATGTTGGATAGAATTTCTGACATTACAACTCCTGCTACTTTTATTTAAATGGGTTATCTGTATAATTTTATTTTATAGGATTATTTTCCTTACTAGTATTTGGATTTAATCCCTATAATTTTTGCATACCCCGCCGGGGAGTTTGCACAAAATTTAATTAATAACTTATATGGTTTAAATATTATTATGGAATAGGGATAATTACTGAGGAATAAAAGAATATCCTTAAAAATTCAAGGATTAAAAATTCAAGAATTTAACCTTCCAGTACTTGGAGAAGTTTTTCCATCCCCGCACCTTCCCTCCTGATTTTGGGAGGGTTCACGGTAAGATCCAACACTGTGGAGGAGATTCCACTGCAGGGACCGGAATCAATTATGATATCTGGCTGATCCCCCAGTTCCCTTTGTACTTCCGTAGCAGATTTAGGAGAGGGATGACCAGAGAGGTTGGCACTGGTGGTGGTGATGGGAAATTCACGGGAAAGTTCTTGACATATAGCATTATCTGGTATTCTAACACCTATTTTATCCATTCCTGCTGTGATGAGGGAGGGAACTATTTCTTTCTTATTTAAAATAAGGGTGTAAGGTCCCGGGAGGATTTTCTGGATTATCTCCTCCTTATACTGATCCAGGTAGGTTATATTTTTGATGTCCTCTATGGTAGAGAGGCAGATTGAAACTGGCTTGTTTAAAGATCTTCCCTTCATATGGTAAACCTTTAAAACCGCTTCTTCCTGGAATATACTGGCACCTAAACCGTATACTGTGTCGGTAGGGTAGACCACAGTTCCCCCACTACCTAGAGTATCCCTGATCAGGGCCATTTTCTCCTTTTCCGGATTTTCAGGATCAACTTTAATGAGTTTCATCTTTCATACCTTAAACTCCAAAGTATATATTCTTATAAAACCCATATTCGAAGTATGCTTAATAAACTTCGGCCTCAATTCCAAAGATTGATCAACCCCCTGGCAGGAAGAATCAGTTTGCACCCTAACATTCTAACGGTAATAGGGTTGTTAGTCAGTCTTTTTGCAGCCTACGCATTTGCACGTGGAAACCTCCTGGCAGGAGGTCTTTTAATACTATTAAGCGGTTTTTTTGACGTGATTGACGGTGCTGTGGCCCGAAACAATAACACCAAAAGCAAGTTCGGGGGTTTCCTGGACTCTACCTGCGATCGCTTTGCTGACGCATTCATAATCATCGGTATCATCTACGGTGGATTCGTGAACTGGTTCTGGGGAATTTTAGCATTACTCGCCGCATTAAGTGTGAGTTATATCCGGGCTCGGGCCGAAGTAGAAGGAATTAAATGTGATGTGGGGATAGCAGAACGAGCCGAGCGCCTGTTCATAATTCTAGGCGGTGCCTTCATAGGTTACTTCACCAACCCCCAGTTGGTCATGACCCTGGCCATTCTCCTCATTGTGGTACTGGGATATATAACTGTCCTGCAACGTATCTATCACTCCTGGAAGGAACTTAAAAATCTTTAAAGAAAGCAAATACTTGAATTACCCATTAAATCTATATTAAAAGAAAATTTAAAATTAATCAAGTGCTTTAGTGATAATATGGATGCAATAGAACGGATTGAGAAAGATTTAGAGCTTTTTGCAAAAAATATAAAAGAAGTGGAATCCATAAAAATCCATGACCGAGAAAAAAAAATCGTGGAAATGGCCCAGAACTACCGGGATGACACTGAGTACTACCTGAAGCAAAAGGATCATTTAACCTCTTTCGGTTGCATAACCTACGCACACGGACTTTTAGACGCAGTAAGGCTTCAGCACGACCTTATTATTGATGAATAATTAATTATAAGTTTGAGTAGTTTAAAGGGGAAAATACGAATTGAATACTAAAAAGAAGGTATTTAAATGAGGAAGATCTTTGGCAAAGAGTCAGAGGTGGAAAAACATTCCCGTGAGCATGTTGAATTAGTTTTTGAATGTGTTAAAAAGCTAAAAGAAATAATGCCACCCTTTTACATGGGAGAATTTGATATTTTAGATGCCAAAGTCATAGAAATGTCCATACTGGAAACTAAAGCCGACGAAGTTCGCCGGGTCATGGAGATTGAATTTTTCAAGGGAGCTTTCCTCCCCTTTGATCGTGAAGATCGGATAATACTGGCCGAACTGGTGGATAACGTTGCGGATATGACCCAGGAAGCAGCCTACGGAATAAGTTTAAGTAGGATCACCTTCCCCCCTCATTATAAGGATGATTTTGAGGAACTGGTAGATGAAGTTATAGATTCCATTGCTGTTTTAAAGGAATGCATTGAACTTCTGGATGTGGATCTGGGACAAGCCCTTAAAAAAGCCCACGAAGTCGAAGAAAGGGAAATTAAGGTTGATATGATAGAAAGACGCATCCTCAAAAAACTTTACCAGTCCTACCGCGATGAAGAATTTGGAATTCTAAGGCTAATAGAACTGAAAAACATGGTAACCCGCTTAGGAAACATCGTTGATCAGGCCGAAGATGCCTCTGACCGGGTGCCCATCATTGCCGCCAAAAGAAAAGGTTAGTTGTTGTGTTTATTCCCTAAATTTTTCTAAATCATCTCATCAAGTGTATTATAACCACTTCCTTATCTAAATTATGGCATATAACTCCATTTATTAATTAAATAAACCCTAGTTATTAAGAAAATTTCTCGAAATATGGAAGGGAATACATGAATTTTCAGGATCCTATTTTAACCGAAGCTAAGAAAGACTTCCAGTACCTTTTAGAACGTGGTTTTCCCCGTACTGGGGCACTGGAATATGTGGGTAACCATTACCTCCTGGGAGAGATGGAAAGAAATTACCTGAACCGTACAGTTTTTCCCCGCGCTAAAATTGAAAGCCGTAAAGATAAATTGATTTTACTGGCGGATATTGAAGGTAAGGACGTTTTACTGGATGGTTACAATGTCCTGATCACTGTGGAAACTATGCTGCAGGGTGTAGATGAACTGGTGGTGAACTGTGATGATGGAGTTATCCGGGATGTGAAAGCCGTCTTCGGGAAGTACAAAAAGAATGAAAACACAGAACCTGCTTTGAATTCCATAATATCCCTACTGAAGATCTTCAAACCAAAAAATGTGCTTTTTTTCTTTGACAGTCCGGTGAGTTTAAGTGGGGAGCTGGCCAGGGCCACCCGGGAAATCCTAGAATCCCAGGGAGTACCCGGTGATGCTCAAACCTCTGAAAACGTGGATAAAACACTTATAGATCTATCCTACAAACTGGGGGGAGTAGTAGCCACCAGTGACGGCATAATAATGGACAAAGTAGACCTTGTACTGGATGTACCGGGTTACGTTTCCAAGTTCAAAAGGATTAAAAATTGACGGTATAAAAATTGACCGGTAGATATACTCATTTTTATAAAAAAATTACCAGAAAATACATTACTTATTCGCTGGATACAGCTCTTAAGATGGAATATTCCAGATGTTCACGCTTTAGGGGTTTACTTATAACAACGGCATCATCTGGTAGTTGTAATGATTTATTCAAACAGTTTTTGATAAAAACTGTGAGGAAAATAATGGGAATCTTATAAATTCGGGTTATCATTTTTGCGGTTTCCACTCCACCAATTTCACCCTTCAATTGGATGTTTATGAAGATTAGATCAGGATGTAACTCCCCAGCATATTGAATTGCTTCTTCCCCACAGGATACTACTGAAACCACCCTATGACCTAAGCTTCCTAAAAAAGATTTTAAATCTAAAATGACACTTTTATCATCTTCAACAATCAAAATATCCATAAAAATCAGTAGAGTTCAGGTTAGATATGAAAATTTAAAAAAATAGGTTTATGGGGCTTCATATTAGTATGAAGCTCCACTTATTCCAACATCCTCTTTTGGAAGTTGTAAAGAATTTATTCGATATCCTCAAATCGGTTACCGAGTTTTTCCATTACACCAGGCAGTGTGGTGTATTCCATTTCATCGGCGGGTAACCTGTGTGGTTCGAATGGTCCGTGTCTCCTCATGTAATCGGCAACTTCGGAGGCCTGTGCTCGGGAACGGTCAAAAGCAGGGTCATCGAACATGTCAGCTGGTCCCACTAATTTACCATCGGCGATCTGGAATCCCAGGGCCATTACACGTGGTGGTCCGTCGAACCTGACTGGATAAGCGTTTTTCTGCCCTACGGGCATTAATGGTCCGTTGTGTGAACCTCTCATCCATCCTCCCACCAGGTGGGGGAAGGCGAATGGTTCTACAACTTCTCCTGCAGCTGGGAATCCAGATTGTGCCCGGACAATAGCCACGGGGTCGTCTTTTCCAACATATGAACCAGCCATGAGGTTTAATCTTTCGGTACTTATGGCTGCGGCGATTTCATTATCGTCCCTGCGGCGGATACGTTTTATGACGTATCGGTTGATGGTTCCCAGTAAAGCCAGTAAGTCGTACATTTCATCGGGACAAGAGAGTTTGACTTTTTTGTGTTCCATTACATCGAACACTTCAAATTCAAATCCATTGTGCAGTGATGGGTCGATTACCAAACCGGCAGTGGTGAATGGGTCTGCAAACATTTTAAACAGGGGCAGGTTAAATGCTCCGGGTTCGGTTTTGTCACAGCAGAACACCACTACGGGGTCGCTGGGCCTTTCTTTGAATTCCATTTCTGCACATCCGGGACCCATTCCTTTGATGTTTCCGGAGAAAGTATCGGATAGAAGGTCCTGACCGGCACCGTAGAGTTTCAGTTCTTTGGCAACGGCGGTTGCTTCGGTGAATGCCGTCCAGGCCATTTCGTGGATTTCTTCGTTTTCTTCACCCTGGGTGTGGGTCATGATGAGTTCTGTGTCGTCACCACAGTTGGTCACATAATAATCAATAAGAAGCTCTTCTTCTTTGGCTTTTCCTAAAATCTCTTCACATTTTTTTAATAATGCGGGATGTGCCAATCCGTGTCCTGCTATACTACCAACGTCTGCTTTTATTACACTAATGGTGGTTTTCATATTCTATGCACCTCCAAAAAAATCATGAACATCTAATGCGCATTTATTAGCTGTAAAGGGCTGTTCATGTTAATAATTATAATACCAGTCCTCACAAGGAAAACTAGACTTAGAAACAGATATGAGCTGTTCTAATAAAACCCTTTCTTATTGACAAATTATGAGGGGATGGGCATATAAAATTTACTATGCCCAGTTTAACCCTAACCTAGAATTAGTTTGGTGTTAACTTTTTTTGAAGTATTTTTTAACTGCCTGAGCCATCTCCATGGTGGTGGAAGTTCCTCCCAGGTCTGGTGTGAGAACAATTCCCTCTTCCAGTACTTTTATAAGGGCCTGTTCAAGTTTAAATGCTTCCTGGTGTTCTCCCAGGAACTGGAGCATGAGGCAGGCCGACAGGATCATGGCCGCGGGGTTGGCCACACCTTTACCAGCTATATCTGGAGCAGAACCATGAACCGGTTCGAACAGCCCATTGTCATCCCCAATATTCGCGGAAGGTGCCATTCCCAGACCTCCCACCAGTCCGGCTCCTTCATCAGATAGTATGTCCCCGAAAAGATTGGTGGTTACCACCACCTGGAACCGGTGGGGATCAGTGACCAGGAACATGGCCGCGGCATCCACATAGAGTTCATCAGTGGCAATATCACGGTATCCATCTTTTTCTTTGTATTCTTCTGCCACTTTCCAGAAGGAGTTTCTGAATACTCCATCACTTTTTCTTAACACGTTGGCCTTGTGCACCGCAGTTACCCTGGTTTTACCCCTATTTTTCGCTTCTTCAAAGGCCACTCTGGAGATACGCTGAGAAGCCTTCCGGGTGATAACTCGCAGGGCAGTGGCTCCTTCACTGGTGACTTCCTCAATTCCAGAGTAAAGACCTTCACTGTTCTCACGGATTATAAGGATATCCACATCACCGTACAGGGATTTCACACCAGGATAGGATTTGATGGGCCTTAAATTGGCATAGAGACCCAATTCTTTTCTGAGGGTCAATATTGAACTAGGAGTCTTTTGTTCGGGAACAGAGGTAATTGCTCCGAAAAGAGTGGCATCGGCATTTCTAGCTATTTCTAATGTTTCATGGGGTAAAGTATTCCCAGTTTCTTGATAACAGGCATATCCTGCCCGGGCTTCATGAAAATCAAACTCCAAATCAGAAGCTTTGAGAATATCCAGGGTAGCTTCCATAACCTCTGGTCCTATACCATCTCCGGGTATTACGGTTATTGTGTACATATCAATCCTCATGTTTTTTTTATTAAGTTATCCCCTTAACTCTTTTGAAGTTTAATTAATTATTTTTAACTGACATAACATAATTAACTTCATTATCAAGTGCCACTCCCGGGAATAACCCCCGAACTAATTACCATTAAACAAAATAGGGAAATTTTCTGGTGTGGCGAGTTATATATTTTCCCCAATAGGAGGCGGTGAGGGTAAACTATATGATGGAGTAAGGATATAATATATTTTCCTTAGGTTAACGCTTTAACCAAACCTAAGTAAAGTGTATTATATTTTAGAATTTATTACAACTTTTCAGGGGGATTTTTGGTTATGGAAGTTGAAAAAAACGTAGCAAGACTTATAGAAAATTTGAAAGATAACGATGAACTGGTACAAGTCCAAACTACTGAAATGCTGGTGGAAATTGGAGAACCAGCAGTGGATCAGCTTATAGACGCCCTGGAAGATGGAGATAAAAACATCCGACAGGGAGCGGCTAAAGTACTGGGACTTATTGGTGATAAAAAGGCTATAAATCCCCTTATAACTACTATGAAGGATGATAATAAGTGGGTGCGAAGGGCATCTTCAGGAGCCCTGAGTAATATGGGAGAATCTGCCGTGGACCCCTTAATCCAGACACTGGAAGATGACGACTGGAGGGTGAGAGGTGGAGCTGCCTGGGCCCTGGGTAACATAAAATCCCCTAAAGCATTAAACCCTCTAATTAAAGTCATGGACGATAGTAGTGGATTTGTAAGGGCCGGTGCAGTGATGGCCCTTGGAAACATTGGCGGGGAAAAGGCAGAAGAAGCCCTGGAAAAAGCCCGTAAAGATAAAAGCGGATATGTCCGCAGGGTAGCCCAGGACTTCCTGAATAAAGATTAATTCCCTTTTTTTTAATTTTTAAATTAGTAACTAAGAGATTAATTATAAATAATGAGATATACCAAGTAGTTTACCAGGATCAATGAATGGGGTGTGGAATGAAGGTTAGTGTAATTGGTGCATCGGGTAGAGTGGGTAAAGCCGCCGCTTTTAGTTTGGCTGAGGAAAGTGTGGTTAGTGAAGTGGTCCTATTAGCACGGGAAAAAAGTCTGGGCCGGATCCAGGGAGAAGCCCTGGATATGAACGATGCCATGGCTGCCAAGGATATCCGTGTGGCCATAACTCCCAGCTCTAATTTTGAAGATCTGGCCGGTTCTAAAATCGTGGTGATAACTGCCGGAGCCCCACGAACTTCAGATATGACCCGCATGGAAGTGGCCAAACCAAATGCTAAGATCATAGCCGAATATTCACGTTTAATTGCCAAATATGCTCCAGAATCCATAATACTAGTCATTACCAACCCGGTAGACGTTATGACTTACGTGGCCTACAAAGCCTCCGGGTTCCCCCGAAGCAGGGTCATAGGATTGGGAAACCACTTAGATTCCCTGCGATTGAAGAACCTCATCTCCAAACACTTCAACATCCATGTCAGTGAGATACACACCAGGATCATAGGGGAACACGGCGACCACATGGTGCTACTTCTAAGTTCCACTTCCATTGGGGGGATACTGGTTAAGGACTTCCCCCAGTACCAGTCATTCAATGTGGAAACCATTGTGGACAAGGTTAAAAACGCCGGTAGCTACGTAATTAACAAGAAGGGGGCCACTGAGTACGGGCCTGCCTTTGCTATTTCCAACACAGTGAAAACCATCATAAACGATGAAAAGAGAATACTAACCCTCACCACATTTTTAGATGGTGAAATAGACGAAGTAAGTGATGTGTGTCTGGGAGTACCTGTTAAATTAGGTATAAATGGAGTAGAAAGAGTAATCAGTGTCAAAATGACTGATAATGAACTGGAAGATTTTAAAACTGCTGCCAAAGTGGTTAAAAAATCCACAGAAGAAGTAATGGCCTCACTGGACGAAGATGTTAAGGATTAAGGCTTTTTTTGATTGAATTTTTTATTAATCCTTTCTAATTTTAAAATTAAATAGTGCTCCCTATACTAAATACAAAAAACTTAAAAAAAAGATATTTGGGGGTTAATTGAACCCGGTTTGGGTTTAACCCAATATGGTTTTATTTATTCAACCGCTTTGAGGTTCAGTCTGTGTGTTAGGTTGTAATGTTGGTTTGGGTATTGGTTTGAGTATTGGGTTGTGTGTTAGATTGGGTGTTGGTAGCTGTATTCTTGGTTGTAGTGGTTTTAGCGGTGTTGGTTTTGTAGTAGGATGAGGTTGAGCTGTCATCTTCATAATTACTACCGGCATCACTGGAACTGTTGGTTATATTAAGGGTGAAATTTCCAGCAGAATTCATTATACCCGTGAAATAACCTCCAACAAATCCTCCGGCGAGTACAACGACTAGTAATACTGCTACCCAATTGATAGGTATTTCTCTCATATATAGTCACTCCATAATCTGCATGAATGGATATTAAAATTTAGATATCCCTGTATCCTGAATAATTCTCTTTAATGTTAGTCGTGAAAATTAGGATATTTCAGTTGCAATATACTTTTACCACACCCTTTAATAAGCTTATCCCCATTTTAAGATTAAATTTTAGGGGGTAAATTATCCTGTTTATGAATATTACCTGGTTAAATTAGGGGTGGAAATTTTTTAAATCATTGTTTTTCAAAAATAATTGTTCTCCAAGTTATATTTTTGCGGATTAATCTCTATTTTTATCTGTTTAAAAGTAGTTTTAAGGTTTAGAGTAGTCTAAGTTTAAAGTATGTTTATTTTTTCTTGAAAATAAGAATTCAAAGAATAAAAAAAATGAGGGAAGGTTATTCAATTCCCTCTATTGTTCTCGGTTAGGTTATCCCTAATTTTGCTGATGGTGCCCTGAATAGGGCTTTTTGCACCCTTGAATAGGAATTACCCTGTCTGCGGTGTTTCGGAAAGATAGTTATAGACAAAAGCTGCTAAAACTGCCCCTACTATGGGCCCTATGATGTATATAGGGAAGTAAGCCCACAGATTGGAACCTCCCAGAAGTAGATCTCCCAGGTAAGGTCCAAAGGTCCTGGCAGGGTTGAGTGATGCTCCGGTTATGTTCCCCAGGGTGGTGATAGCACCGGCAACAGTTAAACCAATTATCAGTCCGGCAAAACCAGGAGGTGCATCCCTATCCACTGCCACTCCCATTATAGCCAGCATTAGTATGAAAGTTCCAATAGCTTCGGCCACTATGGCCTGCAGGTAACCGATACCCTCAAAGGGCGCTGTGGCACCTAAACCTCCCGTGGTTACTGCTCCCATTCCAATGATGTAGGCCAGGGCGAAACTGGCCAGGGCTGCTCCTATAAGTTGGGCTACCACGTAGGGCACAACATCCCGTGATGGGAATTTTTTCACGGACCACAGGGCAATGGTAACTGCCGGGTTAATATGACAACCCGATACCTTTCCAAAACCATAAATACACGCTGAAATAGCTAATCCAAAAGCCAGTCCTATGGCTAGCCAATCACCAAGCCCTCCCAGCGCACCTATTCCAATGTTAAATGAATTGGGTGGTGTTTGACCTTGACTTATCATCAGGGTAATGATGGCAGCACCGGTACCAAAAAAGACAAGGATAAATGTTCCAATAAGTTCGGCTACTGATCTTTTCATTAAAGAAACCATCTTATTTACCCTCCTTTAGGTTCTCCTTTTTTAAGGGCTGTTGCACAGTATTTACATAGTATTCTAGGCAGGGTTTCCTCTACTTTCTCTGCAGGGAAAGGATATCCCCCTGTCCATAATTCAGTTTCCTGACGAATGGCATGATCCATACACAGCCCCATACCACATACTATGCAGATGGCCACGGCATCGGTGGATTTACCCTCCTCAGCACAAATATAACACTTCATTTTTTACCCCCTGAAAATTTTAGTTTAATCTAAAAATGGAAGATCAGTGACCCAAGGGGGTCACTTAAATACTGATTTAAACTGCTTCTCTCCACTGGCAGTGGTTGTGTCGGAAGTCTACCAGGGTTGCTGCTGCGCAGTTTTTACAGGTCCTTGCTGGTGAAGCAGGACTTTCTTTGTGCAAGGCTATGATGTTGGTCATCAGGGTGGCGGTTACTGGTTCACTGGTGAGCAGGCAGGGGTAATCAGCCAGTCTCATGAGAGATGAGAAACGGACGGTGATGGCACAGGCCGGGTAAGTATAGCGCTGCGGATTCATTATCACTTCATTCTGGTGTATTGGTTCCAGGTCAACTTCAAATCCAGCTAATTTGGGTACTAGTTTACCAGAAGACCCGTTGAGTAGTTTGCGGGCCTGGTCTATGTGGCCCCATCCCCGGTAGATCATGTCCATGAAGTCACTGTTGTGGAGTTCGGCAGCTGCTCCCCTGGTGGGATTAAGCTGCACGTAGTTGTGGAATCTTTGGGTTAACAGATCCACCACAGCTGGTGCGTTGAATCCATCCAGTTCCAGGATGTACTCCACGGCACAGGCTGATGAACCCGTGGCCAGGGAAAGAACTTCATATTCACTTTTGAAGTTGGGAAGCGCTTTGTTCAAGGTTGAATCCATCACATCAGTGGTGGCTTCAATTATAGCCATGGTCACATCGTCTTTACACATGTTGAAGGTTGACTGGGCAATGTGGTGAGATATGTCACCTACACAGTATGCAGGAACAGTTAGTATG
>JADHEF010000258.1_pt1:0-27500 | contig 63392 bp, 68 predicted proteins | sample 8952391 | NCBI WGS metagenome assembly JADHEF01 (sample SAMN16124439, study PRJNA663245) | bioreactor sludge metagenome | isolation source: sludge (nitrite) | place: India:Bengaluru | collected 2019-02-28 | reverse complement strand
TCCCGGCCACCCATCGATAAATACCGGGAACCCTGCAACACCAGGGTAGTTCTAGGAAGCCGTTACGCTGAAAACCCCCTGGTATTAGACACACCTATCATGATCGGAGCTATGAGTTTCGGGGCCCTATCTAAAGAAGCCAAGATCGCCCTGGCCATGGGTGCCACCCTGGCAGGTACTGCCACCAACACCGGAGAAGGTGGAATGCTCCCTGAAGAACGTAGATATGCCAACAAACTCATTGCCCAGTACGCTTCTGGCCGTTTCGGTGTGAGTGCTGAATATTTAAATAAATCCAATGCCGTGGAAATCAAAATAGGCCAGGGAGCAAAATCTGGTATGGGAGGCCACCTCCTGGGAGAAAAGGTTACTGCCGAGGTCTCCAAGATCAGGATGATACCCGAAGGGACCGATGCCCTGAGCCCGGCCCGGCACATGGATATCGTTGGCCCGGAAGACCTTTCCATGAAGATCAGTCAGCTTAGGGAAATAACCGACTGGAAAGTACCCATCATGGTGAAATTCACCAGTGGACGGGTCAGTGACGATGTGAAGATCGCAGCCAAGGCCGGAGCCGATGCCATAGTAGTGGATGGTATGCAGGGAGGAACTGGAGCCGGACCAGACGTGGTCACCGAACACAGTGGAGTGCCCACCATTGCCGCTATCGTGGAAGCAGACGAGGCCCTCAAACACATCAACCTGCGGGAAGATGTGAGCCTGATTGCTGCGGGAGGTATAAGGAATGGTGCCGATGTGGCCAAAGCCATAGCCCTGGGAGCTGACGCCTGTTACATTGCCACCAGTGCCCTGGTAAGTATCGGTTGCCGTGTCTGTCAGATGTGCTATGCTGGAACCTGCCGTAAGGGAATAGCCACCCAGAACCCACAACTTAGAAGGAGACTGGATTACATCGAAGGTGGTAAACGAGTGGCCCGGTTCATTGAAGCCATGACTGAAGAAGCAGTGATGTTAACCCAGCAGGCAGGTAACACTGACCTTCTGAAGTTGGAGAAAGATGACCTGCGGGCCCTGACTGTAGAGTCATCGGCTATGACCGGAGTTAAAATGGCCGGCCTGGAAGCACCTATAAGGAGCTAAAGGCCTCATTACTTCTTTTTTCTATTTTTTGAAACTATAAACTATTTTTTTTAATTGCTGCCCTTTTTTAATTTAATAACTTTATTTTTAGAATCTTCCTAAACAGTATACTGGAAAATTTTCCTGCACTTTTTAGGGATACTTTTTAGGGATAATAACGGCCATTTTACAGCAGGAATTATTATAACCTCCTTAAAAATTAAAGACACAAATTTTATATAACACCAAACCCATAATCGGAAGTATGTTTCCCCCATCCTAGTGCCACCAGGTTCCGGCTTCAGGAACATGACAATTAACGGGGAGTTAAAACATTTTGAAAGTGGAGAAAAACAAATCGCAGAGAGTTGTTTTATAAAAGGAGGAAAAATTAATGGATCCTATTCTTAGTAGCGGTGATACAGCCTGGATGTTAATATCCACCGCTTTGGTAATTTTAATGACTATACCCGGAGTGGCTCTCTTTTACGGTGGGCTCATACGCCGAGAAAATGTGTTAAATACATTGTTTCTATCGTTCATAACCTTTTCCATAGTAAGTGTACTCTGGTTCATCTACGGATACGATATGGTCTTCAGTACCGATATATGGGGAGTTATAGGGGCTATAAGTAATCCATTCTTCAATGGAGTATTAGAATCAGGTGCCCTTTCTAGCTACGCACCAACCATACCACAGGGACTCTATGCCGTGTTCCAGATGACATTTGCCGCCATCACCGTGGCCCTTATCAGTGGTGCCGTTGTAGAGAGAATGAAATTCTCAGCATGGCTGGCCTTTGTACCTCTATGGTTGACCCTGGTTTACATGCCCATTGCCCACTGGGTATGGGGTGGAGGATGGCTTTTTCAGATGGGTGTCCTGGACTTTGCCGGAGGAATAGTAGTGCATCTAAGCTCAGGTGTGGCTGCCCTGGCTATGGTCTTACTAGTAGGAATACGGAAAAATGCTAAATTACTTCCCCATCACCTTGGTTATTCCGTAATTGGTACCGGTCTTTTATGGTTCGGTTGGTTCGGATTTAACGCCGGTTCCGCATTGGGTGCCAGTAATCTGGCAGTTTCGGCCATGATAGTAACCAACACCTCGGCGGCCATGGGGATGCTGGCCTGGGTACTCATGGACAAAATCAACACCGGGAAACCAACGCTTTTAGGTGCTCTATCAGGAGCAATAGCTGGTTTAGCAACCATAACCCCTGCTGCAGGTTACGTGAATGTCACTTCTGCACTAATCATTGGTTTCGTATCGTCAATAATATGTTACTATGCTGTAAGCCATTTAAAACCATTAATCGGCTACGATGATGCCCTGGATGTATTTGGAATCCATGGAATGTCCGGAATCATTGGCACCCTGGCTGTAGGTATATTTGCCACCCCCCTTATAAACAGCGCCATAAAAGGAGGAGTTATAGCCGGTAATCCCGCACAACTGGGAATTCAGCTACTGGCCATAGTGGTTGTGGGACTTTACTCATTTATAGTCACCTACCTTATTGGTATGGTTATTGACCGGACCATAGGTCTGAGAGTGGAAGAAGAACACGAAGTACAGGGCCTAGATATTAACCTACATGAGGAATCCGGTTACAGACTGTCATAGGCAGCTATAAATAATACAAAACGGTCATAGTCACTCATAAGAGAATCATGAGGTTATTAAATGAAAAAAATAGTAACTATTATCAGACCTGACAAATTAGAAGATGTTAAGCAGGCCTTAGAAGAAATTGGATGCCTGGGGATGACTGTAAAAGAAGTTAAAGGAAGGGGAATACAGTTAGGAATCACAGAAAGTTACCGGGGCACGGACTACAAGGTGGATCTGTTACCCAAAACCCAGGTAGAAATTGTGGCCAAAACCGAGGAAGTGGAAAAAATTGTGGATACCATCGTCAAAAACGCCCAGACTGGTTGTATTGGTGACGGGAAAATTTTCATCTCCCCGGTAGAAGAAGTGGTACGTATCCGTACCGGAGAAAGGGGTGAAGACGCCATATAACTCCATCCTTCTCTCCCTAAACTCTTTTTTAAGTTTTAATTTTCTTCATTTTTTAACCACCATTATTTTTAAAAACAATATATTTTTTTAAAACGTCCCCCTCAGTGTAACAATTCTCAATGAAAAACCGGGAAAACATGCCAAAAATTCAGAGTATGTTACCTTTTGTCAGACTATGACCCAAACATTTATAAGGAGGAAGGTACAATGATCAGTTGTCGGAAGTATGCTTCCGATATCCGGTAAATTGGGGTGAATCTTCCATGAAATAAATCAACAAAACTGTGGAAAACATAATTAAAACTTTTAATTAACCCAAAATGCCATAAAACAATTTTAACACTGAAAAAAGTGTTTGTATCTTTGTTTACAAAATATATCTTAAAAAAAACCAAATATATGGATAATATGAATAAAGGAGGAATATATAAATGGACCCTGTATTAAACAGCGGCGATACCGCGTGGATGCTAATCTCCACTGCACTGGTAATGATCATGACCGTGCCGGGAGTAGCACTCTTCTACGGAGGTCTCACCAAGAAAGTAAATGTATTAAACACCATGTTCATGTCCCTTATTGCGTTCTCCATTGCCAGTATCATATGGGTACTCTATGGTTATCAGTTCGCCTTCGGAGAGGACATGTTAATGGGAATCATAGGAAATCCGGCTAATCTTCTATTCAGTGGAATAGGAGTGGATCAACTATCCACATTAGCCACAACCGTCCCTGAAACCGTATTTATAGCCTTCCAGATGACTTTTGCCGCCATCACCGTGGCCCTGGTCTCCGGTGCAGTGGTGGAGAGAATGAAAGTATCTTCCTGGATGGTATTCGTAGCGGCCTGGGTTTCCCTGGTATACGTACCTATAGCCCACTGGGTATGGGGTGGAGGATTCCTGGCACAGTTAGGAGCCCTGGACTTTGCCGGTGGTACCGTAGTACACATCAACTCTGGTGTGGCTGCCCTGGCCCTGATACTGTTACTAGGTAAAAGAAAAGACACCAAATTATTACCACACCAGCTCGGTTACTCCGTTCTCGGTGCCGCCCTACTGTGGTTTGGTTGGTTTGGATTCAACGCTGGTTCCGCATTAACTGCAGGTGGACTGGCAGGAAGTGCATTCATAGCCACTAACACTGCTGCTGCAGCAGCAATGGTCTCCTGGGTAATAATCGACTACCTCAAAACTGGTAAACCAACAGTACTGGGTGCAATATCCGGTGCCATAGCCGGTCTGGTGGCCATCACCCCGGCAGCAGGTTTCGTGACGGTGCAAGCCGCAGTGATCATTGGTCTGGTAACCAGTGTGGTTTCATACTTGTCCATAAGCTACCTAAAACCCAAACTGGGTTACGACGATGCTCTGGATGTATTCGGTATACACGGTATGTCCGGTTTATGGGGAGCACTGGCCACCGGTTTATTCGCCGCACCATTCATCAATGAACTGGGAACTGGATTGTTCTACGGTAACCCGGGACAGTTACTCACCCAGGTAATTGCCGTGGTAGTAGTAGCCGGTTACAGCTTCGTGGCCACACTCATAATTGGTAAAGTTATTGACCGAGTCATGGGACTTCGTGTGGAAGATAAAGAAGAAATTGAAGGACTGGACATCAACCTACACGAAGAAACTGGTTACCGAATTTAAGGCTGAGGTGATATGATGAAAGAAATTGTGGCCATAATCCGACCAAACAAATTAGACGAAGTCAAAGACGCCCTTGAAGAATTAGGATGCCATGGAATGACGGTGACTGAAGTTAAAGGCCGTGGTCGTCAGTTGGGCATAACCGAAAGTTACCGGGGAAGTGATTACCGCATTGACATGTTACCCAAAACCCGTCTGGAGATTGTGGTGGCCGATGAACAGGTAGATAATGTAATTGATAAAATAGTAAAAACCGCACAGACTGGAGATATTGGGGATGGGAAAATCTTCATTTCCCCGGTAGAAGAAGTTGTGCGTATAAGAACCGGAGAAAGAGGAAACGAGGCCGTCTAAAACCCTCCAAAAAAATCCACTTTCAAACCCCTCATTCCTCTCTCCTTTTTTTTATTTTTTTTAAACACTTGACATGACTCTTTAACGGACTCTTTTAAGTTTGCACATTTTTAAGATTATTATTCCAGTTAGATAATACTCGTTTTTCTGTGATTTTGGCCTCGCGATTGGTTAATTTTAAGGAATAGTATACTTTTAATAAAAATTAATTTAATCTAGTTTACTTAAACTGATCCTTAACCAAAAAATTAGTTAAACTGATCTTATTACCTAAAACCGATCCTTCCTTAACTAACGGTGATATCATGCCGGAACTACCCACCCTGGAGATCTATAAAAAATATTTTGATGAAACCTCCCTCCACCAGACCATTAACCACGTGCAAGTGGTAAGTCCAGAAGTTCTGGTGGGAAGCAGTAGTGAAGAGATTAAAAAAACATTATTAGGTCATGAGTTTATACAAAGCCGCAGGTACGGGAAATATCTTTTCGCCCAGATGGATAACGACCTTTTTTTGATAATGCACTTCGGGATGACGGGTTTCCTTTATTATGGCTCTGTTGATGGTTCCCGATACCCCCGTCTTTTGATAGAATTTTCCACCGGCAAATTTTTGTCCTTTGATGATGCCCGCAAATTTGGTAAGCTGGGCCTAACTCGCCATCCTGATGAATTCATTAAAGAGAAGAAATTAGGCCCTGATGCCCTGGAAATAAATTTCAAAAGTTTTAAAGAAGTTTTTAAAAACAGGAAAGGTATGATCAAACCCTTACTCCTGAACCAGCATGTTCTGGCAGGTATTGGTAATCTTTACGCCGATGAGATACTTTACCAGAGCCGAGTGCACCCCTTAACCCCAGCCCACCTCCTGGATAAGGAGGAATGGGAACAACTCTTTAATGATATGAAAAGGGTGCTTCAAAAGGCCATTGAATACCAGGATAAACCAGAGGCTCTCCCTGAATCATATCTTCTCCCCCATCGCCACCCGGGAGGTAAATGCCCTGCAGGGGGTAAATTAAACATCATACCGGTGGGTGGCCGTACTACCTATTTCTGCCCCCAACGGCAAAAAATAAAACATTAAATTTTGTCTTAAAAAAAGTTACTCGGATGGTCACCAACATTCCATCATCCCTAAAAATCAATGAAAAGGGAAATAGCTAAAATTATATACTTCCTATTCATTTATTAAAATTGATCACCAACAGGATGTGGACCAACATGAAAAGCAAAATAGGATTATTGGGAATTATAGGCCTATTCATACTAGTTGTTCTGGCCTCGGGGTGCACCGACCAAAAGAATAACCAGACTACTCCCGTTAACAATTCCAGCACAACCAATACCTCAACAGTTAAAGAAGTTGATGTATCGGCGAAAATGACTGGCCCAGCAACAGCAACCAAAGGAAGCACCGTAACCATAAACTGCAGTGTTACTAATAAGGGTTCTAAACCGGTTCAAAATGTTTTAGCACATAGTCAGGATTTTGACAAAAATTTGGGCACCCTTAACGCTGGTCAGACAAAAACCTTCACTTGGAACATGTACATACCTACTGATAAACAGGTCCAAGAGGACTTTGGAACTAACGCCACTGTATCCAACCCATTTTCTATTGGAGGATTTGCAGTTACCTTCACCGATAATAACGGATCCAAACATACCATAAACTCCAATTCCCTGGAAATAAAACTGAGTTAGACCCTCTAAAATGATAGAGAATCCGTCAAAGAACATGTTTAACCTGAAATACCCGTAAACCGGGTATAACTTTTTTTATTGATTTTATTTTCATTGATTTTTAAGGATAAAATTACAAAAATGAGATAGGACCATAATAGCACACTAGTTACTTGCTATTTTCAGAAAATAAGGGATTTTTGATAATATTTGGAATAACTCTACTTAAGATAACACTACTTAATTTATATGAAAATTAACAGTAAAAAAAAAAGTTTGAAAATAGGAGAATTACCATCCCCTATCCTGTAACCTTTCTGATTCTGGTATCTGACTTATTTCCAGTCCAGGCATTGCTTTACCCAGGTCACGGCTGACCTCGGCAATTAATTCGGCATCTTCGTAGTGGGCGGTTGCTTCGGCTATGGCTTTGGCCACTATTTCCGGGTTTTCGGATTTGAATATTCCACTTCCCACAAACACTCCGTCTGCTCCCAGCTGCATCATGAGGGCGGCATCGGCAGGGGTGGCCACTCCACCAGCGGCGAAGTTCACCACTGGCAGGCGACCCTGTTTCTGGGTTTCTTTAACCAGGTAAAACTGTGCTTCTTCCTGGCGGGCCACACTCCACAGTTCTTCTTCAGTTTTGTCCTGGAGTTCCCGGATGGTTCCCTGGATCATGCGCATGTGTCGGACTGCTTCCACCACGTTACCGGTTCCAGCTTCTCCTTTGGTCCTTATCATGGCTGCTCCTTCATCGATCCTGCGGAGAGCTTCTCCCAGGTTTCTTGCTCCGCAGACAAAGGGTATGGTGAATTGTTTTTTGTCAATGTGGTATTTTTCATCGGCCGGGGTGAGTACCTCACTCTCGTCGATCATGTCCACACCCAGTGCTTCCAGGACCTGGGCTTCCACAAAGTGACCGATACGTACCTTGGCCATCACCGGGATGCTCACGGCATCCATGATCTCGGTGACCTTACTGGGGTCAGCCATGCGGGCCACTCCTCCGGAGGCCCGTATATCTGCTGGCACCTTTTCCAGAGCCATTACGGACACAGCCCCTGCTTCTTCAGCAATGGCTGCTTGTTCAGCGTTAACTACATCCATGATCACTCCGCCCTTGGTCATCTTGGCAAAGCCCTTCTTTAAAAGTTCTGTTCCATGTAACATGTCATTTCCTCCGTAAAATCATGTGATTAATTAGAATGTTCTAAAAAATCCCATATGAAAAAATCCCATTTGAACACGTTTCCAGTAAACAATCGTTATCATTTTGTATTTATCCTGGAAACCGGGTCCATTGAAACTATTTCAGTAAAATTTTAAAAAATTTATAGTATAGATAATTAAGTCTCCTTAGGGGTTATTAAAATTTTGGAAGGAAACCTGAAAAACACAGTAAACAATAGCGACATAACTTTTACGGGGAAACAAGATCCTGATCATCCCCACCTATGCTTCAGAGAATTAATAGATAGGGGGTATGTAACTAAGAACTAGGGGCATGTAACTAGGAAACCCCACATAATAAATATTGTATTTTAGTTGTTGAGAAATATAAAGGGGGGTTTACTACGAAAGACCAGGAAGATCGGGCGGAGATAATTGTCAAATTAACCAGATACAAGGTAGTGTTAGAAGAAGAAAGACCTCGTCTGATTGAACAACTTTTTAAATATTATCATCAGGAAGAAGGGGAGGGAAATCCGCGGGAAATGGAAGATTTGGTTGATGGTCCTAAAAAGGTGAAATACATTAACTACGACAATCCCTACGAAGCCTATATTAGTGCACAGATACACCTGGATCAGGCGATGGTCCCTATACTGGAACAGCACATCGCGTTTTTGGAGGAAGGGGAGGATGTGGATCTGGTGCTGGAGTCCATGGAACACAGTATTTATCGGGTGAAGAAGCAGACCTACACCGATGTCCAGGAGTGGGAACAACTTCTCCACCACCTGCCCGCTGATCGATTGGAGGAAATTGAGAACAATCCCAAGGGCCCTGGTGATCTCCTCTTAAAAGAACTGATCTGGATTCAAAACTATGAAAGAAAATGGATGCAAAAATAGATTCCCCGACCAATAATAGATTTACAGACCCAATAATAGATTTATAGACGGAATAGATGAAAAACATTAATCAGTACCACTATTACCTTAATTTACTAATCAATAACTCTTTTTAATTAGTAAATCTATTGATTTATCAGCACTGTAAATTTTTGTAATGGACTGTATCTACTTAGATAGTATGTAAGTACATTTCGATTTAGTTCTTAGAAAATTTTTAAAAAATTTTAAAAAAGAGAAAAAATTTCTGACGCCCAAAGATTCCCAAAAAATCCTCCACGCAAATAATTAAAAATTAAAGGCTCTCACCGGTTACATCTCCATATTAATAATAATCATGTAAAATATAATAAAATTATAATAAATTTAAAGTATTACTTTTTACTAATTGATTACACACAATTTTGACAGCCCAGTTAAGAAAGGTAGTAGTGTGCCCTTTATGGTCTTAAACCACTACCCTAAAAATCATACACTCAAAGTTATATACTCTCCCATCAAAATATAGCCAGGAGTTGATTTAAATGGCCACTAAAGAAGCTGAAATGTTTTACAAACAAGCAATGTCATTTTTAGACCAGGGTAAAGTAGAAAAATCCATAGAATTTTTTAACAGTGCAATTGAAATTGATAAAGATTATGTTTCCGCCTGGAATGATAAAGGAGTAGCCCTCATGGAACTTGGGAACTATCCTGAGGCACTTAAATGCTTCGAAGAAGTGATCCGGTTAGAACCCGGTGATAACATGGCCTGGTATAACCGAGGATATGTACTTCTCATCCTGGAAGAATATCAGGAAGCAGTCAACACCTTCGATCTGTTCCTGGGCCGATACTCCAAAAAGAAGGATGATTTTTACAAATATGCATTATTCTTACGTGCTCAGGGATTATACCACCTTAAACAGTATGATGAAGCCTCAAAACTAATTAAAGAAGCTCTTAAGATAGATAAAAAATTCAAAGAAGCCCGGGATCTCTTAGAACTGGTGGGAAAAGAAAAGGCACAGTAAAAAAGGCATCTTGCACATAACAACCGATATAGCAAGATAACTAGTTATCCACCTTGATTAATTTTTCCAACCTTTTAATAGCCTGATATCTGTCTTTTTTTTCTAATCTGGCCTGCTGCAGAGATTCCTGCAGGGTCTCGATGGAATGATCGTATACTTCCCGGTTCACAGGGTAAGGGAATCCATCTTTACCCCCATGGGTGAAGCTATATTTTACTGGATCCTCCCAGCTGGGTTTATCTCCATAAACCAGATCGGAAATCAGGGCCAGGGCACGTATCTTCTTGGGCCCCATGCCCTGTAAAGATATTAGTTCTTCATAACTTTCTGGTTGTAATTCCCAGGCATTATGTAGGATTTCAAATTCTTTAGGAGATAAATCTGTGTTCAACACAGGATGGTGACTGGGTAAAGTGAGTTGGGGGCAAAAAGCATCAAGGCTAGCCTGCTCCGCTCCCACATCCACCTTTTTCTGGAAGTACTTCTTCAGGTGTTCGGGGTTATCCAGTATCAGGTCCAGGCTGGTTTGTCGTGAATGAAAACTCTGATCAGCAGTCATATCCAGAGTCTTGGCTTCCTTCAGATCGCAACAGATACCATTGTGTGGCTCGTTAATATAGGTTTCCACTGAATCAGAGAGCCAGTGGTAACGGCGGGCATACTGAGTGGATTCATTCATACCCTGCTGCACCACTGACCAGTCCCCCCTCTCAGTTAAAAAGAACACATGATGATAGAGTTGATACCCGTCCTGAATGCAGGAATTATCTATTTTTGCGGAAATTTTACTGGCGTATACCAGGTCCTCCAGTTTTGCCGTGGACAGGGAAAACAATTCCCCCGCACCCTGGATTTCCTGAGGTGTTCGGCGAGAAGCACGACCTTTGCCTCCAGCAATGAGTATTCCATGTTCTTCTGGATTTATGGCTGTTTTAAGTGCCCCACAGGTGGTGGTGGTAGTACCGGAACTGTGCCAGTCAAATCCCAGTACACAAGAAAATGCCTGGAACCAGTACGGGTCAGAAACTCGGGTTAAAAATTCTTCAGGACCATATTCATATATAATGGCCTCGGTAACTGCTCCTGCCAGTTTTACCATTCGCTGGAAAAGCCAGCGCGGTGCACGGCCACCGTGAAGGGGTAGATTGGCCACCCCACTTCTAGAACTCATATCCATGTCTTTATTCCTTTTACAATATTAGTTTTGAGGGAGAGTAGAGGAGAAGTATTGGAACCTCCTCGTATCTAATTCTTTGTGATCACAATCAAGGCGTAGATCAAACCACACCCACAAATATGGACCCTCCCTCTAATCTGGATAACATGAGGAGGGGAAGTTAGTATCGGGGAAAAGGAGATATACATCACTGAGGCCTATTTTAAAATCTTCTAAAAATAGGAGGTAATTAAATAATGAATAATGTTTATGGTTATGTATACTTATCCAGGAGTGAGTCCAGTTCTCCTAGAATGGCCTGGTTATTATCGTGTTGGAAGGTGAGATCTATGTTCTTACGGTATTCTTCCAAACGTGAGAGGAAGTTGGCAATATCCTCTTCCTCCAGATCCTGGTGGAACTCACCGTAACCCAACCGGTCCATGTAAATCGCGTTTAAAATCTGTTCGAACTGTTTTTTAACCGGAACACTTAATACTGGTTTTCCCAGGTACAGTGCCTCGCTGATAAGGGTAAATCCTCCGTTGGCAATAACTGCCCGGGCCCGGGCCAGGTCCTGGAAAAACTCATCCTCATTGAAATTCTTAAACCGTAGATTTTCATCCCTACCATCCTGGTGAAATCCATAGACAATGAATTCATCATCAAATTTCTTTAAAATATCCAGCAATTTCACATTGGAATCACTGGTCTGGTAAACCAGGACATGCTCCCCGTTGTATGGTTTGAGGTTCATGATGGCCTCACGCAGTACTGGGGGGAAATATTTGCTTTTTTCAGGGTTTTTAAGGGGAGGATAAAAGTAACTGGTGATGAGATAGAAAGTGGGCATTTGAATAAAGGATCGCACCACACCTTCAGCAGCTATTCTTTCCGTGCGAAATTTGCTCGGAACATCGAGTTCTGCCTGGGTAAGGACATGCATGTTATCCAGACTGATAAGGGGAAGACGTAAAATCTTGGATAGTAAATTGGAGTAGAACTCAAAATCGGAAATGATAACCTGGGGCTTTACTGCCTTGGCCACACTGTACATTAACCTTAAACTTTTTTTCAAATCACCAGGGAGGTCTTTCATCCCCTTGATGAATGTTTTAGTGTTCTGGACAGTGTTATCCTCGTATACTGTGTTGAAACCACCTATCTCGTAGACATTGTCAAAATGCTGGGACAGATAAGTGTAGGCACGGTCCGAGGCAAATATGTGAACTTCGTTCTTTTGGGTTAGATGATGGAGAAGTACCTTAGCCCGGATAGCATGACCCATACCTTCTCCGCATACTGAATAAATTATTCTTTTGGTATCGGGATGGCCGAAGGTGTAATCCAGATCTTCGGCAGTGATCTGCTTACCTCGGAACTGGTAGAATGTACTTTTAGCATATTTGAAGGCCACATTACGTAAACCTTCTTCCTGGAGACGTCGGGTTGAAACTAGGAGTTTTGGACTTCTTAAAACCTTAAATTGGCTGATGGCACCAATACGTTCAATGTAATCTGTGTCCTCCCCAAAGTCCAGGTCTTCGTCAAATCCTTCCACCTCCTGGTGGAGTTTTTTAGTGGTTACTATGCCGTAGCAGCCTGCTCCGTGGGGTTTGATCTTTTCCACTTTTCTCATGAAAAAATTGGCAAAATCATGGGTTATTTTATTCAGAAAACTATCACTTAAAGGGGCGATTTGGGTGATGGCAATCCCCAGTTCTCTTTCTTGAAATTCATCCACACACAACTCCAAGTAATCCCTGGTTAAAATCACATCAGAATCTAAAAAAAGGAAATACGTTCCCTGGGCTATATCTGCACCACGGTTGCGGCCCACTGCTGGGAGACCCCCCTCCACGATTTTACACCCGAACTCCTGAGCTATATCCCTGGTACTATCTGTAGATCCTGCATCAGCCACTATGACCTCATAATCCCTGAAATCTTGTCTTTTTATACTTTCCAGGAGGTGAGGGAGGTAATTTTCCTCGTTAAAGGTGGGTATAATAATTGAAAGTTTCATTTTCCTCGTTATGCTATTTTTTTTCTTTTATTTTTAATATTTTCGGACCCTAAAAGTAGGAAAAGAAATTCCAGGTCATGAAAAATCCCTGGGCACGGCCCTGGTAAGTCTTGAAAAGACTTTCTAAAGTGTTTTTATCACTTACACTGGTGTCAGTACGTATAACTGTCCGGTTACCCTGTTGATCAATGCTTAACACCTTATAACCACTAAGATCAACTGGTTCAAACTGGTTTACGACGGTTATCTCATGGTAAGAGCTGTTGTTCCCGGCAAGTTCCAGGCCCAATCCGGAAAGGGCCACCAGGAGAATGAGGCCCACCGGTAAAACCAGTTGGCGGAACTGGAAAGGTCTCTTTAAAAAGTAGAGAATGAATAAAAGGCCCATACCTATTAGTAGAGGTTGGCTGTATAATCCACCGTCTACCATTCCAATGAGGGTGAGAGTTAGGGCAAAGGCCAGTAATATCCGATAAATCACACTTCTATTGTTTAACGACAGAAGGCCAGTTATGTATGCCAGGGGAAGGGTTATGAATATTAAGTAAGCCCAGGGAACCACTTCCGAGTACAGGCTACTTCCGGTGTGAACATGTTCCGGCACCAGACCCACAAAATTATCAGCCAGATGTCCGAAGACTGATTTAAACACGTGAGAGTGCATGGGGCTGGTGGTGGTGGAGGTGGGGTTGGTGGAGACAAAAATGGTTAAAGGGGACACTCCGTATTTCAATCGAATGGAGACCTCAATTAAAAGGCTCACCAGACAGGTTAAAAAGATGATGAGTATGGTCCACTTAAGGAACCGTTTACCATCTGGACTAAAATCATGAGCACGATTCTTTACTGGTGCTAAAAAACCCCTATTATTGATCAGAGAGTTTAAAATAAGGAAACTACCCATTAAAACCATTAAAAGTACTGCTTTGCCCTCGGATGAACCAGATAAAAGGGGCCAGGTGATCATCATTACCAGCTGGTCCAGGGGGGATGTGGCATAGATTACCAAACCCAGCAGTACTAATATGATTCCAGCTAACCCTGTCCTGTCTATTTTCACTATTATCACCATGAAAAATAATATTTTTGAGTTTATACCCGTTTTAAGCTTAAATTTACCTTTGGTGGATAATTAACCCGGTGTTAACTAACTTCCAGCATTCGTTCCACGGCAATTCTGGCCTTTACAGCAATTTCCGGTGGTACTTTAACCTGGAATTTCTCTTCCTGGAGTGATTCCTTAACTTTTTGCAGATTGTGTAGTTTCATATTTTCACAGATAGCCTCATCCAGTAGGGGGTAGATGATTTTATCCGGGTTTTCCCGGCGGAGCCGGGTTACCATATCCACTTCCGTACCAATGAGGAAATTTTTACGGTCAGAGCCAGCCACGTGGCGCATCATTCCCCCGGTACTTAGTATGTGATCCGCTATTTCCTGTACTTCAGCATCACACTCGGGATGTACCAGTACCTCGGCATCAGGATAGTTTTCCCTGGAGAAGGTAACATCTCCTATGTTGAACATCTTATGAACGTAACAATAACCCGCTTCAGGAATGGGGATTATTTCTTTATCTGTCCTTTTTTGTACGTAACTGGCCAGGTTCATATCCGGACCAAAGAGTATCTGATCCGCATCTAGACTTTCCACCACCTGAACTGCATTGGCAGAGGTACATAATATATCTGCTTCGGCCTTTGCTTCTGCCAGGGTATTCACGTACAGCACCACCTGTGCCTGAGGATATTTGTCTTTGTACTTTTTAACCTCTTCTGCAGGGAGCATGTGTGCCATGGGACATTCTGCCTGGGGGTCCGGTATTAATATCTTTTTTTCTGGGTTTAAAATGGCTGCAGTTTCAGCCATAAAGTCCACTCCGCAGAAGACCACCAGATCCGCGTCTTCTATCTGGGAGGCAGTGATACACAGTTCCAGAGAATCCCCCAAAAAATCTGCTATCTCCTGTATTGGTGCGGTTTGATAATTATGAGCCAGTATTACGGCATTTTTCTCTTCTTTAAGTTTAAGAATTTCTTCTTGCTCTTTATTCAACCTAAACTCTCCTTTAAATTAGGTTAATGGATGAAAGCCCTTTGAGTGATTAAATTTATAAAAAAGATGATTAAATAAATGGGCATTTATGATATATATTAGGATGTTTTATAGTTTCCCCTAAAAAAACTTTTCCCTTCCATTTGAGAAAGCCTGAAAACAATCATCCTGGACTTTAACATCCTTAAAATAAGAATAATTGATTTTCATCAATTAAAAACCTATTTTTTAGATTAATCTACCTCTGCACCCTCCAGGGCACATTGGCAGGGGCAATTTCTCCCCGCAGGGAGGTTCACAATGGAGTGGTAAATGAGTTGGGTGAGTGATTTCTTCTTCTCCTCCAGCATCTCAAATACTTCATCTATGGTGATTTTATCCGGAGAAACTGATGCCGCATAATTGGATACCATACAGATGGAGGCGTAGCACATTTCAAGTTCACGGGCCAGTACCACCTCGGGAAGACCAGTCATACCCACCACTGTTCCCCCCATCTGGCGGAACATCTTGATTTCTGCCGGGGTTTCAAAACGAGGCCCCTCAGTACATACATAGACCCCTCCCGGGACCAGTTTACCATCCACACTCTCAGCAGCCCGGTTTATGGTTTCAGCCAGCTCCGGACAGTAGGGCTGGGTGACATCCACGTGTACCACCTGGTCATCGTAAAAGGTGAAAGGCCTTTTCCTGGTGAAATCAAGAAAATCATCAGGTAATAGAAAGTCACCGGGCTTAATGGATTCATCAAGGGATCCCACCGCGTTGGTGGCAATAATGCGATCCACACCCAGCATCTTAAGGGCGTATACATTGGCCCGGTAATTGATCATGTGGGGGGGATTATCATGACCCTCACGGTGCCGGGGGATAAAGGCCACCTCCTGATCATCAAAAGTTAAAATAGATACCGGGGGAGATTCACCAAAGGGTGTATTTAAAACCTTTTTTTCCTTCAAATCTCCCAGTTCAACTATCTGGTACACTCCTGTACCACCAATTATTCCTATCATTCCCTATTCTCCCTGTATAAAAAGAAATTATCCCTTGGCCACTCCCATAGGCACCATTCTTCCCACCAACTTGGAAATACCAGCCCGGTGGGCGGTTTGAACTACCTGATCCACGTCTTTGTAGGCTCCAGGTGCTTCTTCTGCCACCACCGGCATGGAATTGGCCTTCACGTAGATTCCTCTTCCTTCCAGGATTTTAAGGATATCTTCACCACGGTAGTTACGTTTGGCACCGGCACGGCTCATCTGGCGTCCGGCACCGTGGGCAGTGGAACCGAAGGTTTCTTCCATTGCAGTCTGGGTACCATGCAGGACGTAAGAAGAGGTTCCCATGGTTCCTGGAATGAACACTGGCTGACCAGTTTTCTGGTAATCTGCCGGTAATTCCTTTCTTCCCGGCCCAAATGCCCGGGTTGCTCCTTTCCGGTGGACATATAACTGGGTTTCCCGTCCTTTGATGTTGTGCATTTCCTTTTTGGCAATGTTATGGGCCACATCGTAAACAATTCCCATGCCCATGTCCTCGGCGTCACGATGGAAGACTTGTTCAAAGGATTCCCGGACCCAGTGCACGATCATCTGTCGGTTGGTCCAGGCGTAGTTAGCAGCGGCAGCCATTGCCGCGAAATAATCTTGAGCTTCTTCAGATTCTACTGGGGCACAGGCTAACTGCCGGTCTGGCAGGTCAATTTTGTATCGCTTGGCAGCTTTGTCCATGGTTCGCAGGTAATCACTGCATACCTGATGTCCACATCCCCGGCTTCCAGAATGGATCAGGACGGTTACCTGTCCTTTTTCCAGCCCGAAAGTCCGGGCGGCATCCTCATCGAATATTTCATCTACCTTCTGGACTTCCAGGAAATGGTTACCCGAGCCCAGGCTACCCAGCTGAGGTATGCCCCTTTTTTTAGCTTTGTCACTGACCTTGGCTGAATCGGCATCATCCATACAACCGTTTTCTTCCAGATACTCCAGGTCTTTTTCCCAGCCGTAACCATTTTCCACAGCCCATTGGGCCCCGTTATCCAGAACATCATCTATTTCACCTTCTTTAAGGCGTATTTTGCCTTTACTACCTACACCTGAAGGTATGTTTCGGAACATTACATCGATGAGTTCTTTGATCTTGGGTTGAACATCTTCCAGGGTGAGATTGGTGCGGAGGAGTCTTACTCCACAGTTTATGTCAAAACCAACACCACCCGGACTTATAACTCCTGTACGGCTGCTGAATGCTCCCACTCCACCTATACTAAATCCATAGCCAAAGTGGATGTCCGGGAGTCCTATGGAGAATTTTTGTATCCCGGGTAAACTGGCTACGTTGGCCACCTGATCCACTGCTCCCTGTTCCAGGGATTTTACAGCCTCATCATCAAGATAAATTCGACCAGGCACCCTCATTTCCTTTTTATAATCTCCGGGAACTTCCCAAACACAATCGCGTACCTTTTTTAGTGTTTCTTCCATGACCATAATAATTCAGTCTCCTATTTTAGTACAATATCAATATTAAGGTTATTTTATCCTACTCATCCATTGAAAAGTTAGATTAAAATCTAATATTTGGTTAAAGATAAAAACTTGGTAGTTAGATATGATATTGGTTCTATCTATTATACCAAGATTTCTATTTTATTAAAAAATCTAAAAAACATGTCCCTCCTGCCGAGGTGGAGTAGTTGAAAATAAATAATTACCTTTCTATATAGGATTACCTTTCCTAATACTGGCAAAAAATAGGTTTATTCATAATAATCGATTACTCATATAATCAGGAGTGATTTACCCATGGAACCTGAAATAGATGAAGGAATAAGTGAAAAAGATGTTATGGGCTTGATGCATGTTTTCACCCGCGTCCCGCCCCTGGTGCTGAAGATGGTGGTAAAGGGGAATAAGAACGTGGTTAGATCATTCGAAGCACAAGTAATGGATCATTACCAGCAGTTAACCACGGAAGAAAAGGTTAAAGTGGAAAAAGTGTTGGAAATGCCTGTATCTGAACTTCAAAGAATCCTCCAGAATGTTTACCTGGAAACACACCAGAAACAGCTTAAAATCCTTGCCGACCCCGGTGCAGAACCATTCATTACCCTGAATCTCCAGGAACTTAGAAAGATGTTAAACTCCCCCGATCTTTAGACCGAAGTTAGTAAGATATCTAAATGATTAGTAAATGCCCCAATGGTTAGTAAGGTGTGCCTAATTGGCCAGTAAGGTGTCTAAATGAGATATGATCTGCACATTCATTCCAAATACTCGTTAGATGGGTTAATAGAACCTGAAATCATTGTCAAAACCGCAAAAAATCAGGGATTATCCGGGATAGCCGTAACTGATCACCATACCATTAGGGGTGGTTTGGAAACTAAAAAAATTTCCCCGGAGGATCTGGAAGTCATAGTAGGTTCGGAGATAGGGACAGAACGCGGTGAGGTTATAGGTCTTTTCCTGTCGGAAGAAATTGTTTCACACCGATTGGTGGAGGTTGTGGATGAAATAAGAGAACAGGACGGACTGGTAGTTCTCCCCCACCCCTTTGACCAGCTGCGGGGAAGTGGAATCCAACCAGCCAAGGAGGATGCTAAACTGGCCGACTGTGTTGAAATTTTTAACTCTCGTTGTTTGCGTGATTCATACAATGAAAAAGCCAGGATTTATGCCGAAAAGCATTCTTTGCATGGTTCTGCGGGAAGCGATGCTCATTTTGCTCGTGAAATTGGCAACGCCAGTGTGAATATTTCCTCGGGTAACCTGCGAAAGGATCTTTTGAAGGGAAATTTCACGATTCTCGGCAGGAAATCTTCGTTAATTAATCTGGGGCTGACCGAAATAGTGAAAACATGGCGGAAAACCGTACCCAGATGAATTAAATAAAATAGAATTAAATCATGGTAGAGGCACTTTATGTGTCGAGAATAACCTGTAAAGTGCAGCCAGATTTATCTTCAGTGATCTCCATTAAATGGAAGGTGACCGCCTTAACCTCATCCCTCACCTCGTGTGTTTCCTGGTGGAATTCTTCTCCCCACACCTCCCCCTGTAATCGGAAGGATTCTGGTCCCTCCTGGTTTATGTTAACCGAGAACTTGGAGAAAACCAGTCCCTCATAGTCATGTAAAAATAGCAATTCACTGAGCCAGTCATAAAGGAGGGCCTTTTTATCCTCAGATTCCACCATAACCTCTCTTTTAATGGTGGGCTTTATCTGGGGGGTGTCCGTCATTACCTCGAACATGGCCCGGGCCGCGTTCTGGAAGGCCTCTTCCAGATCCATACCATGGGCCCGGAATCCCACATCGGCAGTTACATCAAAAAATTCAAACTTTTTTAGGGTTTTATTCTCTGCTTTATTATTATCCACTGATCTAACTCCTTTTAAAAAAATTTAAAAAAGGCCCTCTCAGGCCACTTCCCGGGGGAACTCTTCCCTCACTTTTTTAGGTTCCAGTCCCCGGCCCAGTTTCTGGGCTATTTGCTGGTAGTATTCCTTGGTTTTAGGGGTGGTAGAGGGGTTAATTTTCTTCAAAGCCTCTTTGAAATGGCGGTAAGACACTTTCTGAATATTCATATCTTCATGGAGTGCAATCATACCGGCCTTACGACAAAGAACTTCAATATCTGCCCCAGAATAACCTTCTGTCTTTTTGGCCAGTTCTTTAAGTTTAACATCTTCATCCAGTGACATGTGTCCAGTGTGAACCTTTAATATTTCTTTTCTGGCATTTTCATCTGGGGGTGGCACCAGTACCACTTCATCGAACCGCCCGGGACGCAGGAGTGCCGGGTCCATGAGGTCCGGTCGGTTGGTGGCTCCAATTACCACCACTCCCCGGAGTTCCTCCAGGCCATCCATCTCCGAGAGGATGGTGTTGACCATACGTTCGGTGACTCGGGGTTCACCGGCAGCAGATCCCCTTATTGGAGCTATGGCATCAATTTCGTCAAAGAACACAATACAAGGTGAGGCTTGTTTGGCTTTTTTGAATATTTCCGCGATTTTCCGTTCAGATTCCCCGAACCATTTGCTCAGTATTTCTGACCCCTTAACCGAGATGAAGTTAGCCTGGGATTCTGTGGCCACTGCCTTGGTGAGCATTGTTTTCCCGGTTCCCGGGGGTCCGAAGAGTAGGATGCCCTTGGAGGGTTGTATTCCAATGCGCTGGAAGGAAGAGATATTGCTCAGGGGCCATTCCACCACTTCCTTTAAGCTTTCCTTGAGTTCATCCAGTCCCCCTATATCTTCCCAGTGGACGTTGGGTACTTCAATGAACACTTCCCTTAGTGCAGAGGGGTTGATGGATTTCATGGAATCCATAAAATCGTTGCTGGTGACGAAGAGTTTTTCCAGAATTTCCGGATCAATACGCTGCTCCTGCAAATCTATATCGGGTAAAACTCTCCTTAAAGCATGCATAGCTGCTTCTCGACAGAGTGCTGCCAGGTCCGCTCCTACAAATCCATGGGTGGTTTCAGCCAGCTCGTTGATGTCCACGTCATCAGATAGGGGCATAGCACGAGTGTGTATTTCCAGTATTTCAATCCTACCGTCCCGGTCGGGTACGCGTAGTTCTATTTCCCGGTCGAATCGTCCGGGTCTGCGGAGGGCAGGGTCCAGGGCATCGGGCCGGTTGGTGGCCCCAATGACAATTACCTTTCCCCGTTCTTTCAATCCATCCATCAGGGCCAGTATCTGGGCCACCACTCTTCGTTCAACTTCACCCGTGACTTCCTCCCTCTTGGGGGCAATGGCGTCAATTTCATCTATGAATATCACGGTGGGGGCATTTTCAGCTGCTTCCTCGAATATTTCACGGATCTTTTTTTCTGCTTCTCCCACAAATTTGCTCATGACTTCCGGCCCGTTGATGGCCACGAAGTTGGATCCGCTTTCACTGGCCACTGCCTTGGCCAGGAGGGTTTTCCCGGTACCTGGTGCACCGTGGAGGAGTATTCCCTTGGGAGGGTCTATTCCCAGACGGTCGAATATTTCGGGGTGGCGTAGAGGGAGTTCGATCATTTCCCGGACCTTGGACATTTCCTTTTTAAGTCCACCCACATCATCGTAGGTAACATCCGGAACCTTTTTCTCCATGACCTCCACTGCCTCGGGCCGGACTTCAACCACGGTGCTATCGTTGATACGTACCAGTCCAGCCGGGCTGGTTGAAACCACCGTGAATTTTATTTCACCCAGTGAAAAGGGGGTGGTGGCTTCGAAAAATTCCCGGAATATGTCTTCAGAACCAGGAAATTCCCTCAGGGTTTCTTTGGTTCGGCGTGGAGAAACCAAGGCCAGAACATCTCCCCTGGTTACTGCCCGACCCATGAGGTTTCTTTTGATGATGTCTCCCGAGGCCATGATGCGCATGCCCTTGGCTGCCGGGGCAATGACCACCTTACTGGCCATTCTGGGTTGTGTTTTGCGGATGGTGATCATCTCGCCAATGGAGGTCCCGGCATTGGAACGGGTTAATCCATCCATGCGTATTATTTCCAGTCCCACATCGGCAGGATAAGAATTCCCGGCAATGGCCCCGATGGTTCGTTTACCAATTATTTCCACAATGTCACCGGGAGCTGCACCAATTTTAGTCATCAGTTCATGATCTATCCGTACCATTCCCTTGCCTACATCCTGCTGTAGTGCTTCAGCAACTCTCAGTTCTATTTCACCACTATCCGGCAATTTAATACCTCCAAATAGTTAAAACAATCTGCAAATTAATTTATTCAACTGTGGTTGTGTGTTTATTACTTTCTGTGGGTTTATCTATGGGTGAGATGATTTAAATTTTTTATTGATCCTAAAAATCCCCTGAACTGGATAATTTACCAGTTAATTCATTCATTTTTAGTTCATTTATTTTTAGTAAGAACTGGGATGAATCTCATCCCACTGTCTTCAGTACCCGGGGATTACTTTTCAGATGCTCTCTATCTCTTTCCTTAAATACGTTATAAGCCTCATTCTTTAATAAAGGAGGCATAACATGCAAAAAAGTTACAGAAGTAATTCAATTCCAGATTTAAGAAGAAAAACTCAGTACAGGGATGAAATAGATTTACGCTACCTGGGTATGCGCTACTTTGTTCCCATGATCATCATGATAACCATAGTCCTGGTCAGTGCCATGATGGTGGCCGCAACCCCCAACTCCAATTTCCCATCCAATATTTAATCAGAACACAAAATACAGAGATTTAGTATAAGTAACCAGAAACCATATTACTTTTTCTAATTTCAGTGTTTATTTCTAACATGGGAACAGTACTAAGTCAATTAATTAATCCCTTCCCTCTAAGTAAATCAATTACCCTCCTTAAACACTAAGATCTCACCGGAAGATTCTCTGACAGCTTAATTAAAAGTCCAGTATTCTACTAATCTCTTCAGCGCCAAAACGGAGTATTATCAGACGGGAGTTACCCCTGACTCCTTTACCAGTGAATCTGGTATCAATTAATCTTACGAATTCCAGTTTTTTAAGTGCCCGGTCAAAGGAGGCATAACTGATTGAATTTCTGGAGTGTGAATCTTTTTCTCCAGGTTTAGTTTCATCTTTAAGAAGTTCATAAAGGTCTCCTGCAGTTATATCCGCTTCAGCTTTAACTATCATCCTCAACAGATTCTTTTCATCCCCGGATAATTTACTTATGGTATCCTGAAGATGATGGGAGTCAAAGTCTTGCATGGCCCGTTGCAGGTGTTGTTTTTGAATAGTTCGGGAGGCATCAGCCTCAGCAAAATTCCCACTGGTACGTAAAAGATCAATACCCACCCTTAAATCCCCGGTAGACAGTGTAACCTCGGTAATTTCATCTAATAATTCATCAGATAAAACAGATGGATAAAAACCAACTTTAACCCGATCGTGGAGTATGTCCCTGATCTCCTGGAAAGTGTAGGGATCAAACACTATCTCCTGAGGTATAAAGACCGAACTAACATTCTTATCCAGCATGTACCGGAATTCTATGTCGGATATTATGGCAAAAACACCGGTCCGAACCCCTGGAAATACTTCATGAGCCCTTAATATGTCATAAAGTATTTGGTTGGCATTTTTACTGTAAAATAAATGGTTGATATCGTCCAGGGCCACCACCAGGGCTTTCCCTTCATTGGCCAGTTTTTTCATTATCTCCCCGTAGATACGGGAGAAGGGAACACCAGTTTCTGGAGGGACATGACCGAATATATGCTGGTAGATCTGGGAGAAAATGTTAAAACGGGTGTTATAAAGTTGACAGTTAACATAGGCACAGACCAATTTCTCGGAACGGCCCTCCACCATTTCAAAGATTTTATGAATGGCAGTGGTTTTACCGGTGGCCGGAGAACCCATAACCACACTATTAACTGGCTTACCTCCCTTTAAAGCTGGCCTGAGGCATAGTGCCAGGGCTTCCATCTGTGATTCACGGTGAAGATAGTTCTCAGGAATATAATCCGGATTGAATGCAGTTATGTTCTTAAAAAGAGTTTCTTCGCCCATTAAAATATCTTCCACACGTCCTGGCATGATCTTACCCCAAAATGTATTCCCTTAACTTACATTCCTTACTATTCATCATTAACCTATTCTTCCATAAAAAATATTCCAATGGATCACCACCGGGATAAATCGGCAGGATTTAGGGTTTTCACACCTTGAACTTCTTCCCCACCAGAAATATTTAAAAACTGGACTTGGGTATTGGCAACTGCCCATTCCACCAGTTTTTTAGCCCATTTGAGTTTTTTCTCCTTCACCGAGTCGGCAGGGCCATCCTCCTGGTCTGGTCGGGAGTAATGGGTGACTGTTTTCCCGAAATCCATACCGGAAAGAACGATGACCTGTGCCCCCAAAGCCATGGCCAGGAAAACACAGCGATCTCCGTCGGTGAATCCCCCAAAATTGTAAACACTGGCCAGTGGTTTGCTCTGGGTGGTTCCCATGATATTTACGAGTTGTGGTGTGTATTTTTCCACCTGTTCCCGGTTATTTCCATGGGCATGAACCACCATCAGTGCTCCCTGCTGATTAGCAGTTATTATGTCATTCATCCGCCCGTCAAGGTCAGTTACCACTATATCTGGCACAATACCATCTTCTAGTAAGGCGGTTGTGGCACCATCAGCCGCTATGAAGGTGAATCCATCCAGATCCATCTTCTTCAAATCAGCCAGATTGGGTTTCAGTGAAGGGCCTGCTCCAAAAACTATGACTTTGTCCTTGATATCAATATCCTGTGGAGTTAAAGAACCAACATCATCCAGTATGTTGTTCAATATCTCTGCAGAGAGCTCATCATCATCCCTTTTGAATCCGAAGTCTTCTAGGATGAGCTGGTACCATTGCATCCATAGGGTCAGTTCCATATATAAGGTATATCATTAGTATATACATAATAAAGTTTGGAGGATATTTTTCAAATTGGAGTTGAACAAGATGGATGAAACTTTACTGATGATTCCCGGACCCACCCGTGTGGCACCCAGGGTCCTGAAGGCCATGTCAGAAAACATTGTTAACCACAGAAGCGCCCTTTTCGGTGAAATACTCACTGAAACCAACCAGATGATGTCTGAAGTATTTCAGACTGAAAATCAGTCTTACCTTATCACTGGCTCCGGAACGGCAGCCATGGAGGCCGCCCTGGCCAACACCATCAGTAAGGGAGACCGTGTCTTAAACATCGTCGGTGGTAAATTCGGACAGCGATTCATGCAGATCACCGAAACCCACAAAGGTATTCCAGTGCAGCTGGAAGTAGAATGGGGACACGGTGTTAACCCTGATGATGTACGTTACATCCTGGAAGAGGAAGAAGATATTAAAGCCGTGACCATTGTACACAATGAAACCTCTACTGGTGTAGCTAACCCCATTGATGAAGTGGGTAAGATATTGAAGGATTATGATGCACTTTACATTGTTGATACTGTTTCCAGTTTAGGTGGAGATGACGTATTCGTGGATGGATACGGAATCGATATCTGTGTCACTGGCTCCCAGAAGTGTCTGGCTGCACCTCCAGGTATTGCTGCCGTTACTTTCAGCGATGATGCCTGGGATGTGGTGGATAAAACTGATAATCAGACTTACTATCTTAACATGAAAAAATACCGGAAAAGTGGAGATGCAACACCACCAGAAACCCCTTACACCCCTGCAGTTTCATTGATATATGCCATGCAGGAAGCATTACGGGTGATCATGGAGGAAGGTCTGGAAGAAAGGGTCAGAAGACACAAACTCGCCGCTGAAGCCACCAGAAATGGTGTTAAAGCCCTGGGATTAGATTTATTCGCCCAGAAAGAAGTGGCCAGTAACACCGTAACCTCAATCAAGATGCCGGAAGGCATAACTGACAAGGAACTCCGGGGTACCATGAGGGAACGCTACCGAATCGAACTGGCCGGAGGCCAGGACCATCTTAAGGGTAACGTGTTCCGTATTGGTCACATGGGTAACATAACCCACCGGGAGATAATTAGTACCATTGCCGCCCTGGAAATGACCATGCAGGGACTGGGACTGGATGTGGAGATTGGATCCGGTGTGGCTGCCGTGGCAGACACTTATTTAGAGGTGTAACCCTAAATAAACTATTAATTTATTTTTTTTAATTTTATTTCTCTTTTTATTTTAATATTAAAGCAATAAGAGTTGTATTCATCTTTTTTAAAGTTTAAACTTTAAAATTAGGATTTAAAACTAGGATTTAAAAACTAAGAATATTGAAAATAAGGAATAGTGAAAAGAATGAATAAAAAAGGAGGGACTAAATAACCTCCCTGATAACTCCGGCAATGGTCTTAAGTAGTATGGGTCCATCCATCCAGACCTGTTTGAGTATGTAACCCGGTCGGAGGTAGAAGTTCCGGAAGGCCTTGTACTGCAGTTTTCGGAGTTCTTCCAGGGAACAGTCCACCGTGTCCAGGACCGGTGAGATCAGGGTGTATTTAGACCAGTCCTTCACCTTTATAAGGTTTTTTTCAAATGATTCTTTGTAGAATCTGGTTCCGGGGTAGGGTGTGGCCAGCGAGAAAACTGCGTAGGAGGGGTTGAGTTCCCTTACGAATTGCACCGTCCTTTTTATACTGTCCTTGGTGTCCCCTGGCATCCCCAGCACCACTGAGGCTATGGTGCGGATTTTATGTTTCTTAGATAGCTGGAATGCTTGGCGAATCTTGTCAATGGTGATATTTTTGTTGGTGGAGTCCAGCATCTGCTGGTCTGCAGATTCCACTCCCATAAATATGGTTATGCAACCGGCTTTCCTCATCTTCTCCAGGAGATCATCGGATAGGGTATCCACCCGGGCAGTGCATCCCCAGAACACATCCAGCTTCCGTTCCTGGATCTGGTCACAGATGGCCTCTACCATACGGTGGTCCAGGGTGAAGGTGTCGTCCATGAAGGCAATGGTTCCCACTTGGTGATCCCGTACCAGATGTTCCATTTCATCCACCACATTTTCTGGTGAACGCCTTCGTAATTTAGGGCCATGGAGGGCGGCAGAGGCACAGAAAGAACATTGCATGGGGCAACCTCGGCTGGTGATCATGGTGGCCATACCGGTTTTCATGTTGAGCATCTTGTAATGGTCCATGGGCAGCAAATGCCGGGCCGGGAATGGCAGAGCATCCATATCAGTTATGAGGGGGCGGGGTGGGTTCACCTGACCTTTCAGTGCCAGTCCCCTGACCGGGGACAGGTCTCCACCGGATTCCAGGGTTTGCACCAGTTCCAGCATGGTGTACTCCCCTTCACCCATCACCACCACGTCCACGTAATCCTTTTCCAGGATCTCCTGGTAGTTGAAGGTGGGATGGTAACCTCCCATAACCACGGTGGTTTCTGGGAAAACCTTCTTTACTATTTGTGCACTTTTCTCAGCCTGTTTTACGGTGGGAGTTAAGGCGGTGATGGCCACTACTTGGGGGGAGGCTTCTTCCACTGCTTTTTCCAGATCTTCCCAGGTCATCTCCAGTGCTGAGGCATCAATGATACTCACATCATGACCGTTTTCTTCTAAAACTGCTGCCATGTATGATATTCCCAGTGGGGGAGCTACTACTCCAATGAATTTGTATTTAGAGTTAGTTTGAGGGGGGTTTATGAACGTCACTTTCATTTTATCATCTTTAGTTTTTCTTAGGTTTGACCAGTATCCACTACTGATTAATTAACTGAAATCTTTAGGGGTATCATCTGAGGATATCTTTGGATGGATATCTATAAGGATAAAAATCATCGGCACGCACCGATCCACTTTAGATAAAGTGCATCAGCCAGTGATTATTCCCTCAAGAGAGTTCCATCTTACCCTCTTTTTAACCAATAAAAGTTGAGAAAATA
>JADHEF010000255.1_pt1 | contig 63411 bp, 55 predicted proteins | sample 8952391 | NCBI WGS metagenome assembly JADHEF01 (sample SAMN16124439, study PRJNA663245) | bioreactor sludge metagenome | isolation source: sludge (nitrite) | place: India:Bengaluru | collected 2019-02-28 | reverse complement strand
CCAGACGGGCGCCCGGTCGTAGACCCAGAACGCCTCCTCGGCCGCGAGCGCCGTGCCTCCTCCCGGCGGGAGCTCGGGAGGCCGCGCCCATGCCGCCGTCCCCGCCGCGTCGGAGAGGCGCAGCGGGCCGAGGGCGAGCGGCGACTGGAACGGACTCGACGGCAGGGGCGCGAAGCCGAGGCTCCCGTCGAAGAGGGCGCGATACCAGGCGAGCGTGAACGGGTGGTTCGACGGAAGGAGGGGGACGACCCAGAGGGACCGGGGGCTGGAGAGAACGACGCCGTCGGCCTCGGCGAGGGCTTCGAGGATCGCTTCCCGCTTCCCCGCGTGGTCGGGTCCGCGAACGGGAAGGAGGCGGACGTCGTAGAGGCCGCCGTCGAGACCGTCGACCGCGCACGGGAGGACCTCGTCCCACGTCTCGCCGAGGAGGACGGAGGACGAAAGGGCCACCGGACCTTCGGGAGCCGAGAGCGCGATCTCGTAACTCCGCTCCGGCGAGAGCCGGACCGGCCCGAGGGGAACGAAGGCGGCCTCGCCGAGCGGATGCCCCGGCTCGTCGGGCAGGAGGTGCGTCCCGGAGGCGAGCTCGGGTCCCCCCGCCGTCTCCCGAACGACGACGCGCAGCGGGCTCCCGGCCTCTCCGGAGGCGTGTGCGAACGTGACGCCCCGGAGCTCGCCCTGCGTTCCCGCCGGGAGGCCGACGACTCTCGGCGCGGCGGCGAGCACGCTGCTCCGCTCCGTCCGGAGCGGGACGCGTCTCGGGCCGGACCCCTCGTCGAGGAGGAGGTTCGTCGCCGCGGGGAACGCGGCGTAGATCGCTCGCGACGCGGCGATCCGCGTGTTCGGAGCCCGCCAGGCTCCCGAGAAGCCCCACGCCCACGCGAGGCCGAGGAGGAGGAGCCCGCCGGCCGTCGCCTGCCGCGCCGCGCCGGCCCCCGGAGGCGCGAGGCGGCCGAGGGCGAGGGCGCCGAAGAGCGCGAAGAGCGGATAGAGCGGCAGGAAGTAGCGGACCGACGAGACGGGCCGTACGGCCATGAACAGGAAGAAGCCCGCCGTCCAGGCCGCGAGGAGGAGGAGCGCGCCGGGAGGCCGCCGGCGCCCCGCGCGCAGCGCCGCACCGACGAGGACGAGGCCGGCGAGCGCGAGCGGTCCGCCCGGCAGGCCCAGCCCCCAGAGGAACGTGTTTCGCGCCGGGAAGAGGACGCGCGTCCGCCCGGTCCACTGCTCGGCGGGAGGGGCGGACGTCTCGAGCGCCGACTCGGAGCGCGCGAGCTCGACGTTCCGGAGCCAGTCGGGATTCAGGGTGGCCGTCCAGACGGTCGTCTCGCCGTGCGGCGCGCGAAACGACATCGGGTGCGTGACGCGGAACGTCGCGAGGAAGACGACGGCCCCGAGGAGGGCCGGGCCGGCCGCGCGTCGAAGCAGGGGAAGGAGCTTCTCGCCCCGGCCCCGGACCAGGAGCGCCGCCGGAAGGAGGAGGACGATCGGCGCCAGGTTGAGGCGCGAGGCGACCGACATCGCCGCCAGCAGGCCGAAGATCGCCGCGTCTCCCCAGGGCGGGCGCTCCGCGCGCTCCCCCGGCCCGGCGATGCGCACGGCCGGCAGGAGCGCCGCGGTCGCGAAGAGGGCCGCGAAGCCGTCGACCGTCAGGAAGCGGGCCTGCTGGAGCGCGAGCGGCGCCAGGGCCGCGAGAGCCGTCGCCAGGAGGGCGACGCATCGCCCCGCGACCCGTCGCGCGAGGAGGAAGAGGAGGCCGAGCGTCGCGACGCTCGCGAGGGCGGACAGGCGACGGCCGAGGAGGCGGAGCTCCGCGAAGCGCGTGAAGTCGGGGCCGCCCCGCTCCCGGTCGGCGCTCAGCGCCTCGGCGGCGCCGCGGACGATCAGCTGCGGCCACTGGCCCCAGCGCATCGCCGCGTCGGGCGCGCCGCCCGGCGTCCCTCTCCCCTCGCGGTCGTAGCGCGCATAGGGGCTCATCGGCGAACGCGCCGTGTCGAACCACTCTTCGGCGCTCTTCGGGAACGCGAGCTTCGTCAGAGTCCCGGTCAGACCGTACTCGTCGGGGTGGAGGAGCTGACCGTCGTCCCAGCGAGCCCACGAAACGCGAAAGGCGACGCCCGCGAAGACGAGGAGGAGGAGCACCGCGGCCGCGACGCGCGAGCCGCGTTCCGGCGGGGGCAACGGCGTCGAGGACGCCGCGGCGGTCGTCGGCCGCTGTCCTGCGGGCCCGCCGGCGCGGCGCGCGAGCTCGCCGAGGACGACGCCTGCCGCGATCCAGAAGAGCGGCCGCAGGAGACCCCCTCCGGGCGCGAAGAAGTCGCGCGCCGCGAAGGCGAGCGCGGCGAGCGCCGCGGCGAGGAGGAGCGCGCGGCGCGGAGGGACGCGTCGGAGCGCCGCGCGGACGAGGTCGAACGGAGAGGGGTTGCTCAACGGATCGCTCGACGATACCGGACGAAAGCCGGCGCCTCAGAGGGGGCGACGAGCGAGGAGGAGGACGTTCACGAACGTCGTCTTCTCGCGGACCGCCTCCGTGTCGTTCCGGCGGTCGACGGCGGCCAGGAGCGCCCGGAGCGGCGCGAAGGGGTCGAAGCCCCGCCCCGCACGCGGCACGGACGGGAGACGGCCGAGGCGGCGCCGGAGCCGATCCGGGAGGAGACCGCTCTCGACGAGTCCCCGGCCGACGCCGTAGAGGAGGAAGTGAGCGAACGGGATCGCGTGGTGCGTCGACTCCTCCACGCGCACGACCTCGAGGCCCGCCGACGCGACACGATCCGCGAGCTCTTCCGGCCGGTAGAGCCTCTCGTGCCCCGTCCAGATGCCGACGAGCGGTCCCGTGCGAAACGGCGCCCCGCCCAGGGCGGTCCAGACGCGGTTGATCGGGTCCCAGAGGAACGGATAGCTCTCGTGCGGCACCGAGAGCGCGAGGAGCCCTCCCGGCACGAGGACGCGCCGGATCTCGGCGAGCGCGGCCGCGTCGTCGGGGAGGTGCTCGAGGACCTCCGCGGCGAGGACCCTCTCGAACGACGCGTCGCGGAAGGGGAGCGTCTGCGCGTCGGCGCGAAGGAGCGGGAACGGCGTCGGGGCCGCGCGCGCCTGCAGGAGTCGTTCGATCCCCTCGTCCAGGCCCGCGGCCCGCACGGAAGGCGCGCTCGCATCGAGGGCGCGGAGGAGGACGCCCGGTCCGCAGCCGAGGTCGAGGAGCCGGAGCGAGGGGCCCAGGTCGAGAGCCGCGAGCAGCCAGCGAAGCCGGCGGCGAAAAGCGAAGTCGAGCTCGGAGGCGAGGAACGCCTCGAGCGCGTCGCCGTCGATCGCGGCCGCGAGCGGGGTAGAGCCGGGCACCGGACGGAGAGTACCGGTTCCGCGGCCTGCTACCCTCCGCGGGCTCGAGGCGCGCCATCCGGATCCTCTCCGTCCTCACCTACTACCGGCCGCACTGGACCGGACTGACCGTCCACGCGGTCCGCCTCGCCGAAGGCCTCGCCCGGCGCGGGCACGACGTGACCGTCCTGACGACCCGGCACCTGCCGTCGCTCCCGCGGGAGGAGATCGTCGACGGCGTCCGCGTCGTCCGCCTCGAGCCGCTCGCCGCGTTCAGTCGCGGAATGGTCGTCCCCGGCCTCCCGCTCGCCCTCGCCCGGCACCTCCTCCGCACGGACGTCGTCCAGATGCACACGCCGCTCCCGGAGGCGCTCCTCGTCGCCGGGATGGCGCGCGCGTTCGGCGTCCCGGTCGTGATGACCCACCACGGCGACGTCGTCATGCCCTCGAGCCCCCGCGAGAAGGCGATCGAGACGTCCAGCTCGTCTTCGCCGGCGAGCCGAACGTCGCCTACGAGCGCTTCTTCGAGAAGTGCCGGCCCCTCGTCGAGGCGGCGGGCGGGAGGCTCACGCTCCTCGGGCTTCTCCGCGACCCTCAGCGGATCGCCGACTTCCACGCGATGTGCGACGTCTTCGCCCTCCCGAGCCGCTCCGAGATGATGGCGCTCGTCCAGGTGGAGGCGATGCTCGCCGGGACGCCCGTCGTCGCGAGCGACATCCCGGGCGCCCGCGTCGTCGTCCGCGAGACCGGGTTCGGCCTTCTCTGCCCGCCCGAGTCGCCGGAGGCGCTCGCCGCGGCGCTCGAGGAGGTCCTCCGGAGGCGGGAGGAGCTCCGCCCCGATCCGGAGCTCGTCGCCCGGCTCTTCTCCCCTGTCGAGTCGATCAACCGAAACGAGGAGCTCCTGACGCAGATCGCCGTTGCGGGAAAGCTCGGCGGGCCCTTAGTATCCTGAGATGGGTTCCGAGCATGCGGGCGGCATCCGAGGGAGAGTGGGTATGACGGCGACGACGAGGAGGGCTTCCGGGAACGGGTGGGCGTGGGTTCCCGTTCTCGCGACGATCCTCGTCGCCACGCTCGTCCCCGGCGTCCCGGAGGACCGCGGAGACGGACGCGCGTACGCGCAGGCCGAGCCGACGAACACGCCGGCCCCGCCGACGGAGACGTCGACCCCCGGGCCGACGAGCACGCCGACGAACACCCCGATCGATACGCCGACGTTCACCCCGACGAGTACTCCGACCGACACGCCGACGCCCGGGCCGACGTTCACGCCGACCGACACCCCTACGAACACTCCGACGTTCACGCCGACGAATACCCCGACCAACACGCCGACGTTCACCCCGACGAGCACTCCGACCGACACGCCGACGCCCACGCCGACGTTCACGCCCACGAATACCCCGACCAACACGCCGACGTTCACCCCCACGAGCACTCCGACCGACACGCCGACGCCCACGCCGACGTTCACGCCGACCAGCACCCCCACCAGCACGCCCACGAGCACCCCGACGTCCACGCCGACGCCGACCGTCACGCCCACCACGACGCCGACGGTCGTCCCCACGGCGCCTCCTGCCGTCGACCTCGGCGCGACGACGGCCGTCCCCGGCCAGGCCCTCCTCGCCTCCGGGAACGTCCCCGACACGTCCCTCAGCTATCAGCTCTGCCTGATCGCGAACGCCACCTGGACGCTCGGCACGCCCTTCGCCGGCGTCTGCACGCTCTCGGCGCCCCTGACGTCCCCGACGAACGCGTTCAGCGGCGCGCCGCTCGGCCCCGCCCCGGGAGCGGGGAGCTACGACCTCCTGCTCCTCGGGCCCGCCTCGACGGTCCTCGCGGCCGACGACGCCTCTTCCGCGCCCGGCCTCGTCGTCACCGGGCTCGCGGACGTCCCCGTCGGCGGACGCGCCGGCCTCCTCGGCTTCGCGTTCCTGATCGCGGCCGGGGCCTGGGTCCTCCTCCGGCAGTTCCGCTGAGCGCGAGCCGTCGCGCCCGGGGCGTCTCGCCTCCCGGGCAGGCGGAATTCCGCCCGCCCGGGAGCGCGCCCGACTAGTCGCTGCCGGCGAACGCGACGTCGAGGAGCTTGTTCTCGAGGACCTGGGGAGAGGCGGGGGCCTCGAGCCGGAGGTAGTGCTCGGCGGCGCCGACGAGCGCCGCCTGGGGGACGAGCCCGACGATCTCGGAGCCGACGACCGGGACCCCGAACCGCTCGGCCTCGGAGCGAACCGTCTCGAAGACGCGGTGAAGCGGCGTCTTCTCGTAATTCGTCATGTTGATCGAGACCTGGACGATGCCGCGCGCCTCGAGCCGGACCCCCATCGCCTTCACGAACCGGAAGCCTCCCGAGAGGTGGCGGATCGACTTCGCGATCCGGTCGGCGATCGAGAGGTCGGCCGTCCCGAGGTTGATGTTGTACGCGATGAGGGGCGACCGCGCGCCGACGACCGTCGCGCCGGCGGTCGGGTGCGGCACGTCGGGTCCGAAGTCGGGCTTCCACTCGGGGCTCTTCATCTTCTCGGCGAGCCCCTCGAACTCTCCCTTCCGGATCGTCGCGAGGTTCCGCCTCGTCTCGCTCGTGGCGGCGTCCTCGTACAGGTAGATCGGCAGGCCGTGCTTCGACGCGAGCCGCGCGCCGAGCTCCTTCGCGAGGGCGACGCAGTCGGCCGTCGTGGCGCCGCGGATCGGGACGAAGGGGATCACGTCGACGGCGCCGAGGCGCGGGTGCGCGCCCTCGTGCTTCGTCAGGTCGACGTGGCGCAGCGCCTCGTCGACCATCGCCTCCATCCCGCGGAGGAGCCCGGGTCCGTCGCCCAGGAAGGTCAGGACGGAGCGGTTGTGGTCCGCGTCGGAGGTCCAGTCGAGCAGGAGGACCCCCGGTCCGGCCCCGAGGGCGGCCTTCCGGACGGCTTCCACGACCTCCGGCCGCCGCCCCTCGCTGATGTTCGGGATGCATTCGATCAACGTCGTCATGGCAACCTCTCCCCGCTCGGGGGCCGAAGATCATACCGTGCGGCCGTCACGGCGCTTGCCGCCGGAAAGGCGGCTTGTTACGCTGACTTAGAGAGGTTCGCATGCCCGAGCTCGCTGCCTATCCAGGGAGTCCCGCTCTCTCCGCCGAGGCCCGCGAGAAGGTCCTCCAGACGTTCCGCCACACGCTCGAGATGGCTCGGGCCGGCCGGAACGAGGACGCGCTCCTCGGCTGCGACTTCATCCTGAAGATGGACGCGCGCTTCGCGCCGGCGCGCCAGCTCCTCGCCTCGCTCCGGGGGATCGCCGCGGGGACCGTCGTCGACCTCGCCGACTTCGCGCCCTATCTCGGCGGCAGCGCGCCCGCCGCCGAGGCGCCTCCGGCCACGCCGCCGTCCGGCTACGGCGTGCCGCCGCCGCCCGCGGAGCCCGCGCCCGCCGCCGATCCGTTCGCCGCGCCGGGCGCGGGCCTCGACAGCCTGAGCTTCGACGACCTCGCGGCGAACCCGTTCGCCACGGCCCCGTCTCACGACCCGTTCGCCGCCCCAATGCCCGCCGCCGACTTCTCCTTCGGGGATTCGGCGCCGGCCGCGTCGGCGGCGGCCGACCCGTTCGCCGCCGCTCCGGCCCCGGCCCCCGACGACTACGCCCCCGCCGGGGCGCCCCACGACCCGTTCGCCAGTCCGGCTCCCGCCGCGGACCCGTTCGCCGCGCCGGCCCCCGCCGAGCTCCGCCCCGCGCCGGCGGCCGCCCCGTCCGGTGTCGACCCTCGGATCGCGCAGTTCCTGCGCCAGGGAGACGAAGCCGAAGCCCGGGGCGCCCTCCAGGAGGCGATCGACCTCTGGAGCCGCGTCTTCCTGATCGACCTCTCGAACGATGACGCCTCCCGCCGGATCGACGCGGCCCGCGCGCGCCAGGACGAGACGGCACGGCAGCTCGACGTCCTCCTTTCCGAGGGGGTGCAGCTCTACGAGTCCGGAGACCTTTCCTCGGCGCGGGACGCCTTTCTGAAGGTCCTGACGCTTTCCGAGTCCGACGCCACGGCGCGGAATTACCTCAACGAGATCGACGCGGCGCTCTCGACCGGCGCGGGGGCCGCCGCTTCTCCCGCCGTGGCGTACGCCTCCGCCGCCTCGCACGCCCACGCGCCCGCCGCCCCGGTGGAGCCGTACCTGCGCGACGAGCTCGAATCGCCCGGGCGACCCTCTTTCGCCGAGGGGCTTCCCTCCCTCGACGAGACTCCGATCGGAGAAGGACGTCCTGCCGGAGGGGAAGCCGTGCCGGTCGAGAGGCCCGCGGCCGCGGCCGGCAAGGGCGCGAAGGTCGACGGGCGGCTCCTCGTCGGTGCGGCCGCTCTCGTCCTGGTGGGCGTCGCGGCGGTCGCCTGGTTCCTCTTCCGGCCGAAGTCGGACGCTCCCTCCGCGGAGCTCCCCGGCGGGGGCGCCCCCGTCACGGCGGCGCCGGCCACCGACCCGATCGAGAAGGCCCGGGCCCTCTTCAAGGAGGGGAAGGCCGAGGAGGCGCTCGCTCTCCTCACGGCGGTTCCGGCGACCGACCCGCGGCACGACCAGGCGCTCGTCCTCATCGACACCATCAAGTCGTCCGCCCAGCCGGGCCCGGCCGCCGCGTCGACCGTCAGCGACGCCGAGGTGGATGCCGCGCGCCTCGCCGGCTTCGCGAGCCTGGAGTCGGGCCGGTACATCGACGCCGTCAAGTCACTCGACGTCGTCGTCCGCGCGCGGCAGGACGACACGGAGGCGGCCCAGGCCCTCGTGAAGGCCCGGGACGCCGTCTCGGCCCTCGGCTCGGCGATCCGCTCGTACAACGAGCAGGACTACGAGAGCGCACAGCGGCTCCTCTGGGACCTCCGGAAACAGGACCCGAAGAACCAGGACGTGGAGGAGTACCTCTTCAAGAGCTACTTCAACGACGGCATCATGGGGCTCCAGGCGGGCAGCATGAAGAAGGCCGCGGAGTCGTTCCGCGAGGCGGCCGCGCTCCGCCCGAGGGACGCCGACACGCAGCGGCACCTGCAGTTCGCCCGCAAGTACCCGAACGGCTCGAACGACCTCCTCTCGCGGATCTACGTCCGGCACGTCTCGCCGCGCCCCTGACGGCCCGGACATGACCGAGAAGAAGCACGACCCGCTCGCGGAGCATCCGCTCGGGGGCGAAGCCGCGCCTCCTCCCCGCGGGCGCGGGAAGACGCTGAGCCTCTTCCCCGACGTCTCCGAGGCGCCTTTCGGCCCGGAGCCCGCGGCGGCCGAGACCGCGGCGCCGCGCTCCACCCCGGATTCGATCGGCCCCGCCCCCGACGACGTCGACGAGCCCGGCCCGATGGTCGACGAGGCGGACGCGACCGTGACCTTCGCGCGGCGTTTCGCCGCCGGGCTGGCCGACGTCGTGATCCTCGGCCTCTTCGGCGCGCTCGAGCTGGCGGCCGGAGCGATCCTCCTCGACCTCCGATTCCCGCCCTCCGCCCTTCTCGGCGTCGGCGCCTTCCTCCTCCTGGCCGCCTTCATCCTCCTGGTCCTCGTCCCGTTCGTCTGGGGGGCGACTCCCGGCATGGCCCTCGCCGACCTGCGCGTGACGGCCGACGACGGAGGCTCGCCGACGCTCTCCGCGGCGACGCTCCGCTTCGTCGGGGCGCTCCTGACCGGCGCTCTCGCCGGCGTCCCGCTCCTCGTCGCGGCGTTCGACCGGAAGGGGCGCACCCTCTCCGACCTCCTCTCGCGCACCACCCTCGTCGCGGCCCGCTGAGAGCCGGCCGCGGCGAGGTTTACGATCCGCCCGATGCGCATCGCCCTCGGCCAGATGAACGCCACCGTCGGCGACTTCGCCGGCAACGGGGCAAGGATCCGGGCGCTCTGGAAAGAGGCCGAGGCGGCGAGGGCCGACCTCCTCCTCGTCCCCGAGATGGCGCTCTGCGGCTACCCGGCCCGCGACCTCCTCGAGCGCCCCGCGTTTCTGGCCGAGGCGGCGCGGCTCCTTCGCGACCTCGCCCGGCGCTCCGGGAAGACCGCACTCCTCGCCGGCACCGTCCTGCCGAACCCGGCGAAGACCGGCAAGCCGCTCCACAACGCGGCCGTCCTCCTGCGGAACGGACGTGTCGCCGCCGTCGCCCGCAAGTGCCTCCTCCCCGCCTACGACGTCTTCGACGAAGTCCGCCACTTCGAGCCGGCGAAGCGCCCGACGCTCGCGCGCCTCGCGGGCCGGAACGTCGGGCTGACGATCTGCGAGGACCTCTGGAACGACAAGGACTTCTGGCGCGCGCGGCGCCTTTACCCGACCGACCCGGGCGAGACGCTCGTGGCGCGCGGAGCCGACCTGATCCTCAACGTCGCCGCCTCCCCGTTCTCGGAGGGGAAGCCGCGCCTGCGGCGCCGCATGCTCGCGCGCCTCGCGCGCGACGGCGGTCTCCCGGTCGTCTACCTGAACCTCGTCGGGGGGAACGACGAGCTCGTCTTCGACGGCGGCTCGATGGTCCTCGACGGCAGAGGACGCGTGCGGGCGCGCGCCGCGCTCTTCGAGGAGGACTTCGTCGTCGTCGACGTGGACGGCCCGCGCGTCGCGCCCGTCTCCGGCTCGGAGCCGGCCGACCTCCCCGACGAGGCCGGCGGCGAGCCGCTCGAGTCGCTCCGACGCGCGCTCGTCCTCGGCATCCGCGACTACGCGCGCAAGTGCGGCTTCCGGACGGCGGTCGTCGGCCTCTCCGGCGGGATCGACTCCGCGCTCGTCGGGGCCCTCGCCGTCGACGCCCTCGGCGCGGAGAACGTCACCGGGCTCGCGCTCCCCTCCCGCTACTCCTCGGAGGGGTCGGTCGCCGACGCGCGCGCCCTCGCCTCCGCGCTCGGGATCCGCTTCGAGGTCGTCTCCATCGAGCCGCTCTTCGCGGCCGCGAAGGCGACGCTCGCGCCGCTCTTCGCCGGGCGGCCGGAGGACGTGACCGAGGAGAACCTGCAGGCGCGCCTTCGCGGGATGCTCCTGATGGCCTTCTCGAACAAGCTCGGCCCGCTCCTCCTGACGACGGGCAACAAGAGCGAGCTGGCCGTCGGCTACTGCACGCTCTACGGCGACATGGCCGGCGGCCTCGCGCCGATCTCGGACCTCCCGAAGATGCGCGTCTACGAGCTCTCCCGCCACCTGAACCGGCGCGCGGGGCGCGAGCTGATTCCCGCCTCGACGCTCGAGAAGGCGCCCTCGGCCGAGCTCCGGCCGGACCAGACCGACCAGGACTCGCTCCCCCCGTACGCCCTCCTCGACCGCATCCTGGAGGGCCTCGTCGCCGGGAACCTCCCTCCGGCGAAGGTGGCGCGCGAAACCGGAGCCTCCGAGGCGCTCGTCGCGGGCCTCGCCCGGCAGATCGACCGGGCCGAGTACAAGCGGCAGCAGGCCGCCCCCGGCCTCAAGGTCTCGACGAAGGCCTTCGGCAGCGGCCGCCGCATTCCGATCGCGCAGGTCCCCGGGACGTGAGGTACGCGGGCGAGCTGCCCCGTTCGCGCTACCCGTGGAAGGAGATCCCCGGCTCCTCGCACGCGGTCCTCCTCGGGCGCATCACCACGCTCGGCGACTCCCTCTCGGTCCTCGACGTCGGATTCGGCGCCGGGCACCTCGCGCGCCGCATCCGGCCCCACTGCCGCTACCTCGCGGGGATCGAGCTCGACCCGGAGGCGGCGCGGGAGGGCTCGACGTTCTTCGACGACCCGGTCCTCGACGACGTCGTCCGGGGCCTCTCCGGCCCCTGGCGCGAGTCGTTCGACGTCGTCGTCGCCGCCGACATCCTCGAGCATCTTCCCGAGCCGGGCCGCGCGCTCGACCTCCTGCGGCCGCTCCTGGGCGGCGGCGGCCTCCTCCTCGTCTCGCTCCCGAACGTCGCGAACGTCACGGTCCGCCTCGCGCTCCTCCTCGGGCGTTTCCCTCGGACGGAGCGCGGCATCCTGGACCGGACGCACCTGGGCTTCTTCACCCGCCGCACGGGACGGGAGCTCCTCGAGGCTCACGGATTCCGGGTCCTCCGGGAGACCCCGACCGCGATGCCGGTCGAGCTCGCCCTTCCCCTCCTCGGCCGACCTCCTCTCGCCGCCCCCGTCCGCGCCGCCGCGGCGCTCCTCGCGCGCGCCTGGCCCGGCATGTTCGGCTACCAGTTCGTCTACGAAGCGAGGCCCGTTTGACCCGACCGCCGGCCCTGTCTCTCGTCGTCCCCGCCTTCAACGAGGAGAAGCGCCTCCCCGTCTCCCTGGCGCGGATCTCCGAGTGGGTCCTCTCGCGATCGCCGCAGCTCTCCGTCGAGGTCCTCGTCGTCGACGACGGCTCCTCGGACCGGACCGCCGCCGTCGCGGAGAAGACCGCGGCCGGGCTCGGCCTCGACTTCCGCGTCCTCCGCCTGCCACGGAACCGCGGGAAGGGGGCGGCCGTCCGCGAAGGGGTCCTCGCGGCCGCCGGGGAGCAGGTCCTCGTCACGGACGCCGACCTCTCCACCCCGATCGAGGAGGTCGACAAGCTCCTCGCCGCCGGGGCCCCCGTTGCGATCGGCTCGCGCGCGGTCGACGAGACGCTCGTCAAGCAGAGGCAGTCGCTCTTCCGCGTCGCGAGCGGGAAGCTGTTCAACCTCCTCGTCCGCTTCCTCGCCGTTTCCGGCATCCGCGACACCCAGTGCGGCTTCAAGCTCTTCCGCGCCGACGCCGCGCGGGAGATCTTCAGCCGCGCCACCGTCGACCGCTTCGCGTTCGACGTCGAGGCGCTCCTCCTCGCCCGCCGGCTCGGCTACCCGATCGCGGAGGTGCCGGTCCTCTGGTTCAACTCGCCCGACACCCGCGTCGGCCTCGGGGGAGGCCTCGAGGCGTTCGCGGCCCTCTTCCGGATCCGGCGCCGCGTCGCCCTCACGCTCCGCGAGCGACCTCCGGCCCCGCGCGCCTCCTGACGACCGGGGCGGTTCCCTCTCCGCGCGGCGGCCGATACGATTCGCCTCCGGACGGAGGTGAACCATGAAGCCGAAAGTCGGAGTCGTCCTCTCGGGCTGCGGCGTCTACGACGGCGCCGAGATCCACGAGTCGGTCCTGACGCTCCTCGCGCTCGACCGCGCCGGCGCCGAGGCCGTCTGCCTCGCGCCGGACGTCGCGCAGAGGCACGTCGTGAACCACCTGACCGGCCAGCCCGCCGAGGGCGAGAGCCGCAACGTCCTCGTCGAGGCGGCCCGGATCGCGCGCGGCAAGGCGAGGAGCCTCTCCGACTTCGACCCCGCCTCGCTCGACGCCCTCGTCCTGCCGGGAGGCTTCGGGGCGGCGAAGAACCTCTGCGACTTCGCGTTCCGCGGCGCCGACTGCGACGTGAACCCCGAGGTCGCCCGCGTCGTCCGCGCCGTCCACGCCGCCGGCAAGCCGGTCGGCGCCGTCTGCATCGCGCCGGTGATCCTCGCGAAGCTCCTCGGCGCCGAGAAGCCGAGGCTGACGATCGGGACCGACCCCGGTACCGCCGCCGCGATCGGGAAGATGGGGGGCGAGCACGTCTCCTGCGACGGAGGGAAGGCCGTCGTGGACGCCGAGCGGCGCCTCGTCACGACCCCCGCCTACATGCTCGACAGCCCGATCTCCGAGGTCTCGTCCGGCATCGAGAAGCTCGTCGCGGAGCTCGTCCGGATGGTCCGCGGCTGAGGGCGCTTCAGCCGGTCTTCTCGATCCAGAACGAGCAGCCTTCGAACCGTTCTCGCGGGCAGCCGTAGACGTCGGCGATCCCGTCGAGGCCGAGCGTCTCGCGATTCCGCGAGGCCCAGCAGGCGGGGAGGGTCACGCGGTACCGTCCCTCCGCCCCGAGCAGCCAGGCGGCGAGGACGTACTGCTCGCTGTAGGAGCGCTCGGCCCACTCCGCGGGGTAGTCGTCGGGAAGGAAGATGTCGTGGACTCCGATCGCGACGCCGTCGAACCCGGCCATCATCGCGCTCCGCCAGCGCGGGCGCGGGTCAGCGTCGTCCGCCATCTCGGGGATCCCGCCCCAGGTTCGCTCGAGCTCTCCAGCGCGAGCGGTGATTCTTCGGACGGTCTCGCTCCAGACCGGCTCGTCCCGCTCGATCAGCCTTCGAAGGTCGGGGTGCTTCCCGCGAGTTCCACCGAGGACGATTCGCTGCCGAGATCGAATCGTCGAAGGAGATCGTCGTTCCGCCCATCGCTGCAACCGGCGCTTCGCCGGACCGCTGGGCGAGAGCCGAGAGTCGCCCTTCCACGTCGCGCAGGACCGGCGCGAGCCGGTCCTGCGCCTGGTCGGCGACGATCTGACCGAGCTTCCGGGGGAGCCATCCGATCACGCTCACGGTTCGCCGATCGTGGCAAGCCATGCGCGACAGCCGGCCCGGCTCCCGGGACGGCCGTCACACCCCGGGAGGCGGACTCCGAAGGTCCGCCCACCGGGACCGCAGCTCCTGCGTCAGTCGAAGTAGCCGCTGACGTCGACGATGACGTGGACCGTCCCGCCGGCCGGAACCGTCGCCTCCAGGCGCGCCTGCCCGTGGCCGTCGCCGGAGAGCTTCAGCATCGTGTTCGAGGCCCGTGTCTTCCCGGCCGCGAACGGGATCACGATCGTGCCGGTCGACGCGACGTCCGCCGGGTAGGCCGAGACCCATCCGGCGAGCGAAGCCTGCGTCGCCGTGAAGTTCGTCGCGAGGGCCCGGGCGGACGCCGGGATCCCGCAGACGCCGTGAAACGTCACCACCCGCGGCGTACCGTCGACCATCGGGGAGTCGAGCCGCGTGTCGAGGACGCGGCACGGCGTGAGCGGGAAGAAGCGGCCGCCGGCGCAGGCCGTTCGGAAGGTCGCGTCCTCGCCGTTCGCCGTGCCTCCCGCGCTCGTCGCCTTCAGGCGGTAGTGGTAGGTCGTGCAGGGGGCGAGGCCCGTCAGCGCGGCCGAGACCGCCTGCGCGACGGTCCCGGCGCCGAGCGCCTGGCCCGGCGTCGTCTGGCCGTAGGACGTCGTCGTTCCCCACTCGAACGACACCGTCGTCGCGACGCCGTTCGGGTTCACCGTGCCGTTGAGCGTCGCGCCGGTCGTCGACACGTCGGTCGCCACGCCCGTCGTGGCGGTCGGCGCGGGTTCCTGGGCTGCGGAGTCCCAGTGGAGCTCGACGAACTCGTAGGGGAAGTTGGTCGCGTCGCTGAACTCGTTGATGACGAGGCCGGTCCCGCAACCCGCCCCGGCGCCGGCGCCTGGCGTGGCCGTGGCGAGCCCCCCCCACGTCCAGCTCCCCGTCGAGCCCGCGGGCAGGCAGGGGTCGTTGCGCCGGACGCTCTGGGAGGTCGCCGGCAGGACGATCGTGGGGCCGTCGACGACGACGCCGGAGGCGTTCTTGAGCGTGTACGTCTCGCCGCCGTTGATCAACGGGACCTTCTCGCCGGAGTTCAGGTAGACGACGTCCGGTCCGAGAGTCACGCCCCACTCGAGCTCGAAGGCGGCCTTGTCCACGTTCCGCCCGATGATGACGTACCCTCCCGCCGGAACGGTCGTCCCCGCGGGCAGCGTGTAGGTCTGGGTCGAATTCGCCTGGACGAGCTGCCAGCCGCCGATGTCGAGGGTCGTGGCGACGGCCGCCGTCGTCACCGTGGCGTCCGAGGACAACGCCGGCCCGTTGCCGCAGGCGTCCGTCGAGCCGATGCGGAAGTGGTACTCCGTCGAGGGCGAAAGACCGGTCACCGTGACGGAGTGCGCCGTGACGGGCGTCGCGTCGTACGCCGTGGCGCCGTAGCCGGCCGTGAGGCCGAACTCGAGGCGGCTGTCCGAAGGCTCGTCCGTCGTCCAGACCACCGTGAACGCCGTCGGCGTGGCCGACGAGACCGACGGGCCGCTCGCAAAGACGGGCATGAGCCCGTCGTCGGTCCGGTCGGCAGCGGACTTCGGCCCGTTGCCCGTGCTCGTCTCGCCCTCGTGGTTGAACGCCTCGACGGCGTAGGCGTAGGTCGTGCCGGGGACGCCGGTCGCATCGCTGCACGACGTGGCGGTCGCGGAGAGGGGGCCGGCGCAGCCGCCCGTGGAGATCGCCACGCCGTCCCGGAGGACCCGGAACCCGCGGTCGCAGCCAGAGGTGCAGTCGTCGTTCCAGGCCGACGGGACGTTCCACGAGAGGTCGACCCCCGAGACGGAGCAGAGGAGCGGGTCGGTCGCCGCCGTCAGGCCGGAGAAAAGGAGCGCCGGGTTACCACCGCAGGTCGCCGAGAAGACGCAATCCACCCACTCCGGGTGGTCGACGAACGGGTTGCGGTTCCCCTGGAAGCTCTCGACGACGTCGTTCCGCATCCGCTCGTCGTCGTCGACGGGGTCCTCGAGGTGCCACTGGAGGAGGGTCGAGAGCTTGCCCATGTACGCCGGGCTCGAGGAGGTCATCACGACGAGCGACATGGTGTCGGTCAGGACGAGGTCCGGCTCGGAGGCCCCTGTCACGGCGTGCGTGCCGCCCTCGTAGCGGACGTCCATGTAGAGCTGCGCCCGGGCGATGTCGCCGCGACGGTGATTCCAGACCTCGTAGACGCTCGAGCTCGTCCAGTTCGAGTTCCCCGGATACGTGCCGCTCCCCCCGCCGAAGCCGTGGTTCGCGAGCGTCGCGTTCTCCGTGCAGCCCGAGCTGCACGTACCGAAGGGCTTGTTGCCTCGGTTGCCGTTGTAGTCGGTGTCCGACGCGAAGAGGTGGTGGCAGTCCGAGTGCGGGACGGAGCTCTCGTCCGGGAACCCGTACGACTTCGGCCAGGAGTGCTCCTTGTTGTACTCGTCGTCGCCGCCCGGGGTCTTCACGTACGAAGCGTTCCGGTAGACGTCGAGGATCTTCGTCGGATCGACGGGGTCCTCGTCCGCGACGTTCAGGATGTCGCGCGTGTCCGTCGTACCGGCGGAGTACGGGAAGCGGACGTGATTCTCGATCGCCGCGTGGACCGTCGTCCGGAGCGCGGACGGGGTGCTCGTGTCGACCGCGGCCCAGTAGTCCGCGACGCTCACGCGCGTCACCGATCCCGGGGTGTTCCGGGCCTCGCCCGGAGCGAGCGATCCGGCGAATCCCGGCAGTCCGTCCCCGTCGAAGTCGTTCCGCTTCCAGTCCGTCGTCGCGTTCGTGTCCCGCCAGTAGGGGAAGCGGGAGGCTCCGCCCGGCGCCGTCGCGCCCCCGTCGAAGGCCGGCCCGAGGGCCGGGGCGTCGTAGGTCCTGGACCCTGCGCTGCCGTCGGAGAACGCGACGCCATCGAGGACGGAGCTCCACGGGGTCACGTCGAGGACGCCGTCGTCCTCGAGATCGAGGTCCTGCCCGACCGTCCCTGTGAACCCCGAGACGAGGAGAACCGTGAACGCCGGTCGCTCGAGCGTCGACGTCAGGTACCCCGTCGACCAGAACCCGGCGTCATTGGCGGTCGTCGGCGTGAAGACGTGGAGGATCTTCCCCGGATCGCCGCCGGCGGCGCCGTCCAGCTCGACCAGCGTGTACGACGCGAGAGACGCCCCAGGGCTCGCGTAGACCTCGATGAACTCGTGCGTGTCGGTCCCCGCGTGGTCGAAGACGACCTCCGTGATCATCTGCCCCGCGGCCGGGCCGGCGAGGACGGCGGCGATTGCGAACGCGAGGGTCGCGCGAAGAGAGGTGAATCGCGGGACGGTCGGAAGCCCCGAGAAAGGTCGTACGGTCGTCCTGGACATGGGTCGTTACCTCGCACGGGCCGGGAAGGCCAAAGAGGGGATTTTAGTCCCTTCCACGTCTCCTGGAGCACCGCGAGGGTCGCCTGTTCCGCCGCGAAGGTCCCGTGCCCGCTCCCGATTCCCCGGGCAGCGCCTCACCCGCGCCGCCCGGACCCGCACGGCGACCCCTCCGGCGCGTCTGGCGTTCGAAGCGGCTTCCCTTCCGCGCCTCGGTGACGTCCCTCACGCGACCGGCTTCTGAGACGCTGTCAATTCGCCGAATGTCGTAATCTGAACGATGCCGCGACAGTCACGGCGCGAGGGTCTTCCCGACAAATGCGGCGGAGGTGATCCATGGCGCATCTCGGACGTTCGGCTCGATCCGTGCGAGTGGGCGGAGTCTTCGCTGTGCTCGCGGCCATCGCGGGCTTCGTCTCGTCGGAGGCCCGCGCGACGGTGCAGCCGACCGGGACGATGGCGGGGCCACGGTCGGAGCACACGGCGACGTTCCTCGGGACGGGGAAGGTGCTCGTCGCGGGAGGGACGGACTCGACGGGCCGCCTCGCCACGGCGGAGCTGTACGACCCGGCGACGGGGGCGTTCGCGGCGACGGCGTCGATGCCGGAGGAGCGGCACGGGCACACGGCGACGATGCTGCCGACCGGCAAGGTCCTCGTGGCCGGCGGGAACGGCGACGAGGGAGCGCTCGCGACGTGCCGGCTCTACGACCCGAGGACGGGAACGTGGACCTCGACGGGGTCGATGGCGACGGCTCGGCGGGAGCACACCGCGACGCTGCTCGCGAACGGCAAGGTCCTCGTGGCCGGCGGGCAGAACGGCACGGCGCCCGGCTACACCGCGCTCTCGAGCGCGGAGCTGTACGACCCGGCGACGGGGACGTGGGCGGCGACGGGGGCGCTCGGGAGCGCGCGGGCCGGACACGCGGCGGCGCTGCTCGCGGACGGGAAGGTCCTCGTGGCGGGCGGACAGACGAGGTGGATCCCGCTGCCGGCGCTCTACACGAGCACGGCCTACCTCTACGACCCGACGGCGGGAACGTGGAGCGCGACGGGGTCGATGACGGCGGCTCGCAGGTCGTTCACGCTGACGCTGATTCCGGGAGGGCTCGTGGTGGCGGCGGGAGGGCGGAACACGAGCTACCTCTCGAGCGCGGAGCGGTACAACGTCTCGGCAGGGACGTGGGGAGGCGCGGGGAGCCTCGGCGCGGCGCGGAGCGGCCACGCCGCGGCGCTGCTGCCGGACGCGCGTGTCCTGCTCGCGGGAGGGAGCGACGGGACGGGACCGGCCGGGGCGATGCTGGAGTACAGCCCGGGGACGAACACCTGGGCGGAGGTGGAGGCGGGCGGGGCGCGGGTCGACCACACGGCGACGCTCCTGCCGGGCGGACGCGTCCTCGTGGCGGGCGGCGAGGAGACCGGGTGGCTCGACGACGCCGAGATCGTCGACCGGATGAATCCGGCGTGGACGACGGTCGGGACGACGTGGGGACGCGCGGACGGGACGGCGACGCTCCTGCCGAACGGTAAGGTCCTCCTCCTCGGGAAGGTCGCCTCGGGGGACGCGACGCGCGGCGCGCTCTTCGACCCGGAAACCGGGACGTTCGCCGCGACGGCGGACACCATGGTCGCCCCGCGATCGAAGCACACCGCGACGCTCCTCGCGGACGGCGACGTCCTGATCGTCGGCGGGGTGGACGGCTCCGGCACGCTCGTCGCGCAGGACGAGCTCTACGACCCGGACACAGACACCTTCACCGCGCTCGCCGTGCCGCTGCCCACACGGCGAGCGGAGCACGCCGCCGTCCTCCTCCCCGACGGCCGGGTCCTCGTCGCGGGCGGGCCGAGCCCGAGCTCTCTCAGGCCGTACATCTACTCCGCCGGGGACTGGACCGAGGTCACGAGCGCCCCGTTGCTCACGAGCTGGCGAATCAGCCTCACGCTCCTCGCGAACGGCCACGTCCTTCTCGGGAGCGACGGCGACGTCTACCTGTTCGACCCGTTCCCGGGGCTGGCGTCGACCCGCTGGCGGCTCTTGGACACCTCGGGCAAGGCCGGCGCCCAGCCCGTCCTACTCCCGAGCGGCGACGTCCTCTTCTTCAAGGGCTGGCCCTCCCTGGAGTACGCGATCTGGGACGTCGAGTCGTCGAGCTTCAGGGAGCCCTTTCCGAAAGCAAGCCCTCCCGTCCTCATCCAGGGGGACTTTCGCGCGCTGGCCCTGCCAGACGGCCGGGTCCTCGTTACCGGAGGTTTCGGCGGCAACGGGGGTACGGCGCCGCTCGCGCTCGTCGTGATCCTCGACCCGGCGACCGGCGTGACGACGGTCCTTCCTTCGATGGCGGAGGAGCGCGCGAACCACACGATGACGCTCCTTCCGAACGGCCGGGTCCTCGTCGCAGGAGGGGTCGTCGGGAACACGACTACGATCGAGCCGACCGTCGAGACCCTGCGTTTCTGGCCCGGCCTTGCGGACTCCTCGCGGCCCGTGATCACATCGTGGCCCGGCGCGCTCTCGCTCCCGGATTCGTTCGTCCTGGGCGGAACGGGCTTCCTCGGAGCCGGTGAGGCGTCCGGCGGGAACGGCGGGACGAGCTCGTCCGTCGGCTTTCCGTCCGTCCTCCTGCGGCGGGTCGAGGGGGGCTTCTCCCGCTGGATCCGGTCGTTCGAGGGCGCGGCCTTCGGCGCGACGGTTTTCACCTCCTCCGAGGTCTCCGGAATTCCGGGAGGCCACTACCTCGCGACGCTCTTCGCGAGCAGCATCCCGTCGAAGTCGAAGGTCGTCCGGGTTGAGCCGTGCGAGATCTACGTCGGCGTCATGGGGAGCACGCCAAACGCCTCGGTCTGCGTCGGCGAGATGCTCGTGCTCCAGACGCGCACCCTCTTGAACGTGCCGAGCGTGGCGTACATGTGGACGCTCCCGGACGGCAGCACATTCGGCCCGAGCTCGAGCCTCCTGATCCCGGACGCGCAGCCCGAGGACGGGGGCTTCTACACCGTCGTGGCGTCGAATGAGGGCTGCGTCGGCCCTCCCGACACCGTCGAGGTCCGCGTCGCCACGCCCGGCCAGATGCCGATCATCACCGCGCCTCTCACGCTCCTCCACGGTCAGGAGGGAGAGGCGTCCGTGGAGTGGCTCCTCGGGAGCAGCTGGACCTGGACCCTCTCGGGAGGGTCGATCGTGAGCGGCCAGGGGACGAACCGGATCCGCTTCCGGGCGGCGACGGAGGGTAACTCCATGACGATCACCGTCGTCGAGGCGGTCGGGGAGAGCTGCGAGCAACCGCCGTCGATCGCCGTGGTCGAGCTCATGGCGCCCCCGGTGCTCTACTCGCCGGTGACGCCCTGCCGTCTTTTCGACACGCGGAGCGTCGACGGACCCGCCGCGGCAGCTCCGGCTCTCGGCCCCGGCGAGACGCGGGTCTTCAGCGTGGGAACGCGCTGCGGCCTAAACGCCTCGGCGGTCCGCGCGCTCGTGGTGAACCAGACGGTGACTCAGCCGGCGGCTGCGGGTGACCTCGTCCTCTACCGAGGCGACCTCACCGCGGTCCCGGTCACCAGCAACGTCAGCTTCGCCGCCGGAAAGACGAGGGCGAACAACGGCATCCTCGAGCTTTCGCGCGCAGGGGACGGGACGTTCCGGCTCCACAACCGCTCCACGGGCACCGTCCACTTCATCCTCGACGTGAGCGGCGTCTTCAATTAGCGGAGAGGACGGAGGGATCCGGGGACCCGGACGGGACCGGGTCCCTTCGCGCCGGCGCCCGCGCAGCGGGCCGCCGCTCCGGCGCGAGGGGGTTCGGGGGACCCGGACGGAACCGGGTCCCCCGAGAACGCTAGTAGATCGGGAACGCCGCGGTCAGATCCTTGACCTTCGCCTTGACGGCGACCTTGACCGCCTCGTCCTCCGGCGCCGCGAGGACCTCTCCGATCCAGCCGGCGATCGTCTTCATCTCGGCGACGCCCATGCCGCGCGTCGTGACGGCGGGCGTGCCGAGGCGAAGGCCCGACGTGACGAGCGGCGGGTTCGGGTCGAACGGGATCGCGTTCTTGTTGACCGTGATGCCGGCGTGGTCGAGCGCCTTCTCGGCGACCTTCCCGGTGAGCTGCTTCGGGCCGAGGTCGACGAGGAAGAGGTGGTTGTCGGTGCCCCCGGAGACGATCCGGAAGCCCTGCCCGGCGACGGCCTCGGCGAACGCCTTCGCGTTCGTCAGGACGCGCCCCTGGTATTCCTGGAACTCCGGCGAGAGCGCCTCGAGGAACGAGACCGCCTTGGCGGCGATGACGTGCTCGAGCGGCCCGCCCTGCAGGCCCGGGAAGACCGCCTTGTCGATCTCCTTGGCCCACTCGGGCGTGCAGAGGACGAGGCCGCCGCGGGGACCGCGGAGCGTCTTGTGCGTCGTCGACGTGACGAAGTGGGCGTGGCCGACCGGCGAGGGGTGGAGGCCCGCCGCGACGAGGCCGGCGATGTGGGCCATGTCGACCATGAGGAGCGCTCCGACGGAGTCGGCGACCTGCCGGAAGCGCGGGAAGTCGAGGACGCGCGGGTAGGCCGAGGCCCCCGCGATGATCAGCTTCGGCTTCTCGGCCTCGGCGATCCGGGCGAGCTCGTCGTAGTCGATCGTCTCTGCCTCGCGCGTGACGCCGTAGGAGACGACGCGGTACTGCTTGCCCGAGATCGAGAGCGGGTGGCCGTGCGTCAGGTGCCCGCCGTGCGCGAGCGACATCCCGAGGAGCGTGTCGCCCGGCTTCAGGCAGGCGAGGTAGACGGCGGTGTTCGCCTGCGAGCCGGAGTGGGGCTGGACGTTCGCGTGGATCGCGTCGGGGTTCGCGGGCGAGAAGAGCTTCTTCGCCCTCGCGATCGCGAGCGACTCGGCGACGTCGACGTTCTCGCAGCCGCCGTAGTAGCGCCGTCCCGGGTAGCCCTCGGCGTACTTGTTCGTCAGGACCGAGCCCATCGCCTCGAGGACGGCGCGGGAGGCGTAGTTCTCCGAGGCGATCAGCTCGAGGCCGTCGCGCTGGCGGGCGAACTCGGCGTCGACGGCCGCGGCGATCTCGGGGTCGACGGCGGAGAGGGGCCGCCCCATCAGTCGGGGGGTCGGGGTTTGGGTCGTCGTCATCGGGATTCTCCTTGGGCGCTCGGCGGGGGGGCGTCGAGCTTGTCGACGCGCCGCTGGTGCCGCCCGCCGGCGAACGGGGTCGAGAGGAAGGCCTCGAGGATCGCCGTCGCGAGCGGGACGGCGGTGACGCGGGCGCCGAGGCCGAGGACGTTCGCGTCGTTGTGCTCGCGCATCAGCTGCGCGGAGAAGAGGTCGGTCGCGACGCCGGCCCGCGCGCCCCGCACGCGGTTCGCCGCGATGGAGATGCCGATCCCGGTGCCGCAGACGACGACGCCGCGGTCGGCCCGGCCGGACGCGACGGCCTCGCCGACCGCGTAGCCGAAGTCGGGGTAGTCGACGGAGGCGGAGGAGGAGGTCCCGAGGTCGATCACCTCGTGGCCGAGCTCCGCGGCTCGCCCGGCCAGGAGGGTCTTGAGCTCGAAGCCGGCGTGGTCGGCGCCGAACGCGATGCGCATCGGCCGATCCTACCCCGCGGGCGTCCCCGCGGGCCTCCTCGGGTAGGGGGCGAAGAGGGCGTCGTACTCGGCGAGGGCGTAGCTGTCGGTCATCCCGGCGATGTGGTCGGCGATGCAGCGGAGGACCGCCGGCTCCTCGCGCCAGCGCCCGGCGATGACGGCCTCGACCCTCTTGAGCGGGACCTCCCGGAGGAACGGGAGGCCCGAGAGCTCCGCGACGCGCGCGAGGACGGCGTCGGGGAGGAGCCTGGGGTTCTTCGCGTAGGCGTCGAAGAGCCGATTCACCACGAGCTGGGCCCGCGCGTCGTGCTGCGAGACGGCCTGGCTGTGGATGATGTGGCGGTAGACGAACTCCTTCAGCTCGAGGTACCGCTTCTCCCCGCCGCGCGAGGGGGCGACGAGGGAGCCGGGGAGCTTCTTGCGGTGGGCCGCGAACTCGGCCCGCGTCGTCACCTTCTGCGCCGTCAGCCACCTCTCGATAGCCGCGCGCGAGGCGACGACGAGGTCGGTGACGAGGTGGTGGATCAGTCCGCGGATCAGGAGCGCCCGCTTTACGGCCGGGTCGGAGGCGCCGGTCCACGCGGCGCCGAGCGCCGCCACGATCTCCCCCGCGAGGGGGATCTCCTCGGCCTTGCCGATCCCGACGAGGCCGAGCCCGTCCTCCAGGTCGTGCGCCTGCTGGGCGATCTCGTCGGCCCAGCCGACCGCCTGCCCCTCGAGATGGCAGCCCGAGCCGAGGTGGAGGCCCTCCGGGTCGAGGACCGGGAACGGGAAGTCGCGCTTCCAGGTGGTGTGCTTGAGGATCCCCTCGCGCGTCTCGTCCGTCAGGTTCAGCCCCGGCTCCTCGTACCGCTTCTCGAGGAGGTCGACGACGCGGACCGACTGGTAGTTGTGCTTGAACGCGCCGACGGCGGCGACGGCTTTCGGCGAGAGGGAAACGGACGGCTCGCCGCCGGTCAGGATCCGGTTCAGCGCCTTCTCGCCGGAATGGCCGAACGGCGTGTGGCCGAGGTCGTGCGCGAGGGCGCACGACTCGGCGAGGTCCTCGTTGAGGCCGAGGGTGCGCGCTACCGTCCGAGCGACCTGGGTCACCTCGAGCGTATGCGTCAGGCGCGTCCGGTAGTGGTCCCCCTCGAACGGGATGAAGACCTGGGTCTTGTGCTTCAGGCGCCGGAACGCCTTCGAGTGGACGATCCGGTCGCGGTCGCGCTGGAACTCGGTCCGGTAGTCGAGCCCGTCCGCCTCGGGTGAGATCGCGCGGCGGCGCGTCGAGGACGCCGCCCGGGACGCGTAGATCGCGAGGCGCTCGCCCTCGAACGCCTCGAGCTCGCGCTTCGTGTAGGCGACGGCCCGCGGGGGCCTCCCTGCGCTCATCCGAACCTCCGGGTGTCCGCCCGCCGGCGGCTCAGGCGTCCCGGCGCCCGACGAGCGCCAGGGCCTCGCCGGCGAGGACGAGCGACCCGGCGACGAGTATAGGGGCGTCGTCCTCCCCCCCTTCGAGGAGGGCGAGGGCCTCGGCGAGCGAGGCGGCGCGAGGGAGGTCCGCCCGTCCGAGGCGGGCGGCGAGCGTCTCCGGAGGGATCGCGCGGGGGGAGTCCGGGGCGACGAGGACGACGCGGCCGGCGCGCCTGGCGAGCGGCGCGAACATCCCCTCGACCGCCTTGTCGCCGAGGGCCCCGAAGACGAGGTCGACGCGCCCCGCGAGGCCCGAGGCGTCGAGGTGCGCGGCAACGGCCGCGGCGCCCGCGGGGTTGTGCGCTCCGTCGACGAGGAGAGGCCGGGACCCGGGCCGCGGAATCGTCTGGAGCCGGCCCGGCCAGCGGGTCGCCGCGACGCCGCGACGGACCGTCTCCGTGTCGAGCGCGGCCATCGCGCGCGCGGCCGCGACGCCGAGGGCGACGTTCTCACGCTGGTGCGCGCCGGCGAGCGGCGAGAGGCCCTCCCATTCGGCCGACGGCGCCACCTCCACGAGGTCGGCGCCGACCCGGGCCGCCTCGGCACGGAGGACCGGAAGCATCCCGCCCCGCTCCGTCGTCAGCGCGAGGCGGCCGCGGCGGAAGATGCCCGCCTTCTCGCGCGCCACGTCCTCGAGCGTCGGGCCGAGCGTCTCGAGGTGGTCCGCCGCGACGTTCGTGACGACGGAGAGCTCCGGCTCGAGGACGTTCGTCGCGTCGAGCCGCCCGCCGATCCCGACCTCGACGACGGCGATCCCGACTCGCGCCCGCCGGAAGAGCTCGCACGCCGCGACGACGAGCGCCTCGAAGTAGGTCGGGCGGAGGGCCCCGTCGCCCGAGACCGCGGCGACGAGGGAGAGGACCGCGTCGAGCCCCTCGTCGGAGACGTCGCGCCCGCCGGGAAGTCGGATCCGCTCGTTGACCCGGACGAGGTGCGGCGAGGTCGTGAGGCCGACGCGGAGGCCCGCCGCCTCGAGGACCGCCGCGGCCGTTGCCGCCGCGGAGCCCTTCCCGTTCGTCCCGGCGACGAGGAGCGTCCGGAACGAGGACTGCGGGCTTCCGAGCGAGGTGAGGAGCGCCCGTGTACGCGAGAGGCCGGGCCGGATCTTCTGCGGGCCGAGGTCGTCCAGCCAGCGGAGGCCCGCGCCGGGGCTCACGCGGCGAGGAGACGGAGGACGTTCGCGAGCGTCGCCTTGAGCTCCTTGCGCGGGACGACGACGTCGACGAAGCCGTGGTCGAGGAGGAACTCGGAGCGCTGGAAGCCCTCCGGGAGGGTCTGCCGGATCGTCTGCTCGATGACGCGCGGCCCCGCGAACCCGATGAGGGCCTTCGGCTCGGCGAGGGTGACGTCGCCGAGCATGGCGAAGGAGGCGGTGACGCCGCCGGTCGTCGGGTCGGTCAGGACCGTGACGTAGGGGACGCGCGCCTCGGAGAGCCGCGCGAGCGCCGCGGAGACCTTCGCCATCTGCATGAGGGAGAGGATCCCCTCCTGCATCCGCGCGCCGCCCGAGGCGGTGACGACGACGAGGGGGGTCTTCTCGGCCGCCGCCTTCTCGGCCGCGCGCGCGAGTACCTCGCCGACGACGGAGCCCATCGAGCCCCCCATGAAGGCGTAGTCGAGGGCGGCGACGAGCGCCTTCATCCCCTCGACCCGTCCCTCTCCCGCCGCGATCGCGTCGGGGCGGCCCGTCCGCGCCTCGTAGTCGCGCAGGCGGTCGCGGTAGCGCTTCGTGTCGCGGAAGCGGAGCGGATCGGTCGGGTGCACGTCCGCGAACAGGAGCTGGAACGCGCCGTCGTCGAAGAGGAGCTTCAGCCGCTCTTCGACCGACAGGCGGAAGTGGAAGCCGCACTTCGGGCAGACGCGCTGGTTCCGCTCGACCTCCTTGGCGTAGAGCGTCTCGCGGCAGCCGTCGCACTTGAGGAAGTGCCCCTCGCCGAGCGAGGTCGCGGTGCGCATGTCGCGCAGGGCGCGGGGCGCCTTGTCTTTCCGGAACCAGAGGGCCATGGGGGCGGGATCTTACCCCCTCCCTCCGGCGTGAGCGGCCGGAGGGGCGCCGAGCGTGACGAGGGGCGTCCCGTCGGCGAGGGGGGTGACGCAGGCGGCGACGCCGAAGAGCTCGGAGATCGATCGCTCCGTCACGCTCTGCCTCACCGGGCCGGCCGCGAGGACCGTTCCGCGCGCGAGGAGGACCGCGTCGTCGGCGGTCCGCGCCGCGAGGTCGACCTCGTGGGTAGAGAAGACGCAGCAGACGCCGTCGGAGGCGAGGCGCTTCAGGACGTCGAGGACGAGGAAACGGTGCCGCGGGTCGAGGCTCGCCGTCGGCTCGTCGAGGAGGAGGACCCGGGGCTCGCCGGCGAGCGCCCGCGCGAGGTAGACCCGCTGCCGCTCGCCCCCGGAGAGGCTTCTCACGTCCCGTTCCTCGAGCCCCGACGCGTCGACCTCCTCGAGCGCGCCGCGCGCGATCTGGACGTCCCGGCGTGACGGGGTCGAGAAGGCGCCGAGGAACGGCGTCCGACCGAGGAGGACGACGTCGAGCGCCGTCGCGGGGAAGAACGGCTCGAAGCCCTGCGGGAGATAGCCGAGGAGCCGGGCCGCCTCCCTCCGGGGCACTTCGGCGATCGGCCGGCCGCGCAGGAGGGCCGCCCCTCGAGACGGAGGGAGGAGGCCGGCGAGGACCTTCAGGAGGGTCGATTTGCCCGAGCCGTTCTCGCCCAGGAGGGCCGTGACGCGCCCCTCCCCGAACGTCAGGGTCACGTCGCGGAGGACGTCCTTGCCGCGCGCGTAGCCGGCGAAGACGGCTCGGAGCTCGAGAGGGGTCACGCCCGCCTCCGGAGGAGGACGAGGAAGGCGGGGGCGCCGAGGAGCGCCGTCACCGCGCCGATCGAAATCTCGTTCGGGGCGAAGAGGGTCCGCGCGAGGAGGTCGGAGAGGACGAGAAGGACGCCCCCTGCGAGGAAGGAGCCGGCGAGAAGGGCGCGGTGTCCGTACGTGAGGCGCCTCACGAGGTGGGGGACGAGGAGGCCGACGAAGCCGATGATCCCGGCGTGCGCCACCGCAGCGGCCGCGAGGAGAGAGGCCGCGAGGTACGCGATCCGCTTGGCCCGCTCGACGGAGACGCCGAGCGTGAAGGCGGTTTCCTCGCCGAGCGTGAGCGCGTCGAAGGCGCGGGCGAGCGGGAGGAGAACGGCGAGGCCGACCGCGGAGTAGACCGCCAGGGAGACGACGGCCTCGCCCGTCGCTCCCGCGAGGGAGCCGAGCATCCAGAAGACGAAGCCCCGCGTGTCGGAGGCGTCGCCGACCGAGAGGAGGAAGAGGAGGACGGCCGAGGCGAGCGCGTTCACGACGACGCCCGAGAGGAGGAGGCGACCCCGGTCGAGCCGGCCCCCGACGGAGGCGCCGAGGCCGACGAGGAGGACAGCGCCGAGCGCCCCCGCGAGGGAGGCGAGCGGGAGGGCGAACGACCCGAAGAGCCCCGCGGTGCCGAGGCCGAGGACGACCGCGGCGAGCGTGCCGCAGGCGGCCCCTCCCGAGACGCCGAGGAGATACGGGTCGGCGAGCGGGTTGCCCAGGAGGGCCTGGAGCGCTGCCCCCGAGAGCGCGAGCGCCCCGCCGACGAGGAGCCCCAGGAGCGCCCGGGGAAGTCGGAGGTCCCGGACGATCGTCCGCGTCGCCGCGTCGCCGTCCCCCGCGAGGGCGGCGAGGGCGTCGGCCGGCGCGATCGGGACGCTCCCGACGAGGAGGGACGCGACGACCGCGCCCAGGGCGAGGAGCGCGAGGAGCGCGAGGAAGCGGCCGGTCCTCCTCACGGCGTCCCCGCGGGGAGCTTCTCGACGAGCGCTTCGAGGGCGTCGACGAGGCGCGGCCCGGGGCGCTCGAGCCAGTCGCCGTCGAGGACGACGACGCGCCCCGCGCGGGCCGCCGGGAGGAGGTGCCAGCGGCTGGCCGGCGCGAGCGCCGCCTCGAACGCGGCGCGGTTCTCCCGCGTGTCGGGCCGGACGAGGAGCCGCGGGTTCCACCCCACGAGCGTCTCGTGAGAGACGCGGGGCCACTCGCCGGCGCCCTTCGGGACGACGTTCTCGAGACCGGCCCGCTCGAGGAGATCGCCCACGAACGTCGCCCGCCCCGCGACGACCGGCGGGTCGGGCCAGATCACCGCGAGGGCCGTCGGCCGGGGCGGGCCGCGGCGGAGGCGGACGCGCTCCTCGGCCGCCGCGACGCGCCCCTGCATCCGAGCGACGAGCCGCTCGGCCTCCGCGACCCGACCGAGCGCGGCGCCGACGCGGCGGACGTCGGCGTAGACGCCGTCGAGCGAGGTCGCGTCGGTGACCACGACGCGGACGCCGAGCGCGGCGAGGCGCTCGGCGGCCCGACGGTCGGTGCCGTCGCGCGAGACGACGGCGAGGTCGGGCGCGAGCGCCGCGATCCGCTCGAGGTCGGGGACGAAGCCGCCGAGCCGCGCCTTCCCCTTCGCGCCGGGAAGGCCGGCCGCGAAGTCGGAGACGCCGACGACCCGGTCCTCCGCCCCGAGGGCGAAGACGATCTCCGCCGCGGACGGGGCCAGGACGACGACGCGGCGGGGCGGCGCCGCGGCGAGGGGCGGCGCGAGGGCGGCGCACGCGACGGCGGCCACGGCGAGGAGGATTCGACGCTTGCGCAAGGTCGAGAAGGAAAGCGAAGGCCCCGGCGCCCTCACGCGAGGGGATCGCCGGGGCCGGTCCGCGGTCGATCGGACGGCGGGCGCCCGCCGCCCGTCAGGACTCCTCGGACTCCTCGAGGTCGTTCTGGATCCCGAGGCGGAGGCACGCGGCGGCATACATCTGCCGCGCGGCCTTCTGGCCGTTCTGAAGCTCGGCGAGACGCTCCTTCACCTTGGCCAGCTCTTCCTGGATGTTGGCCTCCAGGTCGCTGATCTCCTTCTTCGTGACGCGAAGCGTGTTCTCGTAGAACTTCCTCTGGTCGTCGCTGAGGCTCATGCCGGAACTCCTTCTCGATCTACTTCACCGTAATGGAGAACGTCTTCCACATCTTCACGCGGACCCCGGCCTTCGTGGCAGGCTCGATCTGGGCCCCCTTGACGGCCGAGACGGCCGCTTCGTCTGCGACCGGGTTGCCGGACGACTTCAGGACGCGCGTCGAGGTGATGCGCCCGTTCTCGTCCACGAGGGCCATGATCGCGGCCGGACCCGTCACGCGCCGCGCCTGAGCGGGGAGCCGCGGGAACGCTCCGAGCTTCACGAGACGGGGCTCCTGGACGCCCGGTCCCGCCCCGACGAGGTCCCCCTCGCGCACGGCGGCCGCGGGCGCCGGGGCGGCCGGAGCCGCGGGACGCGGCGCCTCGACGGCGCGCGGAGGCTCGGTCGGCCGGACGGGGACCGGAGTCGGCTCGGGCGCCCGCGTCGGCGCCGGGACCGGGGTCGCCGTCGCCGCAGGCCTCGGAGGCTGGAGCGGCTGCCTCGGCGCCATCGAAACGGCCGGGGCCGCCGCCGTCGGGGCGCCGGAAGCCGGCTTCCCCTGCTGCTCGGCGGCCGCCTTCTGCGCGGCCTCGCGGAGCTTCTTCGCCTCCTCGGCCGTCGCCTTCTTCAGCTCGGCCTCGAGGGCCTTCGCGTCGATCACCTTCTCGGGCGCGGCCGGCGCCTCGGTCGTGGCCGGGGCGGGCTCTGCCGCGGCGGTCGGGGCCGCGACCGGAGCCGGGGCCGGCTCCTCCTTCTTCCCGCGCGTCATGAAGACGACCGCGGCGATCAGGACGACGGCGGCGACGCCGATGCCGGCGAAGAGGCCGGTGCGGCTCTTCCCCGTATCCTCGGCCACGCTGATGGCCGGCTGGGAGACCTCGACGGGCTCCGGGACGGGGACCGGCTCGGGGATCCTCTCCTTCTTGGAGATGACGAGCCCCTTCCCCTTCTTCTTCTCCTCCGGCGCGGGCGCCGTCGCGGCCGCTTGAGCGAACGCCGCGTCGATCTGCGCGTCGGACGCGACCGGGGTCGCCTCGACGAGGCGGTGGAGGAAGATCGCGAGGTCGGCCGGCCCCGGGGCGGGCTGGAAGGAGTAGAGGACCGAATTGATGTCCCGCTCCATCTCCGAGGCGTTCTGGTAGCGGTCCTGAGGGTTCTTCGCGAGCGCCTTGAGGACGATCTGGTCGACCTTCACCGGCACGTCCGCGTTCTTCGCCGACGGGGGCGTCGAGCGCGCGTCGCGGACCTGCTCGAGGATCGTCAGGTCGGTGTCGCCGCTGAAGAGCCGCTCGCCCGTCAGCATCTCGTAGAGGACGACGCCGAGCGAGAAGATGTCGGTGCGGCGGTCGACCTTCTTGCCCCACGCCTGCTCGGGGGACATGTACTGGAGCTTGCCCTTGAGCGCGCCCGCCTGCGTCTGCTGGACCTTCGTCGCGGCCTTCGCGATGCCGAAGTCGCAGAGCTTGATGTCCCCCTCGAAGCTGATGAGGACGTTCTGCGGGGAGACGTCGCGGTGGACGAGGTTCAGCTCCTTGCCGTCCATCCCCATCCGGCGATGGGCGTAGTCGAGGGCGTTCGCGACCTTGGAGGCGACGAAGAGCGCCAGCTCGACCGGGAGCGGAAAGCCCTTCTCCGAGCCCTGCTTCAGGATGGAGCGGAGGTCCTTCCCCTCGACGTACTCCATCGCGATGTAGTGGTAGGCGTCTTCCTTCCCCAGGTCGTAGATGTGGATGATGTTGTTGTGGGTCAGCTGCGCCGCGAGCTTGGCCTCGTCGATGAACATCGTGATGAAGTCATCGTTGTCGGCCATGTGCGGGAGGATCCGCTTGATCGCGACGATCTTCTCGAACCCCTCCTCGCCGCGCATCCGCGCCTTGTAGACCTCGGCCATGCCGCCGGCGGCGATCTTCTCGAGGAGCTGGTAGCGCCCGAAGCTGCCGGGACCGCCGGCCGCCGGCTTCGCCTTCGGCGCGGGGGCGGGCTTCGGCGGAGGAACCGGCTCGGGCTTCGGCGCCGGCGCCGGCTTCGGGGCCGGGGCGGGAGGAGCGACCGGAACCGCGACGGGAGCGGGGGCCGGCGCGGGCTTCTCGGCCGGCTTGACGGGCCGGAGGCCCGAGAGCGTCTCGGTGAGCATCCGGTCGACGGCGGTGTCGACCTTCGGTTTCGGGGCCGGGATCGGTTGTGACGGCGAGTTCGCGTCCACGCGCGGCGCCGGGGCGGTCGCGGGCGACGGCTTCGCGGGAGGAGCCGGGGCCGGCTTCGCGCTGGGGCGCGAGAGGATGCCGGACAGCGTCTGCTCGAGCTTCCGGTTGATCCCCGGGTCGGTCCCGACCGGGGTTCCGGGGCGGGCCTTCTCCTCGGCCTCCACGCCGGAGATGACGTCCGAGAAGATGTCGTCGGAGGAGAGGAGAGGCTGTACGCCGGCCGCGGCGAACGGCTCCCCGGCCCCTCCGCCGAGCGCGGAGGAGATCTCCCCGAGGAGTGCCTCCTCGGAGAACGGCTTCTCCAGGATCCCGCTGGCGCCCTCGCGGGCCGCGTCGGCCTTCTTGTCTTTCCCCTTGTACCCGGAGGCCATCAGGAGGATCGGAGGCGTCGCGCCGAGCCCCTGCATCCCCCGGATCACGTCGCGCGTCCGGAGCTTCGGCAGGACGGTGGAAATCAGGACCAGGTCGGGCTTCGCCCGCCTGTAGGCCTCGAGACCGTCCTCGCCGTCCTTGGCGACGACGAGGTCGAAGTCCTTCCCGGCGAGATAGCCTTTGATGCGGTCGAGGTATCTCGGCTCGTATTCGATCAGGAGAATCGTCTTCGCCATACGTCGTGGGGCCTTCGGCCCGGTCCCCCCCGCACTCCGAAGTCTCCTCCGGAAAGTCACTTATTATCGCCCCGGAAGTGAGCCTGTCAACGAAGTTTGCCGTTGCCGAGCGCGTCGGCAGGCGCTCCGGACGAGCCTACGCCGTACATGTTCTCGGCTGCAAGGTGAGCCAGATCGAAGCCGACGCCATCGCCCGATCGCTCGAGTCCGAGGGATTCGAGCCGGCGACCCCCGGCGACCCGGCGGAGGTCGTCGTCCTCCACGCCTGCACCGTGACCGCCCGCGCGGACCGCGACGCCCTCCGGCAGATCCGGCGGCTTCGGCGCGAGAACCCGGCGGCCCTCCTCGCGGTGACGGGCTGCCTCGCCGAGCGCGACACGGACGGCCTCTCCCGCCGTCCGGAAGTCGACGTCGTCGCCGGTCACGGCAGCCGCGGCTCTCTCCCCCGCCTCCTCGAGGACGCGGCCTCGGGCCTCCTTCCCGGGAAGGTCGCGGATCGGACCTCCTCTCCCGCCGAAGTCCTCGCGTCGCCCCTCGCCGCCGGCGGAGCGGATCGGACCCGGACGTTCCTGAAGGTGCAGGACGGGTGCGCGAGACGCTGCGCGTTCTGCATCGTCCCCGCGCTCCGCGGCGGAGAGCGAAGCGCGCCGGAGAGCGAGGTCGAGGACGCGGTCCGGGCCCTCGGCGAGGCCGGCGTCCCCGAGGTCGTCCTCTGCGGCGTCCATCTCGCCGCCTTCGGCCAGGACCGCGGGGAGAGCCTCGTCGGCCTCCTCCGCCGACTCGAGTCCCGCCCGCCCGCCTGCCGGCTCCGCCTCTCCTCCGTCGAGCCGATGGAGGCGGGAGAGGCCCTCGTCGACCTCGTCGCCTCTTCTCGCGTCGTCGCGCCCCACCTCCACCTCCCGCTCCAGTCGGGCTCCGACTCGGTCCTCCGGCGGATGCGGCGCGGGATGACCCGCGCGCGCTTCCGGGCCCTCCTGCTGCGGGCCTCGCGAACGAACCCTCGGGTGCACCTCGCGACGGACGTCATCGCCGGATTCCCCGGGGAGACGGACGCGGAGTTCGCCGAGACCGAAGCGCTGCTGGCGGACCTCCCGCTCGCGTCGCTCCACGTCTTCCCGTTCTCTCCCCGGTCCGGCACGGCCGCCGCCGCGCTCGCGGAGACGGACGCCGTCCCGCCGGCTCTCCGAGCGCGCCGCGCGGCCCGCCTGCGGTCGCTCGACGCCTCGCTCCGGCGGCGATACGCCGCGGCCCACGACGGCCGCGACGCCGACGTCGTCGCGCTGCGGGGAGGCGTCGGGCTGACGGAGACCTACGTCGAGGTCGCGCTCCCTCCGGGCGGGCCGCCCCCCGCGAGCCGGTTCGCCGCATCCCTCGCGCTCCGGCCCGACGGCCGCCTCGAGGCCCGTCCGGCCGCTCCGTTCTCCTGCTAGACTCCGCGGTTCCTGAATCCCGGCCCGTGCGGCCCGCATTCCTCGAGGTGAGCCATGTCCGGACACAGCAAGTGGAGCACGATCAAGCACAAGAAGGGCGCCGCCGACGCCAAGCGCGGACGGCTCTTCACGAAGCTGATCAAGGAAATCACGATGTCCGCCAAGGTCGGCGGAGGCGTCGTCGATTCGAACCCGCGCCTTCGCAGCGCGGTGCTCGCCGCGAAGAAGGCGTCGATGCCTTCCGACAACATCGACAAGGCGATCAAGCGCGGCACGGGCGAGCTCGAAGGGGTCACCTACGAGGAGGTCGTCTACGAGGGCTACGGTCCCGGCGGGGCGGCGATCCTGATCGAGGCGATGACCGACAACAAGAACCGGACGACGGCCGAGATCCGCCACCTCCTCTCGAAGTACGGCGGGAACCTCGGGGCGACGGGATCGGTCGCGTTCCAGTTCTCGAAGAAGGGCTACATCGCCGTCGAGAAGAGCGCCGCCGCCGAGGACGCGCTCATGGAAGCGGCTCTCGAGGCCGGCGCCGAGGACTTCCAGTCCGAGGACTCCGACGTCTACGAGATCTACACCGACCTGGCATCGTTCGAGACGGTGAAGGCGCAGCTCGAGGCGAAGAAGTTCGTCCTGCAGACCGCCGAGCTCCAGATGATCCCCGCGACGATGGTCGCCGTCGGCGACAAGGCGCCCGCGCTCCTGAAGCTCCTCGACATGCTCGAAGACAACGACGACGTCCAGAAGGTCTGGTCGAGCGGCGACATCGACGACCAGTACCTCCAGGACGCGTAAGCCCGCACGGCGGTGAGGATCCTCGGCGTCGACCCGGGGAGCCGCGCCGCCGGCTGGGCGATCGTCTCCTTCGAGGGCGCGCCGCGCCTCGCCGCAGCGGGCGTCCTCCGGCCGGCCACGACCTCCTCCTTCGCCGAGCGGCTCCTCGCGCTCCACGACGCCCTTCTCGCGGTTGTCGAGCGGGAGCGGCCGGACGAGGCCGCGGTCGAGCGCGTCTTCTCGGGCGTCAACCCTCAGAGCCTCATCACGCTCGGCGAGGCGCGCGGCGTCCTCCTCCTCGCGCTCGCCCGGGCCGGCCTGCCGGTCCACGAGGTCACGCCGGCGGAGATCAAGAAGACCGTGACGGGGACCGGCCAGGCCGGCAAAGACCAGGTCCGCCGGATGGTCCTCGCTCTCGTCGGTGCGCCGTCCGGCTCGTCCCGGCTGGCGTTCGACGCCGCCGACGCCGCCGCCGCGGCCCTGACCCACGGCTTCCGAACCTCCGCCGGGCGCCGCAGCCCCCGGTCGGGAGCGGCCTCTCCCGCAGTCCGCCCGCGCGTCGCCGGTTGAGCATCCCCGGGGGGGGTGCTATCGTCCCGTCTCGCGAGAACGCGCACGCATGTCTTTCCAAGGCTCCCTCAAAGAACTCCCGCTCGCGGACATCGTTCAGCTGGTCGCCGTATCGGGGAAGACCGGGATGTTCTCCCTCACGCGCGCCGCCGAAAAGGGCGCGGTCTACATCCAGAACGGCCAGATCACCCACGCGAAGGTCAACGATGTCGAGGGCGAGGACGCCATCTACGCGCTCGCGCTCTGGAACGAAGGGCAGTTCCAGTTCTCCGCGGGCGTGGAGAGCGACACGCGGACGATCACCCGCTCCAACACGAACCTCCTGATGGAGGCCGCGCGCCGGAGCGACGAGTGGAAGATCCTCTCCAAGAAGATCCCCACGACCGAGGCGGTGCCGCAGCTCGTCTGCCGCGAGGGGCTGAGCGAGCCCGTCACGCTCACCCCGAACGAATGGCTCGTCGTCACAGGAACCGACGGCGTCCGGACGATCGAGGAGATCGCCCGCGCGACTCGCTTCTCGGCGTTCGACGTCGCCAAGACGCTCTACGGCCTGATCACGGCCGAGCTCGTCGAGATCCGGACGAAGGCCGAGGCCCGGCCGGCCGCGCCCATCTCCGGCCCTTCCGCGTCCGCGCCGGCGCAGTCCTCCGGGCCGGTCGTCACGACGCACAGCGGCGTCTTCAATGCCGTCACCCGCGGCGACGAGCGCCGCAGCCTTCAGATCCTCTGCACGAAGGTGAAGCAGGAAGCCGAGAGCGCCGCCCTCGCGCCGGGCGACGCCGCGATCGACCGCCTCTACCGCGCCGCCCTCGGCGAAGTCGACAAGGGCCGCGGGCTGGACGTCGTGCGCGAGCTGATCCGGAGCCTGGAGCAGACGGTCGCCGCCCTGCGCGGTCGCGACGCGAGCCTCGCGTTCCGCGAGAAGATGGCCCCGCTGCTCCCTGCGCGGTCGCGACGCGAGCCTCGCGTTCCGCGAGAAGATGGCCCCGCTGCTCTGAAGTGTTCTCGGGAAACCCGCGCCCGGGGTTGACTGCGTCTTCGAACGGGACCGCTTCTGCGCTCCCATTCGGTCCTCGAACCCTTCCGCGGCCCGGAGCACCAGAGCTTCCCCTTCTCCTGCCCGTCTCTGCCGAGACCGGAAACCCGCGCCCGGGTTTGACTGCGTCTTCGAACGGGACCGCTTCCGCGCTCCCGTTCGGTCCTCGAACCCTTCCGCGGAACGCGCGGGCGCGGCTCTCTATACTCGTCGCGCTTGAGGCGCGCGCTCGTCCTCCTCGCTTTCGTTGCGGTTCCGCTTCTCGCGGAGGAGCCGGTTCGCGAGGAGCCCGCGGGTCTCATCCCCAGGATCGCCGTCTTCGTCCCGGAGGGCGAGGCGGAGATCCGGCTCTCGAAGCTCGTTCGGAGCTCGCTCTTCGAGACGCAGTTCGAGTACGACTTCGTCTCGGGCGACATCGCGGCGTTCCTCCGCTACAAGTACTACGGCTCCCGCCAGAGCTTCACGCTCGCGGCGTTCGACCGGGTCTCCTTCGCGGCGCTCGAGTCGCTCTCGCTCGGCTACGACCGGGTGCGCGGCCTCTCGGCGTTCGTCCGGCGTCCCGTCGGGCTCTACGGCCGGCTGGTCTTCCTCGTTGAGGCGGACCGTTTCAACGTCTCCGGCCCGAAGAAGCCCCACGAATCCGCCGACGACGGCCAGACGAACCTCTTCGGAAAGGTCGGCTTCCAGTGGGGGACGGAGGACGACGATTTCGGGAACCGGATCTCCGGCGACCCGAACGACCGGATGAGGAACCTCTTCACGGTCGCGCGAGCCTTCGCACCGGGCGGAAGGGGACTCTCCCTCGGGGTCACCTACGGCGCGCCGATCCTCGACTACGAATACCTGAAGGTCGAAGGGGAGGCGATCCAGGCGGTCGACGTCGGGACCAGCCGACTCGTGGCCCGGTTCCACGCCGGCTTCTTCCCCCACAAGCCGCCGAACGACGGCGAGACGCTTCCCGGCGGGCTCCCCTACCGGATTCCGGCCGGCGAGTACTTCTCGCTCGGCGGCCGCGACGCGCTGCGCGGCCTTCGCGACGCCCCGTTCGGTACGGACGAGCTCCACGTGACGGTCGAGGCCTTCGTCCCCGTCTTCGTCAACCGGAACGCCGAGTTCCTGAAGGCCAGATGGGACACGCTGTACGCGGTCGGCTACGCCGGGGCCGGGAACGCCGGGGTCGGGCGAACGGTCTACACCCGGCTCGGGGACTACCGGCAGGACGCCGGACTCGGGTTCGAGGTAGCGTTCCGGATCTCCCGGTACCGGGTCTTCGCCTCCGCCCTGGCGGCCCGGGAGATCGGTGGCGGCGGATCCCCCCGATTCCTGATGACGTTTCGGACGGTCAATTGACTTTGCCGGGAAATCCCGTGCTGCTAGACTCTTGACAACTGATCCGAGCCCAGGACGCGGAGCGCCTTCCCCTTCCCCGGTACGGGGGTGATTCTTCCGGTCCCCGGCTGGAAATAAGGAGACTCGATGCGACGGATGCGGTCCGGACTCCTCCTCGCGCTGGCCGTGGCTCTTCTCGCGGCGCTTCCGCTGAGCGCTCAGGTGGCTCCCACCCTCACCGGCGAGACCGGGCTCTTCGGAATCCAGGACGCGGACACGGTTCCCCAGGGCAAGTTCGCGTTCTCGCTCTTCTACAGCATGTACGACCGGACCGCCGCGTCCGTGCCGCTGCTGGCGCCTCTCGGGGACGACCCCCTCCGGTACAGCACCGACAAGATCGGCCTGTCGATCTCGTTCGGCCTCCTGCCGAACTGGGAGGCGTCGTTCACGGCCGGGCAGCGGTACTACTCCTCGGACGACCGGCTCTGGGCCGGGAACATCGGGGGGCGGAACCGCGTCGGCGAGGTCGACCACGACGAGACCGACAAGCTCCGGATCGGGACGAAGTACGTCCTGAACCGGAAGGACCCGCTGAAGGTCGCCGTCTTCGCCGCCGCCTACATCCCGACCCAGCGGAAGAGCGACGACGCCGCCATGTCGTCCTACCGGACCGACTGGGAGTGGGGCTTCTCCGGGACCTACGGGATCTTCTCCGGGCAGTTCGCCTACCTCTGGACGGCCGACCACGACACGGAGTACGACCCGTACGAGATCCCGAACGAGATGAGCTTCTCCGCCGGCGTCGGCGTCCCGCTCATCCCAGACCGGCTGAAGGGGATCTTCGAGATCCACCGCGTCATGTACGACGGCGGGACGACCGAGCCTCCCGACTTCACCGACGCCGTCCTCGGCGCGCGCTTCGCGCTCGGCAAGAGCGGCCTCGTGGCCGGCGCCGGGATCCGCGCGAACATCGACCGGTGGGTGAAGTACGGCAGCTCGCCGAGCAACGTCGGCGGCCTCCTCCAGCTCTCCTACGCACCGCAGCCCGAGAAGGTCGTCGAGGCTCCGAGGGCAGTCCCCTCGCCGCACGTGCCGCCGCCGATCGAGCCCGCGCCCGCCCCGGCCCCCGCCCTCGAGCCGGCCCCCGCGCCCGTCGTGGAGGCCCCGCCCGCGCCGAAGCCCGAGACCTCGACGACCGACGAGATCCTTTTCGACGCGGCGAAGAGCCGCCTGACGAACATCGCGAAGGCGATCCTCGACGGCGTGGCGCTCCGGCTGAAGAACAACCTCTCGGCGACCTGCGCGATCACCGGCCACACCGACCCGGGCGAGAAGGGCGATCACGCCTCCCTCGCGAAGGCCCGCGCCGACGCCGCGAAGGACTACCTCGTCAAGCGGCACGGCATCGACGCCGCCCGGATCCAGGTCGACGGCCGGGGCGACGCGGAGGCCGGGGACGACGCGACGCGCAACCGCCGCGCCGTCGTCACGGTGACGTTCCCCTAGGCCGAAGACCCGCCCCGCGGAGCGCTCGAGCGGCCGGCGTCTCGCCGGCCGCTCTCGTCTTCCCCCGACGCGCTAAACTGGCCCGGCTTGGACAGCAGCGGCGCCTTCACGACCGGAACGAGCCCCGCTCTCGGCGGGGTTTTTCGTTCGCGCGCGCTCGTCGTGCTCGCGACGGCGGCCGTCGTCGGCCTGCTCTGGGCCGGGAAGATCCTCTTCGTCACGATCTTCTTCGCCCTCTTCCTCTCGTTCGCGCTCCACCCGTTCGTGGAGCTCCTCGAGAAGCTGCGCGTGCCGCGCGGCCTCGCGGCGTTCGTCGTCCTCCTCCTCCTCTGCGCGCTCTTCGCGTTCTTCATCGTCAACGCGCTCGACCAGGCCCAGGCCTTCTCGCGCGACTGGCCGTCCTACGAGCGGAAGATCCAGGCGCTCACGGCGCAGGCGCGCGGCGTCTTCTCGCGCATCGAGGAGGGGACGCGCCGGCTCCTCTCCGACGGCGGCGCCTCCGGGGTCCGCTCGGTCCGCCTCGAGGAGGGGATGCTCGCCTCGATCTCGCGCGTCGCGCTGCAGGCGAAGACCGTCTTCTCGCTCCTCCTCTACACCGCGGCGGTCCCGATGCTCGCGTTCTTCATGCTGAAGGACCGGGAGAAGTACTCCGGTGCGCTCACGCGCATCCTCCGGCGGAAGGGCGGGCGCGCCGCCTCCGACTTCGCCGTGAACGTCGCCCACGTCCTCTCCGGGTACGTCCTCGGCGAGCTCTTCGTCGTCCTGATCACCGCGTGCATCACGACGGCCGGCCTCCTCATCCTGAAGGTCCCGTACAGCTACGTGCTCGGGCCTCTCGCCGGCCTCTGCGTCCTGCTGCCCTACGTCGGCGTCATCCTCTCGACGACCCCCGCCGTCTTCGTGGCGTTCCTCGGGACCGACGAGCCGTTCCTCGCCCTGAAGGTCGTCGCGTTCTACTCGGTCGTTCAGTTCCTCGAAGGGAACGTCCTGACGCCGTTCATCGTGGGAAGTCGCGTCCGACTCCACCCGCTCGCGGTCCTCGTCGCGTTCCTCTTCTGGGGGATCCTCTGGGGCCTCCCCGGGGCGATCCTGGCCGTGCCGCTCACCGCGGCAGTGAAGGTCGTCGGCGAGCGGTTCGAGCGCTTCGCGCCGTGGGCGGCCCTCCTCGGAGACCGAACACCCGACCCGGAGCCGGAGCCCGAGGAGCCGAAGCCGGAGCCGGAAGCGGCGGGGTGAGCCCGTGTGCGGCCGCTACGTCCAGACGAGCCCGGCCGACGCCCTCGCCGCGCGCTTCGGGGCCCGCCTGCCGGAGGGGCTCGCCTGGACCCCGCGCTGGAACGTCGCACCGTCGACGCCGGCTCCCGTCGTCCGCGCCGCCGGGAACGGACGCGAGCTGGCCCTCCTGACCTGGGGCCTCGTCCCCTCGTGGGCGAAGGACGGCGTCCCCCTCCGCCCGATCAACGCGCGCGCCGAGGGCCTTGCCGGAAAGCAGATGTTCCGGGACGCGCTCCGGCGCCGGCGCGCCCTCGTCCCCGCCGACGGCTTCTACGAGTGGCGGGCCGAGGGGCGGGGGAAGACGCCCTGGCACTTCCGCCTGCGCGGCGGAGAGGCCTTCGCGTTCGCCGGCCTCTGGGAGCGTCGCGAGACCGCGGGCGGCCCGGCCCTCGAGACGTTCGCGATCGTGACGACGGAGGCGAACGACGTCGTCCGGCCCGTTCACGAGCGTATGCCGGTGATCCTCGACGCCGAGGGCGAGGCGCTCTGGATGCGCGAGGGCGCGCTCTCCCCCGAAGAGGCGGAGCTCTGCCTCCGACCGCTCGATCCCTCGAGGATGGAGGCCTGGGCCGTCTCCTCCTGGGTCAGCTCTCCGGCGCACGACGGGCCGCGCTGCGTCGAGCCGGCGGGCTGAAGCGGAGGCCCCGCGGACGGCACGGCTCGTCCTTCCCTTCCCGCGGGCGCCTCCCTAGACTGCCCTCCCGATGCACCCCGACTTCCGCACCGCCTTCAACCGCGCGTTCTCCCCCGCGCTCGCCCGGCGGCAGGCCGAGGACCTCGCGCGGCGCGCTGGGCGCGAGCCCGGCTTTCGCCTCGCCGAGACGCCGGTCTTCCTGACGCGCGAGCTCGAGGAGCGGCTGGTCGCGGCGTCGCACGGGATCCTGGCGCAGCTCTCCCGCCCCGAGACCGTCGCGCGGCTGCGGCGCTTCGTCCCGCCCGAGTGGGATACGCCGGGAATGGACGCGCTCCCGTCGATCGCGCAGGTCGACCTCGCCGTGACGCGGGCCGCCGACGGGAGCCTCGAGCCGAAGCTCGTCGAGCTCCAGGGCTTTCCGTCCCTCTCGGCGTTCGAGGTGCTGCAGGCGGACGCGTGGGAGGCCGCCCTCGAGGGGATCCCGGGCCTTCGCACGGAGGGATGGAGCCCTTACTTCTCCGGCCTCGGGCGGGCTTCGTTCCTCGACCTCTTCCGCCGGACCGTCGTGGCGGGGCACGACCCCGAGACGGTCGTCCTCCTCGACCTCCGCCCCGAGCGCCAGAAGACCGCCGTCGATTTCGACGCGACGCGAAGGCTGCTCGGCGTCGAGGCCGTCTGCGCGACGGAGGTCGAGAAGGACGGGCGCCGCCTCTACCGGCGGAAGGGCGGCCGGCGCGTCCCGATCGAGCGGATCTACAACCGCGTCGTCTTCGACGAGCTGGCCCGCTCGGGAGACCGGCTCCCGTTCGACTTCCGCGACGACCTCGCCGTCGAGTGGGCGCCCCACCCGAACTGGTTCTGGGCCTTCTCGAAGGCGGCGCTGCCGTTCCTCGACCACCCGGCCGCGCCGCGGGCGCGGACGCTGGACGCGCTCGCCGCCCTCCCGTCCGACCTCGAGACGGGGTGGGTCCTCAAGCCGCTCTTCTCCTTCGCCGGCGGGGGCGTGAACGTGGAGCCGACGGAGGCCGACGTCGCGGCGGTCCCCGCCGCCGAGCGGGACCGGTGGTGCCTGCAGGAGCGGATCGACTACGCGCCCGCCCTCGAGGCCGCGGACGGCGGCGGGGTGAAGGTCGAGATCCGGATGATGCTCTTCCGGCCCGACGCGGAGCCTTCGTTCACGCTCGGGCTGAACCTCTGCCGCCTCTCCCGCGGGAAGATGCACGGCGTCGACTTCAACCGCGACTTCACCTTCGTCGGCTCCTCGGTGGCTCTCCGCCCGGCCGGGGGATGGCCGGAGCCGGACGCTGGAGGCGCTTGACAGAAGCCCCCCGCGCGGAGATCGTCCTCGAAAAGACGCGGGAGGCTCACGTGCCGCAGAACCTGAAGGGTCTGAAGGTCCTTTTCCTCGTCGCTCCGAAGGGCTTTCAGGCCGAGGAGCTCGACAAGCCGCGGCGCGTCCTCGAGGCGGCCGGCGCGGAGATCGTCGTCGCCACGACGGTGGCAGGCGGCGCGACGGCGCAGGACGGCGCTTCGGTCGACGCCGTGCCGATCGTCGAGCTGCGCCCGACCGACTTCGCCGGAGCGGTCGTCGTCGGCGGTGCCGGCGCCACGGACCTCTGGGAGAACGGGATCGCGCACAAGTTCTTCCGGATGACGGCGCACGACGGCAAGCCGGTCGGGGGGCTCTCCCTCGGCGTCGGCTTCCTCGCGAAAGCCGGCCTCCTCGAGGGGAAGACGGCGACGATCTGGGTCACCGCGGAGGCCCTGCGCACGCTGAAGGACGGAGGAGCGCGCTACGAGAAGAAACCGGTCGTCGTGGCCGGCGGCGTCGTGACCGCCGACGGCCCCTCCTCCGCCGAGAGCTTCGGGAACATCTACGCCGAGCTCCTCGACGGCTCCCGGAGCCGGTCGGGGCGCGTCGCCCGCTGACGGCGGCGAGCCGCCCCGTCAGATCCTCGCGAGCGCGGCGCCCCAGTGGAGGCCCGCGCCCAGGGCCGTGAAGCCGACGAGCGAGCCCGGCCCGATCCGCCCCACGTCGACGGCCTCGTCGTAGACGAGCGGGAGTGTGGCCGCGGTCGTGTTGCCGTACTTCTGGATGTTGTTGAAGACTCTCCCGTCCGGCAGGCCCAGTACCTTCTGGACGGACTCGTTGATCCGGAGGTTCGCCTGGTGCATCAGGAGGAGGTCGAGCTCCTCCAGCGCGTGGCCGCTCCCCGCGAGGACCTCCCGCACCGCCTCCGGCATCAGGAGGCTCGCGAGCCGGAAGACCTGCCGCCCCTCGACGATCGGGATCGTGCCGAGGCTCTCGAACATCTCCGGCGTGAAGTAGGGACGCGACTTGCAGCCGCCTCCCGGGACGTAGAGCTTGTCCCAGTGGTTCCCGTCGGTCTTCAGGACGATGCCGAGGAAGCCGCGGCCGTCCCCCGATTCGTTCGCCTCGAGGACCATCGCTCCGGCGCCGTCGCCGAAGAGGACGGCCCGGTCCCTCATCCCCGTCGCCCGCTCGTACCAGTACGGGTCGCACGGTCCCGGGCTCTTTCCCAGCATGACGTCCCAGACGGACTCCGGCCACGGCATCAGGCCCGAGTGAACCTCCGCTCCGACGAGGAGGACCCGGTCGAACGCGCCGGAGCGGATGAAGGCGTCGGCCGTCTGAAGTCCCGAGAGGAAGCCGGCGCACTGCATCCGGATGTCGAGGGCGGGTGTCGTCGTCAGGCCGAGACGCGCCGCGAGGAGGCTGCCGCTCCCCGGGAAATAGTGGTCCGGCGTCATCGTCGCGAAGACGACGAGGCCGACGTCGGACGGCGAGAGGCCCGCCTTCTCGAGCGCGCGCCGCGCGGCGTGCTCGGCGAGCTCCGCGGGGCCGACGCCGGGCCGGACGAACCGGCGTTCGCGGATGCCGGTCCGCGGCACGATCCACTCGTCGGTCGTGTCCATGATCCTCGAGAGCATCTCGTTCGTGACGATCTGCGGCGGGACGTAGCTTCCGGAGGAACGGATGACGGTCGTTCTCGGCGCGTTGCTCATCGGCGGGGCGAAAGTCTAGCCGACGTCCGCGCCGGCCCGAAGCCGGGCGACGGTCGCGCCCCAGCCGCCCCTCTCCGGGGGCGCGTCGCGGAACTCCTCGACGAGAGGCGAGCGGGCGAGGACGGCTCGGACGATCCGCCGCTGTGCGCCGACACCCCGACCGTGGATGATCCGGACCTCGGCGAAGCCGCGCCCGGCCGCCACCGCGAGGTACTCCTCGACGACGGAAGCCGTCTCCGACGGGCGGAACGCGTGCAGGTCGATCGCGTCCTCGACCGGGAGGATCACGGGAACGTCCTCTTCCGTGTCCACGGCCACAGTGTAGGGCCGGCACGCCGGTTGAAGGAGCCGGTCCGGCGGCGGAGAATGGCCGCCGAACGGAGGAAGACCATGAAGCACCGACTCGTCGTGGCCGCGGGGCTCCTCGCGGCCCTCGCCTCGTCCACGGCGCTCGCCGCCAAGCCGCGCGTCGCCGTCATCGAGTTCAAGGACAAGACCCAGCACTACTCCTGGTACCGCGCCGGCGAGGCCGCGCAGGACATGCTCGTCACCGAGCTCGTCAAGTCCGGGAAGTACCGCGTCATCGAGCGCGAGCAGCTCGCGGCGATCATGCAGGAGAAGAACCTCTCGCTCTCGGGCGAGATCGACCCGAAGACCGCCGTCAAGGCCGGCAAGCTCCTCGGCGTGGAGTACATCGTCACGGGGGCTCTCACCGAGCTCGGGGTCGCCGACCGCGGGGCGCGCGTTCCCGGAGTCTTCGGCATCCCGTCGGTGCGGGTCGGGTCCCAGAAGATGGACGCCGCGATCGACGCCCGGATGATCAACACGACGACGGGCGAGATCGTCTGGGCCGACTCCGCGAAGGAGTCGACCTCCGACGCGCAGGTCTTCGTCGCGGGCGCCGGCGGCGGCGTCGACGACAAGCGGAAGCTCGACCGCGTGCTCCGCCCCGTCGTCGTCAAGCTGGCCGAGTCGATGGGGAAGGTCGGCGTCTCGACCTCCGGCCTCGGCGGCGCCAGCGACGCCTCGGGGATCGCCGGGAAGGTCGCGAAGGTCGAAGGGGGCTCGGTCTACCTCAACGTCGGCGCCGAGGCCGGCGTGAAGGAAGGCGACACGTTCGACGTCTACCGCGTCGGCAACGTCATCAAGGACCCGGACACCGGCGAGGTCCTCGGCTCCGACGAGACGAAGGTCGGCCGTCCCGGACCTCGACGGCGCGAAGCGCCCGGGCGACCCGGACCGCACGGTTCCCCGGAGCCCGTTCGGCCGCCGCGGCGAGCTCCTCGTCCAGATCGCCGCGGACGTCTCCGAAGGCGAGGCCGAGGATCCAGTTCGCGTCGGGGCCCGGGTTCATCCCCTTCCCCTTCATCACGCGCCGGACGAACCGGAGGACCCGGCCGCCCGCCGCGCCCGACGTGTCGACGCGGAACGCCTCGTGCAGCTGCTGCCACGCCGTGGCGTTGTCACCGCCCAGGAACGCGCTTCCGGCCCGCGTGTAGAGGTCGATGAAGCGGGCCTCGGGCTCGTCGCTCGTGGAAGCGATCTCTCGCGCGATGCCGCCCGCCTCCGCGAGAGCCTCGCGCGTGAGCGTCCCCTTCGAGCGCGTCGTGTCGAGGGCCCGATAGGCCCCCTCGAGGCGGGTGTCGAGCGACCACTGCCCGCCGTCGACGAGCGCCTCGCGGCGGGGCAGCGTCGGGTCGGCGGAGGCGACCGCGCCGGATTCCCGCGGCCCCGAGTCGAGCGTGGAGAGGGTTCCACCCGGCTCCGTCGTCCCCTTGCGGCCCTCGCCCGCGACGGCTTCGGAGCCCCCCGCAGCGCCGGAGGGCTGCTCGGCCACCCGGCCCATCGGACGGCTCTCCTCGGCCACGGCGCTCGAGGGCGGCTCGGCGCCCGGCGCGACCTGTGCAGAGCCAGTCGAAGGCGTCCCGTCCCCGGCGCCTCCGAAGACCTCGGCAGGTGCGCCGGTGGAGGCCGCCGCGTCAGGCGGGGCCGCAGCGGAGGGAGCCGTCTCCGATCCGAGGTTCGCGAGCGCCGCCGGCTCCCCTTCCGCGGCGGCCGGACCGGCGTCCTTGCCGAGCCGGGACCAGGCGAGCCAGCCGCCTCCCCCGAGGATCGCCACACCGAGGACGGCCGCCGCGGCGAGGAGCGCGGGGCTCTTCCGCGGCTTCGCGGGGGCCGCGGGCGGAGGAGGAGGCATCGAGGCGGCCGCGGCCATCGCCGTGTCGGGGCTGGAGATCCCCGCCGCCGCCACGACTCCGGCTCCCGCCGTCGCTACGGTCGGCAGGTCGGCCGCCGCGCGTGCGCCTCCCGTCTCGAGGACCGTCGGGGCGCCGTGGATCGTCGGCGCTCCGGGCGGGGGCGGGGGCACCGCCCGGACCGGCGAGGAGGCCGCGACCGGCGAGCCGAGCGAGAGGCCGAAGACCTCGGCGAGCGCTTCGACGAGCTCGGTGCAGCTCCCGTAGCGCCGCCAGGCGTCCTTCGCGAGGGCGCGCGTCAGGACGTCGTCCACGCCCGGCGGAAGGCCGCCGACGTAGGACGTCACCGGCTCCGGCGGGACGCTGACGTGCTGGTGGAGAACGCCGAGCGGCGTGTCGGCCTTGAACGGCACGCGCCCCGTCAGCATCTCGAAGGCGATGCAGGCGAGAGCGTACTGGTCGGCCCGCGCGTCGAGAGCCTTCCCCATCGCCTGCTCCGGCGCCATGTACGAAGGCGTCCCCATGACGGTGCCGGTCGCCGTCAGCCCCGAGACGGAGTCGGCGCTGCGGGCGAGGCCGAAGTCGGCGAGCAGCGGCCGGCCCGAGGTGTCGAGGAGGACGTTCCCCGGCTTCACGTCGCGGTGGAGGATTCCCTTGGCGTGAGCGTGGTCGAGCGCGGCGGCGATCGCCGCGAGCCACGGCACCGCCTGCGCGGGAGGGACCGGCCCGGTGATCCGCTCCTTGAGGGAGCCCCCGGAGACGAGGGGCATGACGAGGTACGAGACCTCCTTCCCCTCGAGGGGCGCCGTCCCGAAGTCGTAGACGGCGAGGATGTTCGGGTGCTCGAGCCCCGCCACGAGGCGCGCCTCGCGGAGGAACCGCTCGGCGAACGTCGGGTCCGCCGCGATCGGGTCGTGGATGACCTTTACCGCGACGGTGCGATGGAGGGTCTGGTCCTCGGCCCGCCAGACTTCCGACATACCGCCGGTGCCCGCGCGCTCGAGGAGGCGATAGCGGCCCAGGAGGGTTCCAGGTGTCACGGCCATGGCGTCCTCGTTTCGGCGAAGAGGATACGACCATCGGGAAGCCTCCGAGTGCGAAGCGCGTCACGCATCCGGGCGATCCGGACCGCTCCGGCCGGCCCTTTCGGCTGCCTCTAGAGCGGGTCGGCGACGTCCGCCCCGGCGAGCGCGCCCCAGAGGGCGATCGAGCCGGGGCCCCCGCGCGCGGCGTCGTCGAGCGCCTCCTCGGCGCGCGCGAGGAGGCTCGCGGTGTCGAAGGCGTCCTCGGGGTAGGCGGCGAGGCCGAGCGTCAGGGAGAAGCGGAGGCCGGTCGCCTCGAGGCGCGTGTCGCGGAACGTGGCGAAGTTCTTCGCGATCGCCTCGGCCGCCCGCTGCGCCGTCGGCTTGTCGGCGTCGAAGATCAGGATCCAGAACCGGTCGCCCTTCCCCCGGCCGACGATGTTCACCGACCGCGTCGCACGGACGAGCTGGGCGGCGATCTTCGGAAGGAGCGCGTCCCCGTACGGCATGCCGAAGCGCCGCGCGGCCTCGTCCAGGCCGTCGATCCTCACGTGAGCGACCGAGAGCGGCAGGCCGCTCCGCTCCGCACGCTTCATCTCCGATTCGAGCCTCTTGACGATCGCCCCCTGGTTGTAGAGGCCGGTGGCGCCGTCCCGCTCGGTCTGCTGCTCGATGATCTTCATGAGCCGCGAGTTGTGGAGCGCGACCGCGGCGGTGTCGGCGAGGAGTGAGAGCCTCCCCGCGAGCTCGGCGGGCCACGGCCCCCCCGGCGAGCGGAAGGCAAACGTGAGGACGCCGATCTGCTCGTCCTGGAAGAGGAGCGGCGCCGCGATGGCCCGGAGCCCGCCGGTCGCGCCGCCGCCCGGGTAGAGCGTCCCGATCTCCGCCTCGTCGACGAGGATCAGCGACTTCTCGGCCCAGGCGCGGACGACCGGGTGCCCGGTGCTCTCGGTCGGGACGTGCCGTGCGGCGTCCCCGGACGGGTCGTTCCCGCCCTGGGCGAGGACGCGCAGCGACTTCGTCTGGGCGTCGGCGTCCCAGAAGAGGGCGCTCTCTCCGGCGAGGAGCGAGACGGCGTGCTCGCAGAGGGCGTGCTTGATGCGCGGACCGTCGAACGTGGTCGCGAACGCGCGTCCGACCTCGCGCAGGCGGTCGAGGAAGCGGTACGAATCGCGCTCGCGCTGCAGCAGGCGGGCCGACGTGACCGCGTGGGAGGCCTCCGCGGCGACGGCCTGGAAGGCGCGCAGGAGCGGCGGGTCGAAGGCCCACGGCCGGCCGGCGCCCACGCCGGCCAGGACGCCGAGGAACTCCCCGTGCGACACGAGCGGGACCGCGACGAGGCCGAGCGGGCGCGGGAGCTCTTTCGCCGCCCCCGGGATCGGGACGAGCGTCGGACCGTCGGCGTCGAGCGCGACGTCGGAGAGGAGGACCGAGGCGTCGGGGTCGGCGAGGCGGTCGACGAGCGCACGCGGGACCGCTCCATCGACACCCGGAGCGCTCCCTCCGTCGGGGGTCCAGACGCTCGAGGGAGGCCGCCCGCCGTCGAAGGAGCGGACCTGAACGACGCAGAGGTCGAGGGCGAGGCCGGCGCCCGTCTCCTCGACGGCCTTCGCGAGGATCGTCTCGAGGTCGTTCAGCCCGGAGAGCGACGCGTGGACCCGGTTGACGAACGTGACGTGCTCGGCCGTCCTCCGCTCCACCTCGATGAGGCGCGCCCGCTCGAGGGCGCCCGCCGCGAGGCGGGCGAGCTCCTTCACGAGGCGCATCTCCTGCGCCGTCAGGACGAACGCCCCGCGCCGCGACATCGTCAGGAAGCCGAAGACGGTCTCTCCCTGCTCGATCGGGATCGCGAGGCGGCGCTTGCGCCGCGGGCCCTTGCTGTCGTCGCCGGTGTCGTCGTCGAAGGCGGGGCCGTGCGCGGCGAGCGCCCGGACGAGGATCTCGTCGTCGCCGATCGGCAGGCGCCGGCCCGGGACGAAACCGCCGTTCGTGCCGGGAGAGGTCCCCTGGGCGAGGACGCTTTCGACCTCCCCCTTCTCGGGGTGGTAGCGCCAGGCTCGCACCTGGTCGAACTCCAGCTGGCGCTGCAGCGAGGCCGCGGTGAGCCGGACGACCTCGTCGGCGTTCAGCGTGTGGAGCGCGCCGGAGGCGAGCTCGAAGAGCGCGACGGCTTCCTCGCGGCGCTTCACGAGCGTCGCCACGCTCCGCTCGCGCTCGAGGATCCGGCCGAGGATCCGGGCGAACTCGCGGATCCCGTCGTCGACCTCCATGCCCTTTCCCGCCGATTGCGCGAGCGCCACGCCGAAGGCGCCGCTCACCTGCTCGCCCGTCTTCACGGCGGCGCCGAGGAAAACGAGGCCCGACTCGGCGACCCGCCCGTCGCGCCCCTCGGAGAGCAGGTTCTCGAGGGCCCGGGCGAGCCGCTGCTCGGCCGCCGTCGACACGATCGAGGTGCCGGCGCGGCTCATCGGCGGGGCGCCGCCGGCCGGGAGGAGCGCGACCGCGACGGCGTCGAAGAAGCGGAGCGCCGTGTCGAGTACGGCGCCGATCGACTCGTCGAGGAACCGGCCCTCGGCGAGGACGGCGTCGAACGCCTTCAGGAGGGCGAGGTCACGGGCGGTCGGCACGGCGGCAACGTTCTCCGGAGATTGCTCGGGTCCGGATCATAGCCGGGAACGGCGGCGGCGGGCCGACACCCGGCTCAGATCGCGGCGGACTCGCCCTCCGTCTCGACGCGGCGAGCCCCGAGAAGGCCCTGGGCCACGAGGAAGAGCATCCCGACGTCCCGGAGGAGGACCATCCACATGTCCCGGAACCGTTCCTCCCGGGTCAGGTTCGCGGCCGCCACGTCGAAGCAGCCGCAGTCGATCGCGTTCCCGCGGAGGAGGTTGAACGAGATCGCCACGATGAAGACGACGAGGAGGACCCCGACGAGCGCGGCCGCCGTCTTCCGCCAGATCCCGGCGATGAGCGCGACCCCCATCAGGAGCTCCGCCCAGGGGAGGACGAGCGCCATCGCGTTCACGAGCGGGCCCGGGACCATCTTGTAGTTGTAGACCATGTGCGCGAAACCGGGCGGATCGGCGATCTTCGGGAGCGCCGCGACGACGAAGAAGAGGCCCAGGGCGATCTGCGTCGGCGATCTTCGGGAGCGCCGCGACGACGAAGAAGAGGCCCAGGGCGATCTGCGTCCGGACCGTCAGCCAGGGATGGGTGAGCGCCTCCCGGAAGGTCACCGGCCCCTCCCCGTCGCGACCGCCCCGCCGCGGGCCTTCCAGTCGGGGAACCCCTCGCGGTATACGAGGAGGTTCTCGAAGCCGGCGCCGAACAGGGTCTGCGCGAGCATGTGGGAGTCCTCGCAGTCGCCGCCCGTGCAGTAGAGGACGACCGGGAGCGTCTGGTCGCGCCCCTCGGAGACGAGGGCTTCGACCCGCTCCCTCACGACGGCGGCCTCCCAGATCGGGAACGAGCGCGCGCCGGCGACGTGCCCCTCGGCGAAGTCCTTGGAGCGTCGGGCGTCGAGGAAGAGTGCGCCGCGGGAGTGGAGCCACGCGGCCGCCTCTCCTTCGATGTCGACGCTCGGCTGGCCGTGCGGCGGGAACCGGGCGAGGAGCTCAGCGGCGCGGTCTGGGCCGGATTGGGCCTCGAGGGACGCGGCCCTGGGCTCCTTCTGCGCTGGCCCGGGGGACGGAACCGCGACCGAGCCGGCCGGCCCGGCCGCCGTGACCGGCGTGCTCGTCGTCGGTTCCACGGGACGGTCCGGCGTGACCGGCGCGGGCGCCGCCACCGCGGCGGGCGCGGGCTCCGTGGCGAAGGGGACCGGTGCCGGCGGCTTCGCGACGGTGAGGGCGGCCGGGTAGTCGCCCGGGAGCTCGAGGCGCCGCTCCTTCGCGGCGAACGCGTTCGAGACGAGGGCGCTGGCGATCGCGAGGACGGCGAGCGCCCCGGCCTCGGCGAGGAAGCGGCGGAGGTTCATCAGTCGGCTCCGTTCCGGGCCCGAGGCCCGCGTCGCGATTCTATGCAAGCGGTTCGCCTCGCCCCTCGTGCCGTTCCGGCGCGCTCGGACTCGCTTCTCGCGGTGGAATCCGACCCTCGCGGGGCTAGAATTCCCGTTCCACTCCAGCGCGGCAAGGAAGGGGAAGACGATGAGCGAGAACACCCTCACCATCCGGGACAACCGCACCGGCAAGGAGTACGTCGTTCCGATCGAGAACGAGACGATCAAGGCGATGGACCTCCGGAAGATCAAGGTGAACCCGGACGACTTCGGCCTGATGACGTACGACCCCGCGTTCCTGAACACGGCGTCGTGCAAGTCGAAGATCACGTTCATCGACGGCGACAAGGGGATCCTCGAGTACCGCGGCTACCCGATCGAGCAGCTCGCCGAGAAGTCGAGCTTCCTCGAGGTCGCGTGGCTCCTCTGGAACGGCGAGCTGCCGACGAAGGCCGAGCTCGACGAGTTCACCCGCCACGTCACGCACCACACCTACCTCCACGAGAACATCAAGAAGCTCATGGAGGGGTTCCGGCACGACGCGCACCCGATGGGGATGCTCCAGTCGACGGTCGGCGCCCTCTCGACGTTCTACCCCTCCGCCAAGCAGGTGAACGACCCGCGCCAGCGGGCGCACCACACGATCCGCCTCATCGCGAAGATGCCGACGATCGCCGCCTTCGCCTACCGGCATTCGATCGGCTTCCCCTACGTCTACCCCGACAACGAGCTCTCCTACGTCGGCAACTTCCTCTCGATGCTCCGGAAGATGTCGGAGCCGAAGTACAAGGTGAACCCGGTCCTCGAGCGGGCGCTCGACGTCCTCTTCATCCTCCACGCCGACCACGAGCAGAACTGCTCGACGAACGCGATGCGGGCGATCAGCTCGGCGCAGACCGACCCGTACTCGAGCCTCTCGGGCGCCATCTCCGCCCTCTACGGGCCGCTCCACGGCGGTGCGAACGAGGCGGTCCTCACGATGCTCCGCGAGATCGGGACGATCAACAACGTCCCGGCCTTCGTGAAGGACGTCAAGGAGGGGCACGGCGAGAAGAAGCTCATGGGCTTCGGTCACCGGGTCTACAAGAATTACGACCCGCGCGCGAAGGTCATCAAGGGCCTCGCGGACCAGGTCTTCGAGGTCACGGGGAAGAACCCGCTCCTGACGATCGCCGTCGAGCTCGAGCGGATCGCGCTCCAGGACGAGTACTTCGTCAAGCGGAAGCTCTACCCGAACGTCGACTTCTACTCGGGCCTCATCTACGAGGCGATGGGCTTCCCGCCCGACTACTTCACCGTCCTCTTCGCGATCGGCCGGACCGCCGGCTGGCTCGCCCAGTGGCACGAGATGGTCAACGACGCCGACCAGAAGATCGCCCGGCCTCGCCAGGTCTTCCTGGGGTCGACGCGGCGCGACTACGTTCCGGTCGAGAAGCGCTGAGCGCCCCCGGGCCGCCGGGAGGGGAGGGGAGGGGCGGGTTCGCCTCTCCCCTCTTCGCTTGCCGCGCAGCCCGTGCAGAGCCCGTCGAGCGTCAGGAAGAGCGTGCGGACCGCGCGGCCGTCGGGCAGGACGCCGCGCTCGGCAACGGCGAAGTCCTTCCACTCGACGTCCTCGACCCGGCCGCATCCCCGGCAGACGAGGTGGTGGTGCGGTCCGAGGTGGGCGTCGTAACGGACGGGGCCGTCCTTCACGCTGAGGCCCGTCACGAGCCCGACGTCCACCAGCGCGTGGAGGACGTTGTAGACCGAGGCGCGGGAAAGGACCGGTCCCGCCGCGTTCAAGGCGCTCTCGACCTCCTCGGCGGTCGGGTGGCGATCCGTCCCGGCCAGGAAGGAGAGCACCGCCAGCCGCGGCTCGGTCACCCGAAGCCCCCGGGCTCGGAGCAGGCACTCCAGTGCGGACGACGCCACCTTCACGCTATTTAGAATAATTCCAAACGACGACGACGGCAAGCGGCTCCGCCCCGGAGCCGGACGGGGCGCTATCCCCTGGCGGCGGGGGCCGACGTGATGAACGCCCGACCGAAGCGGGAAAAGCGGGGCCGGCCGAGGCGGGAGAGCGCCGATCCGTCGGAACGAGCGGGGCTCCAGCTCCACATGACGCCCACGGCTCGTCCGAGGAGGTCGACGACCGGCCGGGTCCCGAAGAAGCGGGCGTCGCGGCTCTCGTCGCGGTTGTCTCCCATCAGGAAGACCTCTCCCTCCGGGACCGTGATCGGGCCGAAGTTCCGTAGGGCGGGGCGTTCCGGCAGGATCCGGATCGGGTGCGTCCGGCCGTCGATCCGCTCGGTGCCGAGGATCTCGATGTCGCCGTCCGGCAGGGTGAGCGGCTCGAGGTACTCCACCTTCTGGGGCTTGCCGTTCACGAGGAGCGCCTCGTTGCGGAGCTCGACGACGTCCCCCGGAAGCCCGATCAGCCTCTTGACGAAGGGGACGCTCCCGCCGTCCGGGTTGCGGACGACGACGACGTCCCCTCGTCGCGGCTCGCCGGTCGTCATCAAGCGGATCTTCGAGAACGGGACGCGGATCTGGTAGGCCGACTTCCAGACGAAGACGCGGTCGCCCTCCAGGATCGTCGGCTTCATCGACCCGGTCGGCACGACGTACCAGTCGGCGAGGACCGAGCGGCCCGTCAGGATGATCGCCGCCATGAGGACGAGCTGCCTCACGTCCTTCAGGATCTGCTTGCGTTTCTCGGGCGATATGGCCATCGGCCGCGGAGTGTCGCACATTCCGTGCCGCGGGACCGCCGGGCTATCCTTCGTGCATGACGACCGGCTATACGGACGACCACGCCGCCTCGGGAACGAAGGCGGAGCTGCCGCCCCTCGAGACGTGGCCCTCACAGTACGCGGACGACTACGAGGTCACGATCACGATCCCGGAGTTCACCTCGATCTGCCCGAAGACCGGCCTCCCCGACTTCGCCACGCTCGTCGTCACCTACGTCCCAGACGAGGCGTGCGTGGAGCTGAAGTCGTTCAAGGAATACCTCCTCGCCTATCGGAGTCTCGGCATCTTCAACGAGAACGTCGTGAACCGCGTCCTCGCCGACCTCGTCGCGGCGACGCGGCCGAGACGGATGTCCGTGCGCGGCGTCTTTACGCCGCGCGGCGGCATCCAGACGACGATCGAGGCTCGCTGGCCGAAGCCCGCGCGACCTTGACAGCGCGCGTTCCGGAGCCCATGTTCTTTCCGGGACCCGGGAGCTCTTTCCAGCGGTAACGAGGTTCTTTCCGGGGCGAAACCGGATCGGCCCCGCGAAGGAAAGACGGGCCGCGGACGCGGCTCAAAAGGAAGAGGGCGACCGTGAGTTCGGAGGACCCGACGCCCTCCCGTCCCGTCCCGGCCGGCGTGATCAACCGGCCGGGATTCTCGTTTTCGGGCCTTCTGTTTCAGCGCGGAGCCGGCGCGGCGGGGCGCGCGGCCGTGGACGCGCTCGGGAACCGGAAGGTCCCGTCGGGCTGCATGCGCCGGTAGAGCGCCATGACGTTCGCGTTGTCGCCGGTGAGCGGGCAGTAGTCGCCGATCTTCTTGAGCGAGAGCTCCGCGGCCACGCGCGCCTCGGGGGAGTCCTTCACCTTCTGCTCGGCGACGAAGCGGAGGACCCGCTCGATGTAGGCGCGGCTCTTCTCGATCTCGTCGGCGACGGCCTTCGTCGCGTCGCCGCGCGTGGGGACGAGCCCGACGGCGCCGAGAGACTGGATCCGACCGATCATCTCGAGCCAGGCGTTCGGGTCGGAGACGGGGTTCGTCAGGTTCGGGCAGCGCCCCGGCGTGACCAGGTCCCCGGCCCAGACGAGGCCGCTGTCGTTGCTGTAGACGACGAGGTCGTACTCCGAGTGGGCACGCCCCGGAGCGGCGACGAGCTCGAAGCGACGCCCCCCGGCGTTCAGGACGAGGTGGTCCGCCACGCCGACGATCGTCGGCTTCTTCTGCCCCGGCTCGGCCCGCAGGACGCCCGCCGAGAGCGGGTCGAGCGCGCGGGCGTGGACGAAGATCGTCGCGTCGGTCGGGAGGAAGGCCGCGATCCCGCCGTTCGAGTCGACGTCCGTCTGCGTCATGACGATCCAGCGGACCGGCTTCCCCTTCGTCCTCTCCGCGATCTGCGCCTTCAGGTTCTCGCCGTCCTGCTTCGTCCACCCGGTGTCGATGACGAGGACCCCGTCGCCCGTGTCGATGAACGACAGGTTCGTGTAGCCGAAGCGGCCGTACCAGGTGAAGTCGTTGTACTGCCCCACCTGGAACGCGGGAACGTCCTTCGGCAGCGGCGGCGGCCCGGACGGCGCGCTGGCGGCCTGGGCGAGCGCGAGCTGGGTCGGAACGGCAACGAGGAGGAGCAGGGCGAGGAGGGCGAGGCGGGACTTCGTCATCTTGGCTCCGGCGCTCCGGAGGCCGCGCGGACGTCGGATGGTCCGCCCGGCTCGCCGGAAGCGTGTAGGGGGCCTCCCGTTTCGGAGGCCGCGCCGTCGGCGCGCTCTCCGGGAGAGGCGTGGGGGGTCACGTGAGCCGCTCTGTGGCGGGTCGCGTCGAGGAACGCGGTGAAAAGGGCCTTCTGGGCCGGCCTTTCGACGAGGTTTTCCGGGTGCCACTGAACGGCGGCGAGGAACGGGCCTTCGACGCGCGCGAACGCCTCCAGGAGGTCGTCGGGCGCGGCCGCGAGGGGGACGAGGCCGGGGGCGAGGTCCTTCACCGCCTGGTGATGGCGGGAGTTGACCGGCTCGCCGTCGAGCGCCGCGATCTCCGCGGCGAGCGGCAGGCCGGCGGGAGCGCCCCGCCGGGCGCGGACGACGTGCGCGAGGTGCGCCGGGTCGTGACCGTCGCGCGTCGAGAACGCGTGGGCGACGCCCCTCTCGCGCTGGGACGGGAGGTCCTGCCAGAGCGTCCCGCCGAGCGCGACGTTGAGGACCTGCAGTCCGCGGCAGATGCCGAAGACGGGAGCCCCGAGCCCGGCCGCCCGCTCGACGAGCGCGAAGTCGAGCGCGTCCCGCTCCGGCCTCGGCGTCACCGTGTCGTTCACCTTCGCCTCGCCGTACCGCGCCGGGTCGACGTCCGCGCCGCCCGAGACGAGCAGGCCGTCGAAGGACGCGGGCAGCGCCTCCCCGGGCTGGACGACGACGATCTCCTCTTCGCGCGCACCGGAGGCGAGGAGGGCGTCACGGTAGGCCGCCAGCGGCTGCGCGGGGTCGATTGCGAGGACGATCTTCATTTCCTGCTTCGGGCCGATCCGGCGGCGGGCGCCGGGGGCGGCGAAGTCTAGCAAGGCCCGTTCCAGGCGCCCCGGGCCTCAGGCCGGCGGTTCCCAGAACCGCGTGAACGTGTACCACTGGGCGTGGTTGTCCCGGATCGTCCGCTCCAGGATCGCGACGAACTCGTTCATGGCCCGCCTCTCGGCTTCGTCCCGCTCTCCCCGCCGCGCCGCCTCGACCCGGATCGGCGCCTCGACGACCGTCCTGTACGTGCCTCCTTCTCCGCGGAGGACGAAGACGGGCAGGAGAGGGACCCCCGCGGCCGCGGCGATCCGGAACGGCCCCACGGGGAACGAGACCTCGCGACCGAGGAACGGCAGCCTTCGCCCCGTCCCGCCGTAGTCGCGGTCCCCCTGGATCGCGACGAAGTACCCTTCCTCGAGGCTCCGCAGGACCTTCACGGCCGAGAGCTCCGAGGTGAGCGGGATCGACCGGATGCCGAGCCGGTCGCGCGCCGCGGTCCGGTCGCGCTCCACGACGGGCGACGGGTCGGGCAGGTAGACGACCGCCACCTTCAGGCCGACGACCTTCAGGAAGAAGCCGCCGATCTCGAAGTTGCCGACGTGGGCGGTCAGCAGGATCGCGCCCCGTCCCACATCGCGCGCGGCGAGGAGGTGCTCCGTGCCGACCCTCTCCGGGACGACGGCGTCGAGGTCCGTCGGCGGCCGGGCCGAGAAGCGGAGCAGGTCGATCCAGGAGCGCGAGTGGTGGCCCAGCATCGCGCGGGCCGACTCCTCCACCTCGCGCCGCCAGGGCGGGAGGCCGAGGACCGCCGCGTGGTTCTCGAGGATCGCCTCGCGCACGTTGTCGCGGCCCCAGATCGCCCGCTCCGCCGTCGCCGCCGCCAGGCGCGCGACCCACTCGGGCGGAAAGGCCGTGACGAGCCAGCGAAAGAAGGGGAACCAGAGCCCGAACGTCGCGTGGGTCAGGCGCGAGACGACGGGCGGCCCGGCGGGGCGGCCGCCCGTCTCGGGCGTTCGGGAAGCGTGGGCTCGTGTCATGGGAAGGCGCGCCTCTCGGCGCAACGGGGGGCCGATTCTAGCCGCAGGGAGAGGCGACGGCGCGCTCGGCTAGACTCGCCGTCCGGAATGCTCCCTGTCGATCTCGAGGCGGTCATCGGGCTGGAGGTCCACGTTCAGCTGAAGACGCGGACCAAGGCGTTCTGCGCCTGCCCGGTCGTCTTCGGGGCGGCGCCGAACGGCGTCGTCTGCCCGGTCTGCCTCGGCTACCCGGGGGCCCTCCCCGTCCCGAACCGCGAGATGGCGACGCTCGGTGCGCGCCTCGCCCTCGCCGTGGGCTGCGACGTCCACGCGCGCTCCGCGTTCGCCCGGAAGAGCTACTTCTACCCCGACCTTCCGAAGGGGTACCAGATCACCCAGTACGACCGTCCGCTCGCCACAGGGGGCCGGATCGACGTCCGCGCCGGGGACGGCGCGACCCGCGCCGTCCGGCTCCGGCGGGTCCACCTCGAGGAGGACGCGGGGAAGTCGATCCACGACGCGCAGGGCGAGGGCGTGCCTCCCGGCGTCACCCTCGTCGACCTGAACCGGGCCGGCACCCCGCTCGCCGAGATCGTCACCGAGCCCGATCTCCGCGCCCCCTCCGAGGCGTCCGACTTCCTTTCCCGCGTGAGGCGCCTCGTCCGGTGGATCGGCGCCTCGGACGGGAGCATGGAGGAAGGCTCCCTCCGCTGCGACGCGAACGTCTCCGTGAGGCCCGCGGGCACCGAGGCGCTCGGGACGAAGGTCGAGATCAAGAACCTCAACTCGATCGCCCACGTGCGGAAGGCGCTCGAGCACGAGGTCTCGCGCCAGGCGGAGGCCCTCCGCGCCGGCAGAGCCGTCGCCGCCGAATCCCGCCTCTTCGATCCCGCGTCCGGCACGACGTGCCCGATGCGCGGGAAGGAGGAGACCGAGGACTACCGCTACTTCCCCGACCCCGACCTCGGCCCGCTCGTCCTCGACGTCGCGTGGCTCGAGGAGCTCGCCGCCTCGCTCCCCGAGCCGCCGGAGGTGCGCGAGGCGCGGCTCGTCGCCACGCTCGGCCTCTCCCCGGCGGACGCCGCGACGCTCTGCGCGACGCGTCCGCTCGCCGACGCGTTCGAGGAAGCGGTCTCGCTCCACCCGTCGAACCCGCGCGGCGTCGCCGCGTGGTTCCTCGGCGACCTCCTCGCGCGGATGGGCGATTCCGCGCGGAAGGAGGGACGGCTCCCCGTCCCGCCGGCCGAGGTCGCCCGCCTCGTGGCGCGGATCGACGACGGGACGATCTCGGGGAAGATCGCGAAGGAGCTCTTCGATCTGCTCTGCGCGGGCGCGCGGGACGTCGACGGGCTGATCCGCGAAAGGGGGCTCGTCCAGGTGACGGACGAGGGGCCGATCCGCGCCGCCGTCGACGCGGTCCTCGCGGCCCACGTGTCGCAGGTCGCCGCCTACCGCGCGGGGAAGAGCGCGTCGTTCGGCTGGTTCGTCGGCCAGGTGATGAGCGCGACCGGAGGGAAGGCGAGCCCGGCCGTCGTAAACCGCCTCCTCCGGGAAAGGCTCGACGCGTGATCGAGTTCTACGGCGTCTCGAAGGAGTACCACGGCCGGCGGGTCCTGAAGAACCTCTCGTTCCAGGTGGCCCAGGGGGAGTTCGTCTTCCTCACCGGCCCGTCGGGCGCGGGCAAGACGACCGTCCTCAAGCTCCTCTACCGCGCCGAGACGCCGGGCGCCGGGCAGATCCTCGTCAACGGACGGAACGTCGTCGCGATGGCGCCGTCGCGCATCCCGGAGCTCCGCCGGACGATGGGGATCGTCTTCCAGGACTACAAGCTCCTCCCGACGCGCACGGTCTTCGAGAACGTCTCGTTCGTCCTGAAGTTCCTCGGCGTCTCGCTCGCCGAGCGGCGCCGCCGGGCGTACCAGGTCCTCCGGCTCGTCGAGCTCCACCACCGCGTCAACGCGTTCCCCGAGGAGCTCTCCGGCGGCGAGCAGCAGCGCGTCGCCCTGGCGCGCGCCCTCGTGAACGAGCCCGAGCTCCTCGTCGCCGACGAGCCGACCGGGAACCTCGACCACCGCCTCGCGCAGGAGATGATGCGGCTCTTCTCGCAGATCAACGTCCGCGGGACGACCGTCCTCGTTGCGACGCACGACGTCGCGCTGATCCGCGAGACGGGCCGCCGCTGCCTCACGCTCGACCGGGGCGGGATCCTCGAGGGGCTCGTCGAGGCGGCGCTCCCCCCGCAGGCGACGTGGCGGCGCGAGGGCTCGTCGGGACACCCGATCGTCCCGGAGGAGCGGCCGTGAGGCGCGGCGCCGCGTTCGCGTCGCTCCTGGACGAGGCGCTGGCCGGACTCTGGCGCGCGCGGCGGATGACGGCGGTCTCCGTCCTCCAGATCGGCTTCTCCCTCTTCCTCGTCGGCCTCTTCCTCCTCGCCGCCGAGAACCTCGGCGGCGTCGTCGACGCGCTCCGCGAGGAGACGGCCGTCACCGTCTTCCTCCGCCCCGGCGCCGACGACGCGGCGCACGCCGACCTGGAGCGCCGCGCGCTCGACTCGAAGCTCGTCGCCGCCGTCCGCCGCGTCACCCCCGAGGAGGCGCGCCGCCGCTTCGCCCGGTCGTTCGCGAGCCTCGCCGGCGCCACCGGGACGCTCTCCTCGAACCCCTTCCCCTCCTCGGTCGAGCTGGACCTCCTCCCGGGAGCCGCGTCCTCCGCCGCGCTCCGGCCCTTCCTTTCGAACCTCGCGGCGGTCCCGGCCGTCGAGGAGGTGCAGTTCGACGTCGACTGGGTGAGGCGCCTGCGCGGCGTCGTCCGCCTCGTCGCGGTGACGGGCGCGGCCACCGGCTTCTGCCTCGCGCTCGGCGCCGCGTTCACGATCGCGAACGTCGTCCGGCTGACGATCCTCCTCCACCGCGACGAGATCGACATCCTCCGTCTCGTCGGCGCTCCGGAGGTCCTGATCCGCGGGCCGTTCCTCCTCGGGGGCGTCTTCCAGGGGCTCCTCGGCGGGCTCTTCGCGCTCGGCCTGCTCGGCCTCGCGTTCCGCGGCGTCCTCCTGTTCATCGCCGCGACGGAGAACGTCCTCCTCGGCGTCTTCGTCGTCCGGTTCCTCTCCCCGGCGACCTGCGGCCTCCTCGTCCTCGGCGGCGTCCTCGCGGGGCTCGTCGGCGGGACGCTCGCCTCGCGGCGCCGGCACGTCTGACGCCGCGGCCGCGGGGCTCAGGCGCGCGGGGCGCGCTTCAGGCGAGAGAAGAGGGCGGCCGCGAGCTTCGGCGGGACCGCGCGCGGCACGAGTCGCCCCGTGAAGATCCAGGCGGAGTCGAGAAGGTTCGGGACGACGACCGAGCGGCCGCGCGCCAGGCCGCGGAGCCCCGCTTCGGCGACGGTCTCGGCCGAGAGCGACGGGAAGCGGACCCGCTCCCCCGGCGCGAGGCCGGCGACGCGGTGGAAGTCCGTCCGCGTCGTCCCGGGGCAGAGCGCCGTCACGACGATTCCCGTCCCCGCGAGCTCCTCGTGGAGGGCGTGCGAGTAGGAGAGGACGAACGCCTTCGTCGCCGCGTAGACCGACATGTACGGAACGGGGAGGAACGCCGCGGTCGAGGCGACGTTCAGGACGAGGCCGTTTCCGCGCGCGCGCATCCCTCCGAGGAGCCGGTCCGTAAGCTCGACGAGCGCAGCGACGTTCAGCCGGAGCATCCGGAGAGTCCGCTCGAGCCCCTGCTCGGCCTGCGGGCCGTACCAGCCGAAGCCCGCGTTGTTCACGAGGAGGCCGACGGGCTTTCCGGCTCCTTCCGTCGCCTTCACGAGCCGTTCCGCCGCCCCGTCCGCCTCGAGGTCGAGCGGGATCGCCTCCACCGCGACGCCGGAGGCCGAGCGCAGCTCCGTCGCGAGCGCGGAGAGCCTCTCCGCCGAGCGGGCGACGAGGAGCTGCGGCACTCTCCTCCGCGCGAGGGACCGCGCGATCGCCTCGCCGATCCCGGCCGAGGCGCCGGTGACGAGCGCGTACGACCCCGCGGGGAGGGAGATCAACCGAGGAGGTCCTCGGAGCCGTCCACGCCGAGGACGTTCCCCGTCATCCACGCCGTCTCGGGCCGCGCCATCGCGACGATCACGTTCGCGACGTCCTGCGGAGTCGTCAGCCGTCCGGCCGGGTGGACCGCGAGGACCCGCTCGATCATCTCGGCGTTCCCGGGGATCTTCCTTAGGGCCGGCGTGTCGGTCACGCCGGCGCGGATCGCGTTCACGGCGATCCCGCGCGCGACGAGCTCCACCGCGAGCTGCCGGCAGTGGCTCTCGAGGGCGGCCTTCGCGGCGGAGACGGCGCCGTACGAGGGCCAGATCCGGTGCCCACCCGCCGAGGTCATCGCGAAGACGTGCGCGCCGGCGCCGAGGAGCTCCGCCGCGGCGAGGTCCTGAACCCAGTAGACGAGGGAGTGGGCCATGACGTCGAGCGTCATCTCCATCTGAGCCTTCGTCATCCGCTCCTTCTCGTCGCCCAGGAACGGCTTGAGCGTCCCGAAGGCGAGCGAGTGGAGGACGACGTCGAGCGCCCCGCCGCTCTCCGCGAGGGCCCCCTTCATCGCGCCGAGGACCTCCGCGCGCTTCTCCGCGTCGGCCGCGTTCACGTTGAAGAAGACGGCCTTCCCTCCGGCGCCTTCGATCTCGCCCGCGATCCGCTCCACGTTCGGCAGGGTCGCGCGACGGTCGAGGTGGACGCCTAAGACGTTCCGTCCGGCCTTCGCGAGGGCGATCGAGACCGCCTCGCCGAACCCCGAGGACGCGCCGAGGACGAGGGCCCAGTTCCGTTTCGGATGCGACATGGCGCGGATTATCGGCACCCCCCTCCCCCCTGTATAGTCCCGCTCGAGGCCCGATTCGATGCGTTTCGACGCCCTCCGACGTCTCCTCGAGAAGCTCCAGCGGAGCGGCAAGAAGACGCTCGACGTCGAGGAGCATTCGGGCGACTTCACCGACAGCGAGCTCGCGTTCGGACGCCTCGTCCTCCCCCTCGTCGAGGACCTGGACGCCATGAAGAAGCTCCTCGAGGACCTCTCGCGCCGGGCTCGCGCGATGCAGACCGTCCTCGACCGACTCCCCGTCGCCGCGCTCGTCCTGGACGCCGAGGGGAGCCTCCTCGCGATGAACCGGGCAGCGAAGGATCACTTCGGAGGCGCCGCGATCACGTCCTCCGTCCTGCGCGCCGCGCGTCGCGCCCTGCAGGGGACCGAGGAATCCTCCGCGACGGTCGACGACCCCCGCCGGAAGGGGAAGACTCTTCGCCTCGTCTCGGCCGACGTCGCGGAGGAGAGGGCCGAGGGGCCGTCCGAGAAGCCCTCCGTCGTCTTCGTCGTCTCGAACGACTCGCCTCCCCCGGTCGACGAAGCCGACCTCGTCGCGCGGTTCGACCTGACGAAGGTCGAGGCCTCCGTCGTCGCGCTCGTCGCGCACGGCCTCGCGAACAAGGAGGTCGGGGAGGCGCTGGGAGTCTCGGTCGAGACGGTGCGCTCCCACCTGGCGAGCGCGTACCGGAAGACGGGCGCGCGCAACCGCGCCGGCCTCGCCGCCCTCGCCTACGGGGCGCGCTTCGGGCAGGGGCCGATCTCCGGCGCGTTCCCCAGCCTCGACGAGTGAACCCCGCAGCGCTCGCGGCGCGCCTCGCCGAACGGCCGCTCCTCCTCGACGCCGCGCTCGGCACCGAGCTCTCGCGGCGCGGCGCCCCGGCTTCTCCGCCCCTCTGGAGCGCGCGGGCGGTCCTCGAGAGACCCGACCTCGTCCTCGCCGTCCACCGCGAGAACGCCGCGGCGGGCGCCGACGTCCTCACGGCGGGGACGTTCCGGACGCAGCCGGCCCTCCTCGGGGCCGCCGCCCGCGAGGCGACGCGACGCGCCGTCGCCCTCGCCCGCGAAGCGGCCGCGGAGCGGCCCGGCGTCCTCGTCGCCGGCTCGATCGCGCCCGTCGCCGACTGCTGGCGCCCCGACCTCGTCCCGCCCGACGCGGAGCTCGCCCGGCTCCACGCGCTCCACGCCGAGGCGCTCGCGGAGGCCGGCGCCGACCTCCTCCTCCTCGAGACGTTCGGGACGGCGCGGGAGTGGCTCGCGGCCGCGCGCGCCGCCGCGGCGACGGGCCTCGCCGTCGTCGCCTGCGCGACGACGAGAGAGGACGGCGCGCTCCTCTCGGGCGAGCCGCTCGAGGAGGCGGCACGAGCACTCCTCGAGCGTCCGTCGCCCCCCGCCGCCCTCGGCGTCAACTGCGTCCCGGCCCGGCGGCTCGCCGCGAGCCTCGCCCGCCTCGCCACCGTGGTGCCTGGCCTCCCGCTCGCCGCCTGCGGCAACACGGGCCTTCCTCTCGACGAGGCGGCCGGCCTCTTCGCCGAGCCGATCTCTCCGGAGGAGTACGCCGCCGTCGGCGAGCGGTGGCTCTCTCTCGGCGCCCGCCTCGTCGGCGGCTGCTGCGGGACGACCGCCCTCCACGTCGCCGCCCTGGCGGGCCGGCTCCGCGCGACGGAAGCGGCGCGGCGCCTCCGTCGCCCCTGAGCGCCGCCCCGCCGGCCGCCTACGGGAAGTAGCCCCGGATCGTCTTCGCGCGGAGCCCCGGCCGGGCGAGCCTCACCTCGACCGTCCGGAACTCGTCGTCCTTCTTCTTCGACTCGGTCAGGT
>JADHEF010000256.1_pt1 | contig 63806 bp, 48 predicted proteins | sample 8952391 | NCBI WGS metagenome assembly JADHEF01 (sample SAMN16124439, study PRJNA663245) | bioreactor sludge metagenome | isolation source: sludge (nitrite) | place: India:Bengaluru | collected 2019-02-28 | reverse complement strand
ATCCGTTCCTCAAGAATCCCGCCGGCCGCCCCGCGGAGCGAATTTCCGTCAACACCGTGGTCAGCTTTGATCCCCCCCCAACCTGGAAGGCCCAGCCGCCCGGCCTCAACCCGACGAAAAGCAATCCGTGGAAACGCGAGTACGCCGAATCGTGGAACGCCATCGGGTCACCCTACCGGGTCTTCGTCCCCGCCGGAGTCAAGTTCAGCGTGTCGGCCGCCAACGCAAACGAGCCGACCCTGGGCGTGGCATTCTGGAAGGACCAGGGGCCGCTGGAGAAAGGTTCCAGGGTCGACCTCGGCTCGCGGGAACTTCCCATGAAGCGCCCCTTCCTGATCGCGGTGAAGCGCGCCGACGGCACCCCCGCCGCCGGCACGGGCGTGCGCATCGACGGCATGCTGCCCCTCGTCACCGACGAGCGCGGCGAGGCCATCGGCTGGAGCACGGGGTATGTCGACCGCATCGAGGTCATGCCCAAGCGGGGCTGGGAGATCGCCGCGAAAAAGGAAAAGATCACCGTCCCCGACTCCAGGGAACCCTTCCGCGTGGAACTGGTGATCCCGGAGGGGAAGTGAGGGCGGGATACCGCGCCTTTTGCGCCCCGAATGCGGGCGCATTCCCGCAGCACCCCGGGGGATCCGGCGGGCGCACTTTTCCCTTGACGAAAGTAGTTGCCATGTAAACAGTTTATCTGAAAACACTAAACCCGGTGACGTCGCCGGGTGCGACGATTACGGAGGCTGAACGTGGACTTTGGATTGCTGCTACTGATCCTGGCGGCGCTGGCGATACTCGTTGGCGGGCCGATCCTCAGCATTGTGGCACTTATCGGCATGGGCCGCGTGCGCGAGAACATCCGCGCCATCGAGCGGCGCCTGATGAGCCTGGAAGCCTCCCGCGAAACGCAGTCCCGGGAGACCGCCCCCGGACGGGCCGCCACGGCCTCCGCCGTCCGACCCGCCACGGCAGCCCCCTTCGCCGCGGTGGTGCCCCCGACGGAACCGCCGCTCCACGAGCCGGTCCCGGAAGATGTCGCGCCGGAAGTCCCGGAACCCGCCGCACCGCTTCCACCGGCAGCCGAGGAACCCCTCACCATCCCCGGGGAACCGGTGGCCGCAGGACAGGCCGTGGAGGAGGAGATCGCCGCAATTCCGGAGTTCGCGCCGCCGCCACCACCGCCCAAATCCCCGCTCCCCGCCGCACAGGCCCCCGGGCAGTCGCTCGAAATGCTCCTCGGCACGAAGTGGCTGGGCTGGGTGGGCGCCGTGATGCTTCTGATCGGCGTCGGCTACGGCCTGAAGTTTGCCTACGACAATTCGTGGATCGGGCCGGTGGGCCGCCTGGCCATCGGGACATTCTGGGGCATCGCGGCCCTGGGCCTCGGCGAGCGCTTCCGCCGCCGCAACTGGGACGCCCTGTTCCAGACGCTGACCGGCGTCGGGCTGGCAATCTTCTACCTGTGCATCTTCTTCTCGTTCCAGGTTTACAGGCTCAGCACGCCGACGCTGGCCTTCGGGCTGGCGACCGGGGTCACCGCGCTGGCGGTGACGCTGGCCGTCGCGCACAACGCGCTGCCGATCGCGGTCCTGGCCGTGATCGGCGGCTTCCTCAGCCCCGTGCTCCTTTCCACGGGTGAAAACCGGCCCGTGGCGCTGTTCACCTACATCGCCATCCTGGACCTGGTGGCGATGGGGGCCGCGTATTTCCGCAAGTGGCGGCAGTTGGAACTCGTCTGCTTCGCCGGAACGGCCCTCCTGTTCGCCGGCTGGTTTGAGAAGTATTACCACGCGGACCCCGCCGGGCAAATGGCGCCGGCCCTGCTCTTCCTGTCGCTGTTCTACCTGATGTTCCTGCTCATCCCCACGCTCCACACGCTGGTGCGGCGCCTGCCGGAAAGCCACGAGGGCGTGGCCGTCGTGGTGGCGAACGCGGCCCTCTCGCTCGCGATGTATTACCGCATCCTGTACCGCGACCACCCGCAGATGCTCGGCTTTGTGGCGCTGGGACAGGCCCTGCTGGTGTTCCTCCTGTTCCAGGCATGGATCCGCCGCGTCGGCATGACCGGACGGACGGCTTCCAGCCTGCTGGTGATCTCGCTGGCGCTGGTGACGGCCGCCGTGCCGCTCCACCTGAAACTCTACGGCATCCCCATCGCGTGGGCGCTGGAGGGTGTTCTGTTCGCGCATGTCGGAATCCGGTTCCGCAGCCTGCTGACGCGCGGCATCGGCGTGCTGGCGCTGCTGCTTGCCGCGGGCTGGCTGGTCCGGCGCCTGCCGATGCACATGGCGCCGTTCACGCCGGTGCTCAACATCCCGTTCGGCTCGTGGCTGCTGGTTTCCGCGGCGGCGCTCCTTGCCGCGTGGCTCCTGTCCCGCCCGCACGGGAACCGGGACCCGCAGGAGTCCGTGCTGGCCGGGGCGGCGTTCCTGGTCGGTTTCGGCCTGTTCTGCGGCCTCCTCACTTTCGAGGTCGGGTCTTTCTGGCCGCTGAATCATCCGGAAACCCAGAGCCGGGTGCTCATGGGCAGTTCGCTGGTGGTCCTGTGGTCGCTGATCCCGGCGGCGCTCGTCACGGTCCTCGTCCGGACGGGCCGGCTGGCCGGGGCTTGGATCCTGCTGGCCGTCGCCTGTTACGGAATCGGCGGATTCGTGTTTCTCGGGGCGATGGATCAGTTTTCCGCCGCTTCCGCGAAACTGGCGCTGAACGCCGCGTTCCTGCCCCGCCTCGCCTTCCCCCTGGCCCTTTGGTGGGGGGCGAAGCTCATGCGGCGGAACGGGACCGCGCCGGCGGACGATGCCCTCGAGGTGGTCGGGCACGCGGCCATGGCCCTGCTTCTGTGGGCCGAGATGGACCGCTGGAGCCGCAACGGCGGCCTGGCCATGGATCACCGCGTCGCGTACGCGCTGGTCTCCGCCGCGTGGGCCCTGCAGGCGTTCGTGCTCGTGTGGCTGGGCCTCGCCACGCGCATGCGACTGCGCCGCATCCTGGGCTTCCTGCTCTTCGCCGTCGTCGTCGCCAAGGTCCTGGTCGTCGACACCAGCGCCCTGGAAAAGGTCTACCGGATCCTCTCGTTCCTCGCCACGGGCGTGCTGCTGATGGCGGCCGGGTACTTCTACCAGCGCTTCGCCGCGGTGCTGACCCGAGAGACCGGACCCGCGGACGAGAGGAAGGAGGAACTGTCATGACGCGCCCGCTGATTGTCGCGGGATTCCTAGCGGCCGCGGCGGCCGCGCACGCGCTGGACACCGCGGGGTGGCAATGGCGCCGCGCCCTGGACACCGGGTCCGCCGACGGCTTCGTGCGCCTCGAGATTGCCCCGGATGTCTTCGACGGGGCGCAGCCGTCGCTCGCCGACCTGCGCGTGCTGGACCGTGCGGGGGAACTCGTTCCCCACCTCATCTCGTGGGGACGCGTGCCCGCGGCGGAGAAGCGCGACTGGCGCCCCGTGCGGCTGCTCAATGCCACCTTCGAGGCGGGCCGGTTCGCGCGCGCCACCCTCGACTTCGAATCGCCCGTGGAGAAGAACGAGGTGCGCCTTCGCCTTTCGGGCGCGAACTACCGCCGGCGGGCCCAGGTGGAGGGAAGCGCCGATGGCGAAAAGTGGGAGATGGTGGCCGAGGACCTGTGGCTATTCGACGTGAGCCAGCCGGGCAGGTCGTTCCGCGCGGACACGCTCGCGTTCCCCGTCAACTCGTTCCGCCACCTGCGCGTGACGGTGTTCCACATGCCCGACGACCCGCGCCGCATCACCATCGAATCGGCCGAGGCGGCCCTGGACCGCAGCGAGGGAAAGGCGGAACTGGCGCCGGTGGAAGCCGTGCGCACGGCGGCCCTCCTCGACGAGAAGCGCCGTGAAAGCGTGTGGGAGTTCGACCTGGGTTCGCGCAATACGCCGCTCGCCACGGTGAAACCGGCGTTCGCCGACACGGCGTTTTACCGCGGTTACGAGCTTTCCGGTCGCAACTCCACCACCGACACCGCGCGCATCCGCGTGGAGGGTGGCTGGGAGGAGCGACAGGTCGAAACCCCGTGGCAGCCCATCCGGGGCGGCGTCCTGTACCGGGTCGTGGAGAAGGACAAGGTCCGGGAGTCGGCCGCGCTGGAGGACCTCCAGGCTTCCTGCCGCTTTCTGCAATTGCGCGTGTTCAACGCCGACAACCCGCCGCTCAGGTTGACCGGGCTGCAGGCAACCCGCCGCCGTGCCGCGATCGTGTTCCAGGCCCGGACCGGGATGACCCGGGTGCTCGTGGGCGGAAACCCGTCCTGCGGCCCGGCCGACTATGACCTGGCGAGCGCGGTGCGCGACCTGGACACGGCGAAACTGCCGGAGGCCAAGGCCGGCCCGGCGGAACTACTTTCCGCCGCCCGGAACCAGGCGCCCTGGACCGAGCGCCACACCCGCCTCATCTGGCTCGCGCTGGGCGCGGGCGTCCTGGCGATGGTCGGCCTCATCCTGCGGAGCCTGAAGCAGATCCCGAAGGACAGCCAGGGCGGCTGACGGGGGGCGCCCCGTCGCCAGGTCGCCCGGCAACCCCGCCGCGCCACACGGGCAAAACCCGCCATTTCTAGTTGACATATAAACAGAATATACCTGTACTGTTGATTGTGTATCTTACTGGAGGATCCAAATGGACATCCTGCTGGTCGCGCCCTCAAGCGGGCGCTGGCGCGCCGCCGCCCGGTCGCGCGTTTTCAACGGACGAACCTTCCGCTTCAGCCAGCTGAGCCTGCTTTCGGTCGCCGCCGCCACCCCCCGCGGCCACACGGTGCGACTGGTGGACGAGCAGGTGGAGGACATCCCGGCCGGCTGCACGCCGGGCCTGGTGGGCATCACCTGCATGACGGCGCTTGCGCCGCGCGCCTTCGAAATCGCCCGCATGTTCCGCGACCGCGGCGTGCCGGTGGTGCTGGGCGGAATGCACCCGACGCTGTGCCCCGAAGAATCGCTGGCCCACGCGGACGCCGTGGTGGCGGGCGAGGCCGAACCCGTGTGGGCACAGGTGGTGGCGGACGCCGCGGCGCGCCGCCTGGCGGGAATCTACCGCCCGCCGGACCCGCCGGATCTCGCCCTCCTGCGCGATCCCCCGCGCCACCTCCTCCGCCCCGGCCGATACGCCACCGTGCATGCCGTGCAGGCAACCCGCGGGTGCCCCCACCGCTGCGCCTTCTGCAGCGTCAGCGCGTTCAGCAACCACACCCACCGGTGCCGCCCGGTGGCCGACGTGCGGCGCGAGGTGGCCGCCATCCCGGCCGGGTTCTTCATGTTCGTGGACGACAACATCACGGCCGACCGCGAGTACGCGCTGGAACTTTTCGGCGCCCTCGCGCCGCTGGGCAAACGCTGGATGAGCCAGTCCACGCTGTCGCTGGCCGCCGATCCGCCCCTGCTCGCCGCGGCGTCGCGCGCGGGCTGCGCGGCGATCTTCGCCGGAATGGAAACCTTCAACAACGACAACCTGGACGGCGTTCAGAAGTCGTTCCACCGGGCCGACCGTTACCGCGAGGCGGTGCGCGCGCTGCACGCCCACGGGATCGGCATCGAGGCCGGCATCGTGTTCGGGTTCGACGGCGACGGACCCGGCGTCTTCGAGAGCACGGTCCGGCAGATGGACGACCTGCGCGTCGACATGGCCCAGGTCAGCGTGTTCACCCCGCTGCCCGGCACGCCGGCCCACGAGGCGATGGAGCCCCGGATCCTCGACCGCAACCGGGCCCATTACGACCTCCACACGGTGGTGTTCCAGCCGGCCGGGATGAGCGTGGAGGACCTGCAGGCGGGCCACGACTGGGCCACGCGCGAGTTCTACCGCCCGTGGCGCATCGCGCGGCGCCTGGCCCGCCACACCGCGATGCCCCGGGGACTCTCCACCCTCGTGCCGGCCGCCGTCATCAACACGGCCTACTTCGGGCGCGTGGCATCCTGGCACCTGCGCGGGTGGAACCCGGCCCAATCCGCCGCCGCCCCCCGGCTCGCCCCGCCAACCCCCGTCCCCGCCTGAGCGATCCCGCGCCGGGTCGTCCCGTGAACGGAAAACCCCGCCGGGTGTTTCTATGCCCCAGACATCAACCATGAGAATCCCCATGACCCTTCCGCGCGCCGCAATGGCGGGGGTGCTGGCCGCGCTGGCCTGCGCCGCGTTCGCCCAGCCACCGGCGGAAACCACCGCCACCAGCCCGCTCGACATCCTCAAACAGGCCCCCCGCTACCGGATTGGCCAGGAGGGCCGCCTGGTGCCGGCGCCCGGCAGCGAACCCGCCGCGCCTCCACCCGTTTCATCCCCGACCCCGGCCGGCCCGACAGTGGGCTTCGGCACGCCCGTGCCCGCCCGCACCCCGGCGGCCACGGACGGCGACACCAAGTCACCCGCCGTGGAAAGCGCGCCGGGAACGGAACCGGACCGCCCCGCCCTGCTCGACAACGACGACACGCCCCCCCGGGACACGCCGCCGCCGCGCGCGCGCAGGCGAACGGCGGAACCAGAAGAGACCCGGCGGCCGGGCCTGGTTCGCGGCCTGATCGGGAAAATCCCGCTGGTGGACAAGGTTCCGGTGATCGGTCCCGCCATCACCGGCAAGCGCGAGCGTCCCAAACGGATCCATGAGGATGTGATCGCCGCGGAGACGCCGGACACACGGGACACCCGCGAGACTCCCGATCCGTCGGCGACTCCCCCCGTGCTGCTCCCGCCGCCGGGTGAGGGACAAACCACGCCCGCACCGACCGTGGCAGACGACGCGCCGCCCCCTCCCCCGCCGCCCGTGCTGGACACGCCGCCCGCCGCAACCCCGCAGCCGTCACCCAACCCGGTTTCGTCGACGCCGGAACCCGCGGCTTCCCCGTCGCCCACGCCCATCGTGATCACCCCCCGCGACCTCAGCGGCGCGGCCGCCACTCCCACGCCGGGCGCGGCCAGCGTGACGGCAGCCGCCCCGCCGGCCGGTCTGGCGTCCCCCGCCGCCGCGCCGGGTGCTGCGGACGCGGCAACAACCGCGGCGCCGCCCTCGCTGGAACCGAATGACCTGGCCCTGCCCAACCCCGCCGTGGAACCGAGCGAACCCATCCGGGGCGAGTTCACCGCGGCGATCGAGAAGGGGCGGACGGGCGACCTGGCCGGTGCCGCCGAGGCGCTCCGTGCCTACGGCGTCAACCACAGCACTTCGGGTCTGGCCCCGAGGGCGCTCTTCCTCTCCCTCGTTTTCGAGCCGGACCCGGCACGCGCACTGGACAGTTACCGCACCCTGCGCGAACAGTTCCCCACCAGTCCCTACATCGACGAGGTGACCCGCCGGCGCCTGCCGGTGGCTTCGATCCCCGAGTTCACTGAGGCGGATGCAAGGCGGCTGGAGGGCGAGCTGGCGCAGGCCGGCGACACCGCGGCCCGGCTGGACTTGCGGCGGCGCCTGGCCGCCGCCTATGTGGCGCTCAAGCAGTACGACAAGGCCCGTCCCGTGCTGGACGCCGCCCTGCCCGAAGCCGCGGGCAAGCCGCAGGAACCCCAGTTGCTCGACCTGCGGAGCGAGGTTCAGATCGCGACCCACGACATCGCCGGGGCGATGAAGACGCTGACCGACCTCCTGCAGCGGTTTCCCGCCTATCACGGGCGCCCCAAGGTACGCATGAACATGGGCCTGGTCAGCGAGGCCGCGGGCCAGTACCCCAGCGCGCTTGCCAATTACCGCTACCTGATCGAGGAAGCGCCGGACTCGGCGGAGGCGCGCTTTGCCCGCGAGCGCATCGCGGAACTGGAGCGCTTCGCGCAGTAAGTCCCCCGCCTATTCGGCGATCTGAAGCGGTTCGGCGGATGTCAAAAAAGCCGGCTGCTCGGTCACGGTGAGCGGTTGGAAGTCGCCGCGGCGCCCGACACCCATGAGGTCCACCACGGACGCGGGTGCGGGGGAAAGGCGCACTTTCTTCTGTGTGCGGTTCGTCCACAGCACGGTGACACGGTTCCCCGAACCGTCATCAAAAGCCGCGGCCCAGACGTCGGGCCCGCGACGCAACCAGCCGCGGAAGGCGGGTTTGGGAAGCAGGCGGGTCATGGTGGCCAGGGCGACGAAGGCCTCCTTGGGGGCCAGGGCCGGGTCCACGACGCCGAAATGGTGCTCGTTCCACGGCTCGTATCCGGGGTCGTCAAACCGGTACCACAGGAGCCGGTCGAGCCCGGGAACCGTGAGCGCCGAAATGTAGGTGCGCACCAGGCCCGCGGCCTGCTCGCGTTCCGTCACCCCCGGCCCGTTGCCGGCGGGATGGGTCCAGTATTCCATCTCGGAGATGACCAGACGCTTGTCGGCGCCGCCGCACCGCGCCATCAGGGCGCGCAGACGGTCCATCTCTCCCGGGAAATCGCTCTCCTCGGGAAACTCGCCGTTCATCCGGTAGGGATGCACGCTGACCGCATCCAGGTTGCGCAGGATCCCGAACCCGACGGCCTTCTCGATCCAGTCGAGGGGCACACCGGCCGTGGCCGGGGCGCAGACGGTGCAATCCGGGGACGCCTTTTTCACCGCCGGGTAAACCAGCGCCAGCATCCCGGCGTATTCCTTCGGCCCGCGCTTCCAGTAGAAGATGTTCGGCTCGTTCCACACCTCCCAGAAGTTCACGCGGCCGCGGTAGCGCTCCGCCAGGCGGCGGCAGAATTCGGCGTAGAGGCGGTAGCCCTCGGGGGTGTAGGCGGGCGCCCAGCCGGTCCAGTAGCCGAAGAGGCCGTACACCTCCAGGCCGTGGCGTCCGGCGATGGCCACCTGCCGGTCGGGGATCGTGAAGTCCCACGCGCCGGGCCGTTTCTCGATGACGCCCCAGTCGAATCCCAAGCGCACGCCGCGCACGCCGCCGACCTTCATCATGCGGATCAGGGTGGTGTTTTCGTCGCCCTCCGGGCCGCCGACGGTGAGCGGCGCGTTCATGCCGTAGAACGCCGTCGTGGCGCGGTCGTCGCAGGCGTCCGGCAGCACGGCCACCGACGTGCGGACGTCGATGGGCGGCCCCTGCGTGAACATCCGGGGCTCGGCGTCATCGCTGCGCCACACGGTGACCGTGGTCTGGAGAAGCCCCGGGTGCGTGGTCACCGCGGGGCCCAGGACGAACTCGGTCACCGGGGCGGTGGTGTCGCGAACGCAGGGAGACGGCAGCCCGCGCGCGCCGTCCGGACCCGGCACTGCCGTGACGGCTTCCGCGTTGTAACCGGTCCGGCAGAATCGGGCAGGCACCGTGACGCCGTATCGCACCTCCCCACCCGGGGACACCCAACCGGGCGTGCTGACGCGGATCTTCGGTCCGCTCTCGCGCGCGGGCGGCCTGGGGATGGTGGGCAGCGTTCGCGGCGCGTCGGGGCACAGGGTCATGGCGAACACGTGGAGGGAGTTGTTGCGCGGAAACTCGATGGCCGTGATCTCGCGGGCGGAATCCAGGGACACCTTCTGAACGAAGAGCGCGGTGGCCGTGGGCTCGAGGCTGCGGCCGGGGATGAAGGCGCGGTTGCGGGTGCGCCAGGCCACGGCCTCGCCGAATTCGGGCTCGGCGCACCAGTCGGTGAGGGCCACCGTCACGGCGGACGATGTGCCGCCGTCGCCGCCCCCGACGAGGAAGTGGCCCTCGAATCCGCCGTTCACGGACGCCCCCAGCACATAGAGGCTGCCGTAGCGTCAGCGCGGGACCGGGATCACCTGCCCCTGCGTCCACACATTGTTGCGGGCACCGTTTTTGGTGTCCCCGAATTGGAAGGGCACGCCGCCGATCTCCAGGCGGGCATTCGCCGCGGGCATCTCGTCGGCGAGGTAATTGAATGTCCCCTCGCCGAACGCGCCGACGCCGTCGAACGCGCCGTCGTCGGGTTTCGCGGCCGGGGCCACGCCGTCGTTGTTGAAAAACGGCGCGAGGTTGACCGTGGCGCACGAAAGGGGCGGCGCGCCGCGGTGGACGGCGGGAAACGCCACCGACCAGAGGATGCAGACCGAAACCGTCAGACGGAAACGCACCGACATAACCTGTCCCTCCTGTCACCGGGTTGCCATCGGAGAAGCACCACATAAGGGGGATTCACAACGCCGAAAATGGGGAAACAGGACGGGTCGGGGCGATTTTCGGAAAGGTCCTGCCATACCCGCGCCACAAATTGGCCCAGAAAGTGAGTCATTGTGACCCAAATCGGGTGTTTACCGACCCACCCGAAAAATGTGGTTTTCTGGAGGTAGTGGACTTATCGGTTGCGGCTTTTTTTGTAAAACTCTTCTTGACCCCCCCTACAACATATAGCATACCCCCAGACCTACCGTGTACTAGATGTTGGACGAGTTATCCACATATAGTACACACCAGGTCCATTACTTTGCACAGCCCTGTGCATAAATGGCGACCCAGCTTGATGGGGGCCGAACACTATTTCACTCGTGGGAGCGAGAATCATGACGGTGCAGACCGGATTTGAGGCGCCTTGCGCTGGCTCGGCGTCTCTGATGGAGCCGAATTTCACGCCGAATGCCCTGACCGTTCTACAAAAGAGATACCTGATCAAGAACGATGCAGGAGAACCAATTGAGACACCAACCCAGTTAGTCTGGCGGGTTGCGTCCAATATTGCAGAAGGAGAACTCAATTTCGGGGGCGATCGCGAGCGCTACGACGAGATTCGTCGGCAGTACTACGATATCATGGCCTCTTGCGAGTTCATGCCCAATTCGCCGACCCTGATGAATGCCGGCAAGGGCAAGCCCCAGCAGCTCAGCGCCTGCTTCGTTATCCCGGTCGAGGATGCCATCGACAGCATCTTTGACGCGGTGAAGCACGCCGCGATCATCCACAAGACCGGCGGCGGCACCGGGTTCGCGTTTTCGCGCCTGCGGCCCAAGAACGACCGCGTGCGCAGCACGAAGGGCGTTTCCAGCGGCCCGGTCAGTTTCATGAAGGTGTTCAACGCGGCCACGGAGGCCATCAAGCAGGGCGGCACGCGCCGCGGCGCCAACATGGGCATCCTGCGGGTGGACCACCCGGACATCCTGGAGTTCATCGAGTGCAAGAGCGACATGACCTCGGTGACGAACTTCAACATCTCGGTGGCCCTGACCGAGAAGTTCATGGAGGCGGTCCTGGCGGGCGAGGAATACGAGCTCGTCAACCCGAAGAACGGCAAGAGCGCGGGCCGGCTGAACGCCCGCGAGGTTTTTGACAAGATGGTGGACAACGCGTGGAGCAACGGCGACCCGGGGATCGTCTTCATCGACCGGATCAACCGCGACAACCCCACGCCCCATGTTGGCCCCATGGAAAGCACCAACCCCTGCGGCGAGCAGCCCCTGCTGCCCTACGAGGCGTGCAACCTCGGCAGCCTGAACCTCGCCAAGATGGTGAAGCGCATCACGGTTAGCGAGGTCCCCGGCCCCTGCGAATGCTCCAGTGACGGCTACGTTTCCCGCAATCCCCTCAACGACGGCACCTGCTGGCTTATCGACTGGGACAAACTGGCGGAGCGGGTGCGGCTCTGCATCCGGTTCCTCGACGACGTCATCGAAATGTCCGACTTCCCGCTGCAGTCCATCACGAACATCGTCAAGATCGGCAACCGGAAGATCGGTCTCGGCGTGATGGGGTTTGCCGACGTGCTCTACATGCTCGGCATTCCCTACAACACGCAGGAGGCCGTGGCCCTGGGCGACCGGCTGATGGAGTTCATCCAGATCCACGCGGCCAAGGCGTCGGAGGACCTCGCACGTGAGCGCGGCGCGTTCGCCAACCACCCCCACTCGGTCTTCACGGACGAATCGCACCACTGGTACAACGGCGGCGCGCCGCGGCGCAACGCCACGGTGACGACGATCGCGCCCACGGGCACGATCTCGATCATCGCGGGCTGCTCGAGCGGCATCGAGCCGCTGTTCGCGCTGTGCTTCCACCGCAAGGTGCTCGACGGCGCCACCCTGGTCGAGGTGCACCCGTTCTTCGAGGAGGTCGCCCGCGCCCGGGGGTTCTACAGCGAGTCGCTGTTCAGCGAGATCGCGATGCGCGGCTCGGTGCAGGAGCTGGAGGACGTGCCCGAGGATGTGAGGCGGGTTTTCGTCACCAGCCACGACATCTCGCCCCTGTGGCACCTGGAGCACCAGGCGGCGTTCCAGCGCTACACGGAGAACGCGGTCAGCAAGACGGTGAACTTCCCCAACTCGGCGACCCGCGACGACGTGGCCGAGGTGTACAAGCTGGCCTACCTGAAGGGCTGCAAGGGCACGACGATCTACCGCGACGGCAGCCGCGACGTGCAGGTGCTGAACGTGGGTTCGGGCGGCAAGAAGGACGAGTCCGCCAAGGCGGCGGCGGCCGACGCGGGGCACGGCAACGGCAACGGCCACGAGAAGGCCCAGGGCGGCAACGGCCACGCGGCCAAGACGGCTTCGGGCGTCACCCTGTCGGTCGGCGGCGCGCGCGTTGCCATCAGCGCCGGCGGCGTGGTGGCCGGCGCGGCGGCGGCATCGCCCGACCCCCTCGTGCGGCGCTACCAGGCCGACGCGGACCCCATGCGCCTGGAGCGCCTAGCGGGCAGCCCCAACGTGTACCTGGCGGCCGAGGACGGCACGCGGGTGCCGCTGCAGCTGCTGTCGCAGCACGGCAGCGCCCGCCGCGGCGTGCAGATTGTCATCGACCCGATCGGCGTCCAGGGCGGGGCCCACGGCACCAGCGTGGTGCCGGCCAAGGCCCAGCCCAAGTGCCCGGAGTGCGGCGCGACCATCGAGATGGTGGAGGGATGCCAGACCTGCCGCAGTTGCGGTTACAGCAAGTGCGGATGACGGCCTGAAACCGAAGTTTCGGGTCGGGGGCCTTTGCGGGCCACCGTCCCGGTTCAAATGAAAGGGCAAGGTGCCCTTTCCCCCGGCGGGGGGGCCCCCCGTCAGCGGCGTGAATGTTCCAGCGGCCGACGGACCGCGGGGACAGGAGCCGCGTTGCCCCGCACGGCGGGCGCGCGCGGAACCTGTTTCCCGGCCCGCAGACCGTTACGGATGTGGAGCGCAACCCGAAGTCGGTTCTCCTGACGATTCGCACATATCCTGTTTTTTCGCGGTAACCCCCGCGGGAAAACGGGGCGGCACGGGCGGTCCTTCTCCTGATCCAGCCCGCGAGGTACCTTGGATGGCCCGTTCTCTCTCCCCCTCCCTCCCTCGCCCGTGTCGCCCCGGCTCCCACGGTCCTGTTATGTCCGGGACCGCGGGGACGGATGGGTTTGCGTGCGCGCGGGAGGCCAAGAGTGAGGAATCGCTGGATTCTGAAGATGTTTGGAGAAGAACTGCACGGGGAACGCGGGCTCCCCACGCTCACCACATGTCGCTTCGGCCCCGGGCCGGATGCGTCCCTCAACCGCCGCAAGCTGGCCTATGTGCTGGTTGGCGCGATAGTGCTTTGCACGCTCGGCATCAGCCATGTGTCGCTGCGCTTTGCCATGCGCGAGGTGAGCCAGCAGCATCGCATCCTGCAGGACGAGATGCGCGAACTGGTGCAGCAGGTGGGCCGGCTGGAACTGGAAAACGAGTCGCTGTGCAGTCCCGACCGCCTGAAAGCCATCGGCGTCGAAACGCTGGGCATGCGTGAAGCGTCACCCGGATCGCGCGAGGCGCTCCCCTTCCCCCGCAGCATGGCCCGCAAGTACCTGGCCCCGACGCCGACACCCCGCCGCGACCCGGCCGCCGAACGCGCCGACGCCCCCCGCGTCAGCACGACGCAGCGCATGGTGACGATCCTCGACAGCGTGGACCGGGCGGTGGCAGGGAGCCCGGCGCGGTAGGGGGCGCGGAAGTCCGGGCATCACGGTTCGCTGCGGTTGGCCGATTCCAGTTCCGAACGCCCAAGCCAGTAACACGCGAGCGGGGCGGGGATTTTCAGCAGTCGCGCCCGGGCTCCGTCGCGGTCTATTTTCATCACTTGGAAATCCGTCATGTCGCGCGTGATGACGTAGCCCGTCTCAATCTTGTGTTCCGCGCAGAAGGCAACCATCCCCTTCAGGTCGCCGATGCCCGTGTGTTGCGGCGCGCGATACTTGACCTCGAACGGCACGAGCCGCCCGTCCAAGTCGGCGATGATGTCCACCTCGCGATCCTTCTTCCCGCGCCAATAGGAAAAGCCGATGCTCTGCGCATAGTAACGGGTGAAGACATGCTTGAAAAACGCCGTCTCCACCGCCCTGCCCAGGGCATCCGGGTCTTCGAGCAGTGCCTTGCCCTTGAGCAGCACACCCGGCGCGATGGCCGCATCGGCCAGGTAGATTTTCGACCGTGCCCGCAGCACCTGCTTGCCGTAGCCGAAGGGCAGCAACCGGTGGATCAGGTGGGCGCTCTCCAGCAGATCGATGAAACTGCCCACCGTGGGCCGCTTGAGCTGCAGGCTGGCGCACAGTTCGGGCAGGTTCAGCAGCCCGCCATCATGCAGGCACAGGTAAAGAAACACCTGCTCCAGTTCCAGCACCCGCCGCACGCCGAAGAGCGCCGTCATGTCGCGCTTCAGCACCTTGTCCACGATGTCCTCCCGCAGGAGTTTCTGGGCCAGCGAGACACTCTCGACCAGCGCGCTTTGCGGAAAGCCGCCCCGCAGCAGGTACTCGTGGAACAATCCGACCAAGGGACGCCCCTCCTCGCCGCACTGCGCGTACCTCGGGGCCTCCCAGGCAAACAGGTCCAGCAACGACCCCACCGGGGGCAATGGCGGTGGCGCAATTTTGCGGATTTGCAGGTACTCAAAGAACGAAAGCGTGGCCAGGCGGATTGTCTGCCAGCGGCCCACCCCCGACTCCTGCCCCTGCGTCACCAGCGGGGTCGCCGATCCGGTCACCGCGATGCGGCGGCGTTTCTCGAAATCAACCTGGTGCTTCAGCCAGACTTGCCAGTCCTTGGCCACCTGAATTTCATCGAGGAAGAGATACTCGGGCCCCTCCCGCACCGGTTCAAATTCCCGCCACAGTTTCAGCAACGCATCCAATCCGATGAGTTTCAGCAGCGGATGGTCGAAGGTCGCGTAAAGGACATTCGTCGGCACCACTCCGCGACTCAGGAGTTCGTCGATAACCTGGAGGTAAAGGGTCGTCTTGCCCACTTGCCGCGCCCCGCTTAACAGTAGCGCCCGTCCCGCCGGTGGATTCTCGGCCCATGCCGTAATCTCCCGGAACGCCGCCCGGCGCCAAGTCGGCAGGTCGGGAAAACGCCCGCCCGCCCACCAAGGATTGTACTGCCGGAGTACGGCGAACAGTTCAGCTTTGGACGCAATCATGGCCAGAACCTACCAACGGGTTCTGTTTAGTGCAAGTATAGTTGCTCTATCTTGGCTGTTTTGTGTGTTTGGCTGATTATTTGGCCTGTTTGTGCAGAACCAAACATTCGGTGGGCAGGAGTCGCTCGCCGTGGCGAGGAACGAGCCGATCCGAACGCGCCGACACCCCCCGCGTCAGCACGACGCAGCGCATGGTGACGATCCTCGACAGCGTGGACCGGGCGGTGGCGGGGAGCCCGGCGCGGTAAGGGGCGGGAACGAAGTTCGCCAGGTGGGTATGTTCCGGACAAAACCAGCGGTGGGGCGAGGCGGGTTGCTCACGGGGTCCGAACCGCGTCCCGGTTTGGCTGATGGAACGGCCCGCATTTGAGAAGCGGCTTGCGGTTACATGGCGCGTTTTCGGTGTCGAAATGGCGTTTTGTGGGGGTTTTAGAGGGGTTTTAGCGACATGGTTTTGTGCGTGTAAGGCATTGATGGGGCTTGGGTTGGGAAACGCATTTTGCCGTTTTGTGCAGTTTTTTGCCGTAATACGCAATTTTGGCGGGGTCGGGAAGCGGTTTTGAGGTTCCATGGGGGCGACCATAACACCGGCTTGCGGAGCTGCGTATTCCCTTGGGGGACTATCCTGGCGGCGGGTGCGGAGAGGCCGTCCATGGAGAGGCAGAAAGGTTTGTGCAGACGAGGCAGGCGGGCGAGCCTTGGGGTGCGACGGCCTTGGATCGGTAGGACGGGTTGGCGCGCAGACCAACCGGTCAACCGTCCCCGAATTTCCTGGAGGAACCATCCTGGCGACGGGTGCGGGAATGCCCTCCACGAAGGCACACCAAGGGTCAAACAGATGGTGGGCGGGCGAGCCTTGCGGTCGACGCGATTGAAACGGTGGGACGGGTGGGCGCCCAGATCAACTGGTCAACCGTCCCCGCCCTTCAGTCACCGCATTTCACGCAACTCGTGGAAAATCAGCGCTGTGCCCCTAAGAATCCTCGCAAGTTGCGGTGCCGGACTGGACGACTAAGGCGAGCCTCGCTACCCGTTCACTGGCTTTGCCTTGTCCGCAACCTCGCAGATCGCGTCGAGCACGCTGCGCACCTCCTCATCAATCTGTTCCAACGGGATCGCGTCGGCCAACCCGTGGTAGTCGCGCTTGAAGGTAGCCTGGGGAATGCCCATCTGTTTGTAGTACAGGCGGAACAGTGGATCCAAGAATTCGTCTGTGACCTTGATGTCAGGGGCCCAGGGGTTCGGCTTGTCGGTCACCTCGAGCGCCCGCGTGAGTTCCTTGATGCAGCCATCAAGAACCTCAAGCCGGGTTTTGCGTTCGGCTGCATCTACGAGGTCGTCCCGGCGCAGGCCCTGTTGGACAAAGCGACGAAGCGACTCGGGCGTCACGAGGTAGTTCTCGATCTCGCGGCGAGTCCACATTCGTTCCACAAGTGCTGAACCCGTTTGAAGTTCCTTGTCGAGCCGATCAAACAGAGCGAATCCCACGAGGTCAGGCTTGGCTTCGCGCAGTCCGTGGAAATGGTCGCGGGCTTCTTGGGGCTTGTTGCCTCCAAGATAGATCGCGGGAACCTTGGCCTGAAGAATCGCCTTTGCGGGATGCCCGATCCTCTCGGCCAGCCGCCGTAGGCACGCCAAATCGGTCGAGCCTTCGAGGTACAGCATCCACCCAGTCTGCTGGGCCACGAAGTAGTCGGCCATGCGGATGCTCTCCAGCGCCTTCTTCACCTGGCTCTTTGAGCGCGTGTCCATGCGGTGGGGTTTGCCGACGAAAGCAACCACCACGTCGCGCTCGGCTGCTTCTTGGAGGACAACTTCAGAATGGCTGGCGGCGATGACCTGCGAATCGGTCTCGGACGCAATCGTCGTGAGCAGGTTGTAGACATCGCGCTGGCGCAGGATCTCCAAATGGGCGTCCGGTTCGTCGAGTAGCAGCACAGCGCCGGGATTCGCGAGCAGGTAGCTGAGCAGAAGCAGAACCTGCTGGCAGCCGCGCCCGGACGACGAAATGTCCAGCTCAACGCCCGTGGATTCGCGGTAGCCCAAGGTGATCTCGCTTCGTTCCCGTATAAACACGGGTTCGCGTAGCATGATTCCGAACATCGCCTGGATGTGGCCCACCAGTTTCCCCCAGGGGGCCTTGTCTTCGCGCGAGTACAGTTGCCAGCACAGGTTGCGTAGTACCTCAGCGGTGCGCCCTTCGCCGATCAGCACGCTGATTTCTCCCGATTCCTTGCGATACTCGCGGTCGGCGAGGCCGGACATCGGTGGCAGGAAGACGATGGTGTGTGTGCGCGCCCCAGCAGGCACGCGCCCGTCGGCGGGTTCGGCCAACCGGCAATAAAACGACTCATCGTTGGCGTAGTAGAAGTCGAGGGCGCACAGCCACGGCTTGTCTTGGTGAACTCCTTCGGCAGTCAGCCGGATGTATACCTTGTCGGTCTTCTGCTTTCCCTGCTCGCGGCTGGTTTCCATGGTGTGCAAGTCGCGCCACAGGAGGCGCGCGCTCGGCACTGGCACTGCGCTCAGGTCGCGGCGGTTGATAGCCACACCCTTCCGCTCGCTGGCGCTGCTGTCGTCGCGCTTCTCTGTCCATCGTCGCCAGCCAATGTCCCACAATGCCATGGCCTGCAAAGCCGAGGTCTTTCCAGAGTTGTTGGGCCCGATGAACACGACGGAGTTGCCCAGTTCGATTTCCACGCCGTCGAGGCGCTTGAAATTTGATATGGTGAATTTTGTGATCATGCTGTGCCTTTGATCATTCCTACAGTGCCGGGCGCGTCAAGTTTGTCGAGAGCAATGCGGAGTAGGACGTTGCCGTGGCGCCGTCCTTCAAGGGCCATCGGCGGACGTGCGAGGCGGGCGCGCTCGGGTCGGCACTGTTTGACAGTGAATCGAACCGGCCAGGGATTCGTCATTGCTACATCCCCAGTGATTCCAGGGCGGGTTTGAGGGCAACTTCGAGCTTCATCATCGTGTCCACCATTTCCGCCTGAATCTCCGGCCATTGCGACTCCGGACTCCGGTAGCCACCGCGTTCGATCACATGCTTGATCCGGCAGGCGCGCTTGGTGTCGAGCCGTTCCCAGGAAAGCGTCCCGCCGAACGCCTTTTCGATCTCGTCTTTGCGGGCGAGGAGTTGATCGAAGATGCGTTTGTTTTCGGTGACCTCACCCCGGTCGATGTAGAGTTCGGCGATGCCGTATTCCTGGACGATCACGTAGTTGAGGCCGAGTCCGCGAATGCCCGACGTAGCACTGATCCAGTTCGCGACACCGGGCTTGATGTTCGCGTGCCGTGTTTTGCGGCTGCGGGCAATGGCAACCAATCCCTCCCAGAACTTCAGGCGCACATCGTAGCGTTCCGCCCGCTTCTTCCGGCCCACTTGCTCCTTTTCCCGCAGCTGGACCTGATATTCATCCGCCTCCGGCAAGGGGATGATCTGCTGCACATCGATCAGCCGCTTGCCGCCGTCCTCGTAGGGCCGCAGGCGAACGCAGCGGATGTCGATGTCGCGCTCGCGCAGCCAGAGCACCGTGGTGGTGAGTTCCTTCCCGAAATCCTCGGAAACCAGCAATATGCGCACATCGGGAGCGAATGATTCCTCGTCGGGTTCCTCCCAGCCAAGAAAAGCGAGCATGCGGGAGCGGGCATCTTCAGTTGGCTCGCCGATTCGGCCCAGAAACTCCTCATGAATTTGCTCCGCCCGTTCAAAAGTCATCGCCGATACCATGCTGGCGTAGCGGATGGCTTGCAGTTCCATGTGCCCGCCGTCATAGGTGCGCTTCAATTCGATCACCACCAAGTTCGCCTGAGGGTCGATGGCGAGCAGGTCAATGCGGCGGCGGCTGTCGTCCCAGTCGCCGAACTCCTCCGTGAGCACGTAGAGTTCGTCGCCCAGCACGTCGATCTGCTTGCGCAGCAAGCGTTGGAGATCATCGCGCTCGCGCACCTTGAGATCGGCAAAAGACGCTTGGCTGATAGGCCGGAAGGCGTTGGGGGTCAATTCGTAGAGCGGCATGGTGTGTGTCCTGGTTTACGATTTGGGCGGTATTCCGCGGCGTCCGGTGGGGGGGCGGAGGAGACGGGAACTTTGCCATCGCTTGGAGTGTCCGTGAGTTCGGCGACGAGGAAGGAGGGAGGTTCGCGGCGGTGGCGCGGAGGGCGGCGGGGTGCGTTTCCAACGCGTCCCCCAAGGCCATCAGTTGGCCCACTCTGACCACAATCCGGGGATATCTGATGGCATTCATCGATGCTCTATTTCGTAGCCGAGGCACGCAAGGATACAACGGCGGGCAAGATGTTGGGCATTCGCCACATCAAAGACCGAGAGCAATCTCGCAGAGTCCTTCACGTCGTGCGCAGCAACCCTGCTGCGCAGCCATCGCAAGTCTGCAATGGCATCGACCACGTCAACCTCTTCGTCTCTTACCAGAGCGCCAGCCCATTTGGCTTTTCTCAAAGGTTGGGTCTTGCGCCTAATTTCGAGGGCGGTGCGACCGCCCCGCAGGCGCCAAATCACTGGGGTCGAGAGATCAACCCCGGCTCGCTTCAACCGTGATTCCAAATCCACCCGCTTTGCTGGAATCCACTTTCCGTCATGAAAAGCCTTATCGTGTAGAGCCAAATTCAGTTGCTCAAGAACAGCGTAAGCCGCGATTAAACTGTAGCTAAAGCGAACATGGTCGTGGGGTTCCGCAGAGCGGATGTCCTTGGAACACAAACCCGGATTTAGGTCCATTGGCTCGTTTGCATGAAGCAGCTGGCTGACGTGGAAAAGCGAGATTGCGTAACTGTGCGCACGTTTTCTGGAGGCCTTTGCTGCTAGCTCACAAGCCTCTGGGAATCCCGCCGTTTGAACTCTGATCCTCGGGGCAAAAAGCGGATCTGGATACATCTGAAGATACTCGGTCTGATTACAGGGAATGACCCTGAACGGTTCCTCGAACGCATCGGGAGAGCAGTTAAGCAACTCACGGGCGGTCTTTATTAGGTTCAATGCTTTTTGAGCCGTCCTGGCATTGGCGGCCTTTATCACAATCTCGCGCGAAGGCCATGTGGGCCGGTTACCGATTTCTGAGCGCGCAAGACCGATCGACGCCTCCCACCCGCGTCCGAAAACCTTTTTGTTTCTTGGTTCGCTGGACATTGTGAGAAGACCAGTATAATATCTGCGCATTGCGGGCATGTTTCAGTTTCGACAGGTGACTTCGGCGACGAGAGCGGGCGTGATGAACTTGGTGCGGATGTCCGTTTCGGTGAGGGCCTTCTTGTTCATGCGGCGGCTGCCGAATCGGGAACGCGGGGGAGGTAGGCGGCGGAGTGGCCGTTGGCTTTGATGCGCGGTGGCACGGTGGTCAGGTATTCCCCCTGCGGCGGTTGATCTGAACCCGGGCGGAAGTCTGCGGGGGGCGGGAATGCAGAATCAAGGGGGAAGGGGCGGGAGTGTGACAGATGCGGTCACAGAATCTGCGGGGGGGGCCGGACGATTTCTCCACGTGAAAAGGCGAAAACGTCCTCCTTCGCCAAGGCTTCGGCGGACAAGGGATCGGGGGCGAATCGCCGGGGGGCGGTTTCTCCATGCCAAAGGCTAGAAACGCGGGCGGGACGCCTGCGCTCCTCTCAAGCGCTGGGGGCGATTTGTGGGTTGGCGTGGATTCGGGGCGAAGAAACGCCGTCGGGTTTTGTTTAGGCGGTTCAATGCTGCCTGTGGGGATTACCCGCGACCGTGCCTGCTGACCCTGACGAACCTGACGAGCCCGAAGAGCCTGACCCTGCGCGAACGGCGCGGGTGACTGCGTGTGGCGAGACTGCGCGGGGGGCTGTGGGCGGCGCGGCGGCGGGGGGGCGGCGATGACGCACGAACCGACCCCGCGATTCATGATGAGCCCGGCGGACCTGGACCGTTTCTGGCGCCGCGGCGTGATGGCCAGCATGATCGGGGTTCTCTACTCGGTGTGGTGCATCACCGAGCCGCCGCGCGTGAAGTACCTGACGGACCTGGGGTTCACGGCGTTTCATTTTGGCGTGATTGCCGGGATGGGTTCGCTGGCGGTGGTGTTCCAGGTGGTGAGCGGGATGCTGGCGAGCCGGATCGCGCGGCGCAAGCCCTGGTGGATGGCGATCACCATCACCCACCGGCTGCTTTTTTCGACCGTGCTGATCACGCCGTGGTTTTTCGCCGACGAGCGGACGCGGGTTTGGTGGATCGTGGGGATTTTCTTCCTGCACGACGCGCTGGCGCACACGAGCGCGCCGCTGTGGCTGTCGTGGATGGCGGACCTGCTGCCGACGGAGGAGATGAACCGGCGGTGGGCGTCGCGCCAGCGGGCGGTGACGATCTCGACGGTGGTGGCCGCGTTGGTCGGCGGCGTGGTGATGGGGCAGTTCGAGAAGGCGAACCAGGTGATCCTGGGGTTCACGATCATCTCGCTGATGGGCATCGCGGCGGGAGTGGCGGACGTGCTGCTGTTCTGGAAGATCCCCGAGCCGCCGAACGTGCGGCCGCACGCCTCGTCGCTGCGCGAGATGCTGACACAGCCGCTGCGCGACCCGCGCTACCGCGCGTTCGTGAAGTTCGGCATCTACTGGCACGCGACGATGATGATCGCGGGGCCGTTCTTCCAGATCTACTTCATCAAGTCGCTGAAGCTGCCGGTGTTCACGGCGCAGATGCTGAACGTTTGCTCGTTCGCGGGAACGGTGCTGTCGTCGGGCCTGTGGGGCATCCTGTGCGACACGTACGGCCACCGGGCGGTGATGCGGCTGACGCTGGTGCTGAAGAGCGTGACGCTGCTGGCGATCACCTTCACGCCGCCGGTGCCGGGCATCGTGGTGCCGGGGCTGGCGGTGGCGCTGTTCTTTGACGGCGTGTTGAACGCCGGGATCGGCCTGGCCTGGCAGGGCATCATGCTGAACTCGAGCCCGCGGCGCAACCGGGCGATGTACATCGGGGCGGTGAACTTCCTGTGCGTGGGGGTGGCGGGTTTCCTGGCACCGATCCTTTCGGGCCGGATCATCTTCGACCTGAACGCGCGCGGGGTGCAGCTGCCGGTGGGGCCGTACGTGTTCAACGCCTACCACCTGATGTTCGTGGCGTCGGTGTTGCTGCGCGGCTTCGCGATGCGGGCGGCGCGCCACCTGCCGAGCGAGAAGGCCATCGAGCCGGCCGTGATGCTGCGCCATCTGGTTCGCGTGAACGTGATGGGGATCCTGTGGGATTCGCGGCGGGCGAAGGGGGGCGCTTCGGAGCTGGGGCGCGTGCGCGCGGCGCGGCGGCTGGGCGAGCGCCGCAGCCCGCTGGGCATCCCGGCGCTGATCGACGCGCTTCGCGACCCGAGCGCCACGGTGCGCGAGGCGGCCGCGAGCGCGCTGGGGCGCATCGGCACGGCCGACGCCGCGGCGCCGCTGGCGCGCGTGCTGACGGACCCGGAACTGGGCCTGCAGTCGCCGGCGGCCCGTGCGCTGGGCCAGATCGGCAGCACCGAGAGCCTGCAGGCCCTGCTGGCGAACCTGCGCCGACTGGATCCGCGGGCGCTGCGCCACACGGTGGACGCGCTGGCCCGCATCGGGGATTCGGCGGCGATCCTGCCGCTGATCTGCCTGCTGGACGAGCACCCCGACCCGCAGCTGCGCCAGCGGATCGCCACGGCCCTCAGCCGCATCACGCGGGCCAACACGCCGCAGGAGATCATGGAACTCCTGGGGCCGGAACCGAGGGCCGCGGCGCAGGGGTGACGCCGTATCGCTTGACTGCCATGGCGCCCGCCTTCATGCCGTGACCCGGTAAACTGCAATTCCCCCCCAAAGGAAAAACGCGGCCATGACCATCCGCCAGCTCGAACCGTCCGACCTGCCCCGCATCACCGAGATTGCCCGCCACGGCATGGAGTTTGACGAGATCACCGAGCCGCTCATCGCGGAGAAAACCGTGGAGGCCGCCGACCGCGCGGCGGAGCTGGGGCTGGTTTACGAGCACGACGGGCGCGTGGCGGGTTTCGCCCAGGGGGCCCTGGGGGCCGGCGACGCCAACAAGGGTCGCGGCTACGTGCGCCTGCTCGTCGTGGACCCGGCGCACCGCTGCCGGGGAATCGGGTCGGAACTGATCCGGGCGCTGGAAAACCGCCTGCGGGAAAAAGGCGTGTGGACGATCACCATCATGGACTGCCCGCAGAACTACCTGATGCCGGGCGTGGATTTCCGCCACACCGAGGCGTACTGCTTCCTTTACAAACACGGCTACCAGAAGACGCACGAGAACCACAACCTGGTCTGCGACATCGGCGTGGACCTGTGGCCGGACCTGGACGCGCAGATCGCGGCCCATGCGGCCGACGGCATCGAGGTGCGGCGGGCGCGGGCGGGGGACGAGCCGGCGATCCACGCGTTCATCGGGGCGCACTGGCCGGGCTGGCATTCGGAGGCGGACGGGGCGTACCGCAACGACCCGGTGTCGCTTCATGTTGCGTTCCGCGGCGCGGAGTGCGTGGCGTTCGCCGGTTACCAGGGCAACAACCGGGCGCTGAACTGGTTCGGGCCGATGGGCACGCTGCCGGGCCTGCGCGGCAAGGGCATCGGCGGCCTGATGCTGCGACTGTGCCTGCGGGACCTCGCCCGCCAGGGATGGCGCAAGGCCATCATCCCCTGGGTGGGCCCGACCCGCTTCTACGCCCGTTACAGCGGCGCCCGCATGGACCGTTGCTTCTGGGCGTACAAGAAGGAATTGTGAAAAGAGTTTTCCACGAAGGACACGAAGAAACGCGAAGAGGAAGTAAACGGGACTAACCACAGAGAACCCAAGAAGCACAAAGGGAGGGCGGGTGGCTGTGGCGACCCGCGGGGCAGGCGGCTCCGTCGTTCTCTGTGTTCCCCGTGTTCTTTATGGCCAGATTGTCGAACCCGTCTTTCTGACCGCAGCCCAGACAAGGAATCCGCGCCATGAAGCACCTGATCGGCATCGACATCGGCACCACGGGCGCCAAGAGCATCGTGATGGACGCGAAGGGGCGTGTGCTGGCCTCGGAGTTCCGGGAGTACCCGCTCCACCTGCCCAAACCGGGCTGGGCCGAGCAGGATCCGGAGGATTGGTGGGCGGCCACGCGCGTTTCGCTGAAGAACCTGCTGGCCAGGTCGCGCGTGGGGGCCGGGACGATCGAGGGGATATCGTTCAGCGGCCAGATGCACGGGCTGGTGTGCCTGGACGGCGAGGGGCGCGTGCTGCGGCCGGCCATCCTGTGGTGCGACCAGCGCACGACGGCGCAGTGCCGCGAGATCGAAAAGGCGCTGGGCGGGCGTGAGCGCGTGGTGAAGCTGGCCTCGAACCCGGCGCTGGAGGGCTTCACGCTGCCGAAGGTGGCGTGGGTGCGCCGGCATGACGGCGCGGCGTTCGCCAGGACAAGGACCATCCTGCTGCCGAAGGATTACGTGCGCTTCCGCCTGACCGGCGAGTTGGGCATGGAGATGAGCGACGCGGCCGGCACCCTGATGCTGGACGTGAAGAAGCGCCGCTGGTCGAAGGAGATTCTCGCGGGAATGGGGCTGGACCCGGGGCTGCTGCCGAAACTGGGCGAGTCACCCGACATCGCGGGGCGCGTGACCGCGGCCGCCGCGAGGGAGACGGGCCTGCCCGAGGGACTGCCCGTGGCCTTCGGCGGCGCCGACAACACGTGCGCGGCCATCGGCAACGGCGTCATCGAGGAGGGCATCGTCGCGGTGTCCATCGGCACGAGCGGCACCGTGATCGCCCCGACGAGCTCGGCGCTGCGCGACAGGCTGGGCCGCGCCCACACCTTCAACCATTCCGTCCCCGGCATGTGGTACGTGATGGGCGTGATGCAGGCGGCGGGACTGTCGCTCAAGTGGATGCGCGACCAGTTCGGCGGGCTGGAGCGCGCCATGGCCGCGCAGACCGGCGTGGACGCCTACGAGTACCTGTGCGAAGGCGTGGCCCGCGTGCCGGCCGGCGCGGAAGGACTGGTCTGGCTGCCCTACCTGAACGGCGAGCGGACGCCTCACCTGGACCCGGATGCGCGCGGCGTGCTGTTCGGCGTGTCGGCCCGCCACACGCGGGCCCACGTGATGCGGGCCGTGCTGGAGGGCGTGACCTTCGGGCTGTGTGACTCGCTGGAGATCATCCGTTCCCTCAAGATCCCGGTGAACCAGATCCGGGTTACGGGCGGTGGCGGCAAGAGCGCGGCGTGGCGCCAGATCCTTGCGGACGTGTTCGGGCAGCCGGTGTTCACGATCAACGCGGAGGAGGGGCCGGCCTACGGCGCGGCCATCATCGCCGGCGTGGCAACCGGCGTGTTCGCCGATTTCAAGTCGGCAACGGACCGGCTGATCCGGGTGACGCGCGAGGTGAAGCCGGTGGCGGCCAACTGCCGCGCCTACGAGCGCCCGTACGCCCTGTTCCGGCGGCTCTATGCCGACCTGAAAGACGACTTCGCGCAGGCCGCGCGTTGACCCGGACAACACCGGCGGAACTGGACGCGGCCCTGCGCGGCGCGATGCGCCGGCACTGGGGCTACACCCAGTTCCACCCGCTGCAGCGCGAGGCGATGGAGGCTGTTTCGGCGGGGCGCGACGCGGTCGTGGTGCTGCCCACGGGCGGCGGCAAGTCGCTGTGCTACCAGGTGCCCGCGGTGGTGGCGGGCCCGGCGCTGGTGGTGTCGCCCCTCATCTCGCTGATGCAGGACCAGGTGGCGGCGCTGGTGCAGTGCGGGGTGGACGCGGCGTGCGTGAACAGCGCGGTGCCGGCCGAGGAGGCTTCGCAGGCGATGGTGCGCTGGCGGACGGGTCGGCTGCGGCTGCTTTACGCCGCGCCCGAGCGCCTGCTGATGGACGGGTTCCTCAATTTCCTCGCGAACGCGCCGCCCGCGTTCATCGCGGTGGACGAGGCCCACTGCATCAGCCACTGGGGCCACGACTTCCGGCCCGAGTACCGCCAGCTGAGCACGCTGCGCCAGCGTTTCCCCCGGGTTCCGCTGATCGCGCTGACGGCGACCGCCACGGCGCAGGTGCGGACGGACATCGCGGCGCAGCTGGACCTGCGCGACCCGGCCGTCCTGGTGGGCGACTTCGACCGGCCGAACCTTCACTTCCGCATCGAGCGCCGCACGGACCGCTCCGCGCAGGTGGAGGATGTGCTGCGCGCCCACGCGGGCAAATCGGGCATCGTTTACTGCATCTCGCGCAAGGACACGGAATCGGTGGCGGCCCACCTGGCCGGGCGCGGTTTCCGGGCCGTGCCGTACCACGCGGGACTCGACCCGGAGGTGCGGCGCCGCGCCCAGGAGGCGTTCAGCAACGAGGAGGTGGACGCCATCGTGGCCACGGGGGCGTTCGGCATGGGCATCGACCGGTCGAACGTGCGCTTCGTGGTGCACGCCGGAATGCCCAAGACCATCGAGCATTACCAGCAGGAGACGGGTCGCGCGGGGCGCGACGGCCTGCCGGCGGAATGCGTGCTGCTGTACTCGCCCGGCGACACGATGAAGTGGCGGGGCCTGCTGGAGAAGAGCGAGGGCGTGAGCGGGGAGATGATGCCGGTGCACCTCGCCAAGCTGCGCGAGATGGACCGCTTTGCCTCGTCGGCCCACTGCCGCCACCGGTTCCTGGTCGAATACTTCGGCCAGCCGTGGCGCGGCGACGGGGGCTGCGGCAACTGCGACGTGTGCACGGGGGGCCGCACATGGCATCCGGAAAGCACCCGCCTGGCCCAGATGATCCTGTCGTGCGTGGTGCGGGTGAAGGAGCGATGGGGGGCGGGCTATGTCGCGGAGGTGCTGCGCGGCGTGACGGACGGCAAGGTGCAGCCGTGCGACCTGAACCTTTCCACCTTCGGGCTGATGAAGGACAAGCCGGACAGGATGGTGCGCGGCTGGATCGCGGAGTGCGAGGCGCAGGGACTGCTGGCCAGGACGGAGGATTCGTTCCCGGTCCTCCGCGTGACACCGGGTGGCTGGGGGGTCATGCGGGGCGGGGCCGAGGCGAGGTTGTCACCCGAATCGGAGGCGGGGCCGCGCCGCAGCCGCCGCGCCGAGCGGGTGAAGGCGCACCGCGAGCACGCGTACGACGCGGGCGACCCGGTCAGCGCGGGTCTGTTCGAGGCGCTCCGCAAGCTGCGGATGCGCCTCGCCAAGGCCCGGAAGGTGCCGCCATTCGTGATCTTCCACGACACAACGCTGGAGGCGCTGGCGCAGCAGCGCCCCGGGGACCGGGTGCAGTTGCTGGCCATCCCGGGCATGGGCGAGCGGAAGGCCGACCAATACGGGGACGCGATCCTTGCGGTGATTGGCGGCGATGATCCGGAGCACGCTCCGGAGAGCGGGGGGTAGCCTCACGGCTGGTTGGTTCTGTTAGGGGGTCAGCGTTTTTGGGAAAGTGGGGAACTTGGCAGGCAGTCGTGGCACGGGCGTCTCGCCCGTGTGACCGGATCGGACGCGGAAAAAACCGGACGAGACCGTTCGGATTTTCGCAGACGCCAAGGGGGGAACCACGGGGAGTGGAGAGGACACGGAGGAAAGGAAGACGACGGGAAGGGACCGGGTGAAATCACGTTCATTCTGTTTCTTGTCCGGGTTCACGGGCGGGACGCCCGTGCCACTGCCTACGGCGGAGTTCAGCGCTCCCAATCTGCGTTGCTGCGGCGGTTCGGGTTGATGTGACGAGGGGGTGCTGGTCAGCGGATGTTGGCGTCGCTCAGGCGCCAGATATCGCCGCTGCTCACGGTGCCGTTGGTGGCATCGTAGATCATGTACTGGAAATCCGGATCCTGGCCGGTGAAAACCTCCCACGAAAAGCCCGGGTAAACCTTGATGGGGATCGAGTCCTCGTCCAGGTCGGGGCCGTTGCTGCTCATGGCCCACCGGCTGGGCGCCTCGAGGGGAGTGCATCCCATCTTGTAGGAGCCGTGGCGCGGGCCCCAGTCGACGACGTTCTCGTCGTCATCCGTCATGCAGAACGGGTCGCCCGGCACGTTCGTGATGTAACTGACCGGCGTGGTCAGGGGAAAGAAACGCTCCCAGCGCGGATTGATGTAGGTCTCGGGGTACTTGTTGTTGTCCACATGGTAGGCTTCGAGGGCGGTGGCGATGGTGCGCATGTCGCTGCGGGCGCGGCTGATCTTGGCGCGGATCTGCGCCTCGAGGAAATTGGGAACGGCTATGGCCGCCAGGATGCTGATGATGGCGACCACGACGAGAAGTTCGATCAGGGTGAAGGCGCGACTGGCGCCCGCGGGGATCTGCCGCATCACGGCGCAACCGGTGCCGGGGTTGCCGCGGCCGGCGATGCGCCCGCCTTGGCGGCCTTCGCCGCGTCGGCGGCGGCCTTTCGGCGGGCGCGGTCCTCGCGGATCTGCTGGTCGCCCTGTTTGGCCACTTCGGCGCTCGCGCCGGGGTAGTACTTCTGCTTGCGGGCATCCGCGCGGGCGCGGGCCTCGGTGCGCGCTTTCTGCCGCTCGGCGCGTGCCTGTTTCATCCACTCGTCCGCCTTGCGGCGCTGCGCCGGATCGAGCACCTTCACCGCCCCGCGATAGAGCGCCGCCGTGCTGGTCGTCTGGATCACGAGGGTCGATATTGCCTGCGACTGGGTGGTGGAGAGATCGAGGCCGCGGAACATCTCGGTCATCTGGACGCGCTGATCCTTGCCCGGGTTTGTGGGGCCAAACCGGGTCGGGTTCGGGCGCAGGCGTTCGTATTGGTACCACCCATAGCCGCAGGCGCACACCACGATGGCGAGGGCCGCAATGGCCTTCCACGGGATGCTCCAACCTGCACCGGAACTCGACGGATCGGACTCGATTCTTGGCATGACTCAATTTACCCCACGGCAAGTACTTGCCGAATTGCCGTCCGGATCGCGGTTGGCGACGGATGGCAACGCGGGTGCGACTTGGATTATTCTGCTTTGAAGCGAAGTTCGTACCATGCTGATTCCCGGCCGCGCTTCACTTGCCCGTGATGAGTTTGCGCTCGTAGGCGAGGGACTTGGCGGACCAGGAATCCTTGGGGATCCGGGCGGCCCAGCGGGCCGACTCAGGCGCATTGTCGAGCAGAAGGTAAAGCCCGGCCAGGGCGTGCATCAGGAAGGTGCGGTCGGACTTGGTGGCCTTCTCGGTCAGCAGGGCCTCGTCCACTGCCTCCTCGACCTCGCGGCGCTGGACGGGGCCGAAACGGTCCATGCGGCGGCTGACGAAGTTGCTGTAATAGACGGCGATGAGGCGGTTGTTGCTGAACTGGGGCGACTCGACCATGGCGCACCGGAAGTAGGCGCCGGCCTCGGTCAGTTTGCGCTCGCTGAGGGCCTCGAGGCCGCCGGTGAAGGAGAAACTGCGGGCCGTGCCGAGCGTGGCGAGTTCCGTGAGGTAACGCGCGGCGGCACGGCGCTCGAAGGGCTGGGCGGACCCGGCGATGCGGTCGGTTTCCGCTTCCCAGTGTTCGCGCGAGGCCGCGTCGTTATCCAGCGGGGGGACGCCGAAGAGGTTCTTCATGCGCTGGGCCGCCACCAGGTGAACCAGGATGTTCTCACCCAGTCCGCGGGCGGCCGTGCGCCAGTCGCCCCGCGGCATTTCCCGGACATCGAGGAGGCGACTGCGGCGGATCTGCTCGCAGATGGACCAGCCCATCAGCGCCTGTCCCTCCAGGGCAGGGTGCAGGTGATCCACGAAGAAGCGCCAGCCGGGCGCGCCGCCGGCCGCGTCGTGGAACGCGGCGTCGACATCGCAGAAGGGAAGATCGTCACGCTTGGCCACATCGCGGAGGACCTCGTTGAAGCGCGAGGTCGCGCGCCAGGGCATGGCGTCGAGGTCGCGGGCGAGACGGAAGGCGGCGAGGGCCCCGGTGGTGCGTCCCTCGGCGGCGAGGGCGCGGCCGAGCAGGAAGTGCGGCAGGGCGCTTTGCGGGGCGAGGGCGGCGGCCCGCTGGAATTCCTGTGCTGCCTCTGCGGGATGGCTGGTCAGTCGGTCCCGGCCGCGCTGCATCGCGGCGTCGAACCCGTCCTTCACGGCGGCGGGCGGGGGCATCGAGCGCACGGGCTGCATGCCGCCCTCGTTCGCGGTCAGCGAGCAGAGCAGCACGGGCACCTTCGCCTCGCGGGCCTTGCGCGCCACGTAGCCGATGTTCGCGGCCAGCGACTCCTCCGCACGGCGGCGCAACACGTCGTCAGGCGCGATGAACTCGCGGGCGGACATCAGCGTCATGAGGCCGGCGCGGCCGGACAGTTCGGAGCCCCCCTCGAGGTTGGGCAGTGCCCGGATGAGGCGCTGGGCCGCCTGGGGGATGCCCTGCTGGCGGATCCACAGTGCCAGGGCCATCTGCCAGGGGTGCGTGCCGACGCCCTGCGACGAGGCCACGCCGAACGCGCCGAAATACTCGTTGTGCCCGGCGTACACCACCAGGAGGTCGGGAGATATGGACAGCGATTCGTCGGCGATGAAGCGGAGCGGGTAACTGGCAATGGCGGTGACGCCGGTGTTGATGACCTCAACGCGACGGCCGGGCATGCGCTCCTGGAGGTACCGCTGGAGAAAAGCGGCGGCGCAGAGGTTGGGGGGATAGGGAAATCCCTGCACGGTGCTTTCGCCGAGGATGACCACGCGAACCACGTCCCGGGGCTTGGGCATGACCACGCGTTCGTCCACGGTGGAGCCGACCAGGCGAACGCCGCCCTTGAACGAGTTGCCGAAGTAGGGCCACAGCGGCCGGTTGCTGGAGCGGTAGATCGTGTCGCCGCCGATGATGACCACCGGTTCGAACAGGTGCGGCATTCCGCCGAACCCGGCGAGGCGCAGGGAAGCCTCGGTCAGGGCAAGCAGGAAGAGGACGGTGACCGAGGAGAAAAGGGCCAGTTTCCACGCGGCAAGGGGCTTGCGGGGAGGGCGGGGGGGGCGTGAGGCCCTGGGTTTTTCGGGTCGGGGCATGGCTTTGGCTTGTGTTTATGGAGGGGAAAACCGGTGCAATGAAGAAAAAAGCCGCCGCTCCCGGATGGGAGCGGCGGCCTGTTATTTGAGTCATCCGCGCGTTGCCGGAGGGCACGCGCTTCCGATCATCAGGGTCAGTACATCGTCCAGTCGTGCACGTCGGCGTTGGCCGAGGCGTTGCGCGTCGGGTTGGCGAAAGGCAGAACCGCGCCGGTGTTGATGCGGCCGGTGACGGTATCCACCTGGAACGTGACCGTTCCGGCCGGAACCGTAAAGGACACGCCGGGGTTGTTGCCCAGGTAGGTGGAGCCGTCGCCGGCGCCGCCGAACTGGAAGTCCCAGCTGTTGGCGAGGCCAACGGCCTTGAACACCTTGCTCGTCAGGGCCGGGCAGGCAAACGTGGCTGCGAAGATGGCATCGCCCGCGGTCACATCGCCGGCGGCGCCGGCATCAGCCAGCTGGAACGCGGCGTTGTTGTTGTCCCAGTTGCCGGCGGCGCCGAGGTCGATCTGGAAATCGCCGACCACCTGCACGTAGGGGGCGGCACGGCGCGAGGCCGGGTCGGTCCAGACGTAGCGCGTGTTGGGCGTGTAGCCGTCGGCGCGAACATTCGTGTCGAACTGGACCAGCACCTTCTGACCATTGGTCGTGTTGCCGATCGGATAGCCACCCGTGCCCGGGTACGAGGGACCAACGCCCTGACGCACCTGGACGGTGGACGATGTGGCGCCGGTGGCGACGGTGAATGTCCGGCTGTAAACGCCGTCACCGGCGGAAATGTCGCCGTTGGTGGCGTTGTCGTACAGCTGCGTGGTGGCATCCAGCGTGGTTCCCCAAAGGACACTGGTGGCGAAGAAGGGCGGGCCCGGGTTCGCCAGCGGGTTGTCGTTGGTGATCTTGTAGCGGCCCTTGGCCGAATCGAAGAGCACCTTGATGTTGTCCGCGGGGGCAAACACCGTGAACTGGATGTTTCCGCCGGCGTCATAGGCGAAGCCGAGGGTGGAGATCGTCATGTCCCAGGCACCGCCGGAGATGGGGGGGGCGGCCTGGTCGTCGGGATTGATGAGGATCTTGAAGTTCTTGGTGCCGGCGGAAAGGCCCGTGGCCGACAGGGTGTAGATGCCGTCGCCGGCCACCGCGTCGCCGCCGGTGCCGGCGTCGTTCATGTTGCCGGCGGTGTTGCTGGTGTTCCAGGCGGCGCCACCGGGCAGTTCGCCGATGAAGTCGCCGACCACGCGCACCGTGTCGGTCGTGTAAACGGGCTTCGGAATCGTGTACACGATGCCCTTCTGGGTGGTGCCGTTCGGGTCGGGCAGGTAGCCGTCGTTCTTGGGAACCGTGTCAAAGACGAACTTCACGACGCCAACGGCGTCGCGGCGCATGAAACTGTTCGCGCCGGCCGGATACTCCGGGTTCCACGAGGCGGCACCCATCTTCCACCGGGCCGGTCCGGTGGTTGTGGCGAAGCTGCCGCTGGGGCTGGGGCTGGTGTTGATGTTGACGGAGTAGATCCCGTCGTTGGCCGTCACGTCGCCGTTCAAGCCGTCATCCTTCAACTGCTGGCTGGGATCAGCGGCCCAGTCCACAGCCAGGGGCGGGGCCGCGCCGCGAACGAAGATGTCCTGTCCCTCGAACTGGGTTGCGGCCGGGGCCGGAAACGCCACCGCTGCCAAGATGGCGGCGAGCCCGAAACGCAGAATGGTGGTTCTCATGGGGGGGTTGCTCCTTGGATTAATGGTTACCTAAACAATTGGACACTATCTTGGGTGAAAGGGTGGAGCGGAAATCGGTGGGGGTGAAATACCCTCCTTTCCTGTCCGAGTTGTGAGAAACCTACGGTTCAAGCTCCGCCTGCATCAGTTGGCGCGCGGCTGGGCGAAGCCGCTCGAATCGCTGAAAACGACAATATCACCTTCTGAGACGGTGCCGTTGGTGGCGTCGTACACGCGGGCGTTGTTGCCGAGCGTATTGCGGTCGTCGACATTGTTCGGGCCGACGCTCTTCATCATCCAGTAACCCTGGGAACGAACGGCCAGGTTGATGGAGAGAATGTTGCTGCCCATATAGACGGCGCGGTCCGTGTTGTAATTGTCGTCAAGACCGTCCTGGGGGGCAACGTCGGTGGTCAGGCCCGGTGAGTTTTCCGCGCGGACATAAAGGTAGATGTTCAGCAGGTTGGCGTTCTTGGGGGAACCCGGGTTGCCCATGTTGACTTCCTTGAAGGGCGACTTGGGCACCGAGGTGATGAACGCGACCGGCGTGGTGAGGCGGAACATACCCACGCCCTGGTTGTTGATGTTGGTCTCGCCCGTGTCCGTTTCCGGGTACTTGTTGTTGTCCACGCGATAGGACTCAAGGGCGGTGCGGATTGAGCGAATGTCCGCGGCACAACGCGCCACTTTCGACCGCATCTGCGCTTCAAGGAAGTTGGGGACCGCGATGGCCGCGAGGATGGCGATGATCGCCACGACGATCAGCAGCTCGATCAGGGTGAAAGCCCGAATCTTAAGGTTCATAAGGAATCTCCTGGATATATTCCGGGCGTTCCTCACGAGCGGACCGGCCCCCGTGGAAAAAAGACGCCGGCACGCAACATGGGGGCAGCCAAAGTATGACTTTTGTGGGGCATCGGAGGGTGATCGTCAATGGAAATCGAACCGGTCTAAACGCTTTTTTGACCGGTTCGATTAAATTGAACCAAATCAGTCTTCTTGAACCGATCATCCTTTTTGACCATGAGAGCGGGACTGGAATGGCGTGGTCGCGGAGGGCAGGAATCGGGGGTGCCCCCCTCCCGTTCGCCGCACACTTGACACGCGCTTTTGCGCCCGCCGAAGGTTCCCCGACAACATCGCACCCCAGAACGGAATCCCCGAACCATGCTCGACATCCGATTGATCCGCGAAAACCCCGACCTGGTGAAGCGCGGCGTGGCGCTGAAGCACGTGGAGGCGGACGTGGACGCCCTGCTGGGCGTGGACACGCGCCGTCGCCAGGCCGTGACCCGCGCCGACGACCTGAAGAAGGAGCGCAACGACCTGTCGGCCGAGGTGGGCAAGCGCCTGAAGGCCAAGGAGAACGCGGACGACCTGAAGGAGCGCGTGCGGCAGATCGGTGACGAGATCAAGGCGCTGGACGCGGAAACCGCGGCGCTGGACGAGCAGATGCGGGAGATGCTGCTGGGAATCCCGAACATCCCGCACGAGGGCGTGCCCGAGGGCGCGGGCGAGGAGGATAACCGCGTGGTGCGGACCTGGGGCGAGAAACCGGTGTTTGATTTCGCGCCGGTCCCCCACTGGGAGATCGCCGAGAAGCGCGGCTTCATCCGTTTTGAGCAGGGGGCAAAACTTGCCGGGTCGGGCTTCATCGTGTACGAGGGGGCGGCGGCGAAACTGCAGCGGACGCTGGTCAGCTTCATGCTGGACATGCACACGACGCAGCACGGCTACCGCGAGGTGCAGACGCCGTTCATCGTTTCGCGCGACGTGATGACGGGGACGGGGCAACTGCCGAAGTTTGAGGACCAGCTCTACCGCGTGGACGCGGACGACCTGTTCCTGATCCCGACGGCGGAGGTGCCGGTGACGAACCTGCACCGCGACGAGATCCTGGGCGACCAGGACCTGCCGATGTATCTCGTGTGCCACACGCCGTGCTTCCGGCGCGAGGCGGGCGCGGCGGGGCGCGAGAACCGCGGCATCACCCGCATCCACCAGTTCGACAAGGTGGAAATGGTGAAGATCGTGCGGCCGGAGGATTCGTGGCGCGAACTGGAGGTGCTGCTGCAGCAGGCGGAGGACGTGCTGCAGGCACTGGGCCTGCACTACCGCGTGGTGGAAATCTGCACGGGCGACCTGGGCTTCTCGAACGCGAAGCAGTATGACCTGGAGGTGTGGGCGCCGGGCATGGACCGGTACCTGGAGGTTTCGAGCTGCTCGAACTTCACGGACTACCAGGCGCGGCGCATGAACCTGCGCTTCCGCAGGGAGGCGAAGGCCAAGCCGGAGTTCGTGCACACGCTGAACGGCAGCGGCCTGGCCCTTCCGCGCACGCTGATCGCCGTGCTGGAGGGATACCAGCAGGCCGACGGCACGGTGCGCGTGCCCGAGGCGCTGCGCGCAATGATGGGCGGCGCGGAGACGATTTAGGGCGCGGCGTTTGGTTGCGCGCCCTTTCAGGACTTGATCGTAATTGGGGGACACCCCACCCGGGGATGGAAGCGTCGGAAACTGGCCGGGGACCAGCCGCGGTCCACACCGGGGCACGGGCCGGGCCCGGCTGTCTTACCTCCGGGCGCGCAGTGCGCGGTCGAGGGCGCGCTTGAGCTGGCGGTAATCCTTGGGCTCCGTGGTGGTGAAGACGCTGGCCATCTGGCCGTTGGCGTCCACGCGGGCCAGGATGAGCGTGGGCGTCCCCGTTACGCCGGCCTGCTGGCCGCCGGCCCTCTCCTCGCGGATGACACCCGCCCAGCGGCCGGATTTGACGGCCTTCTGGTACCTGGCCGTGTCGAGCGCCGCGGCCTTTGCGGCGGCGAGCAGGTCGGCGTCGCTGAGGGTGCCGGGGTTCGCCATCACGGCGGCGCGCATCTGCCAGTATTTGCCCTGTTCGGCTGCGGCGCGGCAGGCGGCCTCGGCGGCCTCGGCGCGCGGATGCTGGCTGAGCGGCATGGCGCGGGCCTCGTAGCGGACGCGGCCGGCGTCCACATACTCGGCCTTCAGCTGCGGAAGGATCTGCGTGTTGTAGAACCGGCTGTCGGGGCATTCCAGGTCGCCGTACTCAAACAGCACATACGGCGCGCTGGCGCTTCCCAGGGTGAGCTGGGCCAGGGCCTGCTGCATGGCGGCCGTGTCGGCGGCGGCAGTTTTGGACGAAGCGGCGGCCTGCTCCTTGGCGGCGGGCTTTTTCTTCGGAGACGACTTGCGGGGGGAATCATCCGCGGCGGCGGCCGTGGTCTTCCGGGCCGGTTTCTTCGCGGTTTTCTTGACGACCGGCGCCGCGGCTTTTTCGGTGTCCTCAGCAACCGGGGCCGGGGCGGCGGCCGGTTCGGCGGTGGCCGGGGCGGGTTTGGCTTTTTCCCCGGCGGTATCCACGGTCTTGGGCCTGGCGGTTACCGGGGTGCCCGCCGCGGCGGGCGCCGACTCGGGCAGGGCTTCCGCGTCCGGTGCCGGTCGGCTCACGACATTCTGACTGGTGCCACCCTTGCGGACCGGAACGACATCCTGGGCGGATACGGGGACGGAGAGGCAGAGGAACAACGCGGCCGCGAACAGCGCGGGGAAGAGGCGAAACATGGGCGACCTCCAGGGAGCTTACAACCTGCGGGAATGTGGTACCGGAGACAAACAACACCCGCGAAAATCCGGGATTCAAGGGGGGATTCGGGTCGGAATCCGATTGCGCCCGCGTTTCGCCGCCGATAGCCCCTGATGCCATGACAAAACAGATCCGCTTTCTTTTCTTCGACGTGGGCAACGTGATGGTTTCGGACGACCCCTCCGCGCTTTTCATTTACCGGCGCCTCTACGAGCGCCTGGGAGGAGCCGCGGCCGAAAGCCCGGAGCGGTTCTGGCAGTCCCGCTCGGAACACGCGGCGGCGGGCGGAATGCTGTGGTCGTTCGTGGAGAAACGGCTGGGCAACGGGCAGTTCGCCGAGTTCCAGAAGGCGACGCGAAGGGACCTTTACTCGGACTGGGAGACCCATTCGCCGGCGATCCCCGGCATGGGTGACGCGCTTCACCGCCTGGCCGCGGACGGATGGCGGATGGGCGTGCTGGCGAACCAGCCCCCGGAGGTGGAACGGCTGTTGCGGGCCCGCGGGCTGTGGGACCTGTTCGAGGTGCACGCCGTGAGCGACGTGCTGGGCATGTCGAAACCGGACCCGGGCCTGTTCCGCTGGGCGCTGGAAAGCGCCGGCGTGGACCCGGCCGAGACGCTGATGGTGGGCGACCGCGTGGACAACGATGTCGCCCCGGCCAAGTCACTGGGGATGCGGACCCTGCTGCTCCAGATCGGGTTCGACGCGCGCGGCTGGTCGGCATGCGACGACTTCGGCCGGCTCTACGAGCAGAGCATCCGGGTCCACAATATCTCGGGGGCGGCTCCCCGGAACGCGGACGAGGTGCCGGATCACCGCGCATCGTCGCCGGAGGAACTGGTCGAGGTCATCAGCGCCCTAAGGCGCGGATAGGACGGCCGCGCGCAGCAGGTCATCCAGAGGGCCGGGCGGGCTGAATGTCACGGACTGCGTCAGCACCAGGACGGGGGGCGCGCCCGGAATGCCTCCGGGGGGCAGTTTCACGGCGTCCTTTGCGGTGGTGACAAGCACGCCGGCGCCCGTGCGCCCGGCCTCGGCCGCGATCGCGGCAAATTGGGTGTCCCCGTATTCCGCATGATCGGGGAGCGGCAGGAAAGCGGCATCCGTGAACCCGGCCGGACGGAGGGAGTCGAAAAACGGTCCGGGGTTGCCAAGTCCCGCGAAGGCAAGTGCGCGGACGGAAAGTTCCGCGGGCGTTGCGGTCGCATCGTACCCGCCCCCGCCGGGCCACACGTCCAGCGGAACCGGCGCACCGGGGGCGAAGACGGCCTCCACCTGGGGCAATGCGGGGAAGCGCTCCCCCACCAGCGCCCGGTTGGACGCCAGGAATCCGCCGGTGGCGGGCGCCTTGGTGTGGATGACCAGCGCGGCGCGGGACAGGGCCGACACCGGTTCGCGCAGCGTGCCCGCGGGAATCAGGCGCATCGCCCGGAGGTCCGCCGTGGCATCGAGCAGGACCAGGTTGAGATCGCGGGCAAGGGCCAGGTGCTGGAACCCGTCGTCGAGTATCGCGACATCGCACAGGGAGCGGGCGGCCAGTTCGGCGCAGGCGCGCGCGCGGTCGGCGCAGACCGCGACCGGGGCTCCCGGCAGGAGGCGGGCCAGCAGGACGGGTTCGTCGCCGGCCCGGGCCGCGTCGGCCAGCACCCGGTTCCCGTCGGAGACGAGCACGAATTGTCCCGGCGGGGTTTGGCGCCGGTATCCGCGACTGACCACGGCCGGACGCCGGCCCTGTCGCTGAAGGATGCGGCAGACGGCCTCGACCACCGGCGTCTTGCCCGTGCCGCCCATGGACAGGTTCCCCACGCAGACCACGGGAAAAGGCGCGCGGCGCACGGCCAGCACGCCCGAGTTGAACAACGCCGCGCGGGCCTTCATGGCCGCGCCATAAGCGGCGGCAAGGGGCGAAAGGGCCAGTGACAGGGCGGTGTGCATCGCCCCGCCAACATGGGGCGGGCGGCCGCGGCATGCAACGACAGTTGTGCTCCGGGTTTGAATTTGAATGACTGGCCGGGCGGGTTTGCGGTAGGCACCGGACATGGAACCCTTGCTGGAAACGACCGGCGGGGTGCCCCGGTTCGCCGGGCACCTGGACACCCGCGGGGTGGAACTGCGCGCGGACCGGGTGCGGACCCTCCAGGTCAACGTGGGCCGGTTGTGCAACCAAACCTGCGCCCACTGCCACGTGGACGCGGGACCGTCGCGCCGTGAGATCATGGGGGCGGATGTGGCGGACGCCTGCCTGGATTTCGCCGCGCGCGGCGGCGTGGAGGTGGTGGACATCACCGGCGGCGCGCCGGAACTGTGCCCCGAATTCGAGCGGCTGGTCACCGGCTCGCGCGGGCTGGGCTGCGAGGTTTTCGTGAGGTGCAACCTCACGGTCCTCCTTACGCCGGGCAAGGATCACCTGCCCGCCTTCTACCGCGACCAGCGGGTGCAGCTGTTCTGCTCGCTCCCGTGCTACCTCGAGGAGAACGTGGACAGCCAGCGGGGGCGCGGCGTGTACCGGGAGAGCATCGGGGCGCTGCGGCTCCTGAACGCGGAGGGATTCGGCATGCCGGGTTCGCCGCTGCAACTGAACCTGGTTTACAACCCGGTGGGGCTGGGGCTGCCCCCGGCGCAGGCGGCGCTTGAGGGCGACTACCGGAAACACCTGCGCGAACAGTCCGGCATCGAGTTCACGCGCCTGCTGACCATCACCAACATGCCGATCAACCGGTTCGAGCGAACCCTGCGCGTGTCGGGGAAATACGACTTCTACATGAGGCGCCTGTTCGACGCCTTCGAGTGGGCGAACCTGGACGGGGTGATGTGCCGGACGCTGGTGAGCGTGGGCTGGCGCGGGGAGCTGTACGACTGCGACTTCAACCAGATGCTGGAGGTTCCCCTGCGGGACCCGCGGACCGGCCGGGTGCTGCGGATCGGGGATGTCACGGCGCAACAGCTGGAGGGACGCCGCATCCAGACCGGCAACCACTGCTACGGCTGCACCGCGGGCGGCGGCTCCAGCTGCACGGGTGCGCTGTCGCAATAACGGGGACACCCGGCGGGCGGGGATCCGGCGCGTTGAGGCATTGACACGCACCGGGCGAAACACGCATCATCCGGCGGCGTCATCACACCATCACGGAGGTCCGAATCCGGCGTCACCATGGCATCGCTCCTTGTCATGCGCGGTCCCAATGTGGGGATGAAATACGAGCTGGGCGAGCGCGCGCGCATCGGCCGGGCGGCCGACAACGAGATCCAGGTTGCCGACCCGGGGATTTCGCGCGTTCACGCCGAGGTGCTGCAGGTGCCGCTGCGCCAGGCGTGGACAATCCACGACCGCGAATCGCGCAACGGGGTGCTGGTGAACGGGGAGCCTGTGCGCGAAAAAGCCCTGCTGCGCGGCGACGAGATCCAGGTGGGGGACACGCTGCTCGTGTTCAACTCGGACCTGAACGTGTGCAACGCGCGGTTCAGCAGCAACACGGTGTACCTGTACCCGTCGGATGCGGAAACGATCGTGGGCGCCCAGCGGACCGCGGGGCCGGGCGCGCTGGCGGGGCCGCAGCGCGAGACGGCCGAGTTCCTGCTGCGCCTGAGCCGTTGGTTCTCGGCGCCGGCCGCGCCGGTCGGCGAGACGGCCGAGCGCCTGATGCGGCGGGTGATGGAACTTTTCGCGGCGGATTCGGGACTCCTGCTCCTCCGGGACCCGGCGCTGGCGCGCGTGGTCCCGCCGGGCGAGAGCGTGGGACGGGCGGCGGACCCGGATGCCGTGGGACGCGAACTGGTGCCGGTCGTGGCCCTTCCGGTGGAGGAACCGGGCCTGGTGAACCGCGGGCTGATCATGGCCTCCGCCGCGCAGAAACAGGCCCTGGGCCTGTCGGAGCCGGCCGGCGACCTGGCGCGGCTGGGAAAGGGCCACCTTCCCGAAAGCGGCAGCCAGGGCCTTTGCACGATGTGCGCCCCCATGCTGGAAGCGGACCGGGTGACGGGAATGCTCGTGATCGAGAAGCGCGAGGCCGGGTTCTACGCGCTGCCCGACCTGGCCCTGCTGGAGGCGATCGCGAACCTGGCCACCGGGGCGATGCGCGAGGCGGGGCTTCACGAACGCGTCGTTTCGGTGGACGCCGACGCGGGCTCGGGACCGGGGATCGTGGCGACGCGCAACGCGCGCGTGCAGGGGATTTTCCAGGGTGCCCAGAGGGCGGCGCCCTCGGGCGTGACCATCCTGATCACCGGGGAAAGCGGCACGGGCAAGGAGGTGCTGGCGCGCTTCGTCCACGAGTCCAGCCCGCGGGCGAACGGGCCTTTCATCGCGCTGAATTGCGGCGCGATCCCGCCGACACTGTTCGAGAGCGAGCTGTTCGGTTACGAGAAGGGGTCGTTCACGGGCGCGGCGCGGACCACGCCGGGGAAAATCGAGGCGGCCCACGGGGGCACGCTGTTCCTCGACGAGGTCGGAGAACTGGACCTGGCGCTCCAGCCGAAGTTGCTGAGATTCCTGCAGGACAAGGCCTTCTACCGGGTGGGGGCCACGCGGGCCATCACGGCCGACGTGAGGATTGTGGCCGCGACCAACGCCAATCTGGCCGAAGCCGTCAGGGAGGGCCGTTTTCGCGAAGACCTGTGGTACCGGCTGAATGTCGTCGCGTTCGAGATGCCGCCGCTCCGGGAGCGGCGCGAGGACATCCCGGCCCTGGTGGACTTCCTCGTGCGCGAGACGGCCCGCCGCATGGGACGCCCCGTGCTGGGCGTGGATGACAACGCGATGGCACTGCTGGACCGGCATCCCTGGCCCGGCAACATCCGGGAACTGGCCAACGCGGTCGAGCGGGCGGTGCTGCTGTGCCCCGGACGCATCCTGACGGCTGCCGATTTTTCCACGCTGGCGGCGCACAGCGCCAGGAAGGGCGGCGAACCAACCGGGCGGGCCGCCGCCGGCACGCCAACGGATGACGCCGGGGTGATCCCGATGGCGCAGGTGGAGCGGCTCTGCATCGAGCGGGCGCTGCGCCAATTTGCGGGGAACCAGGTGAAGGCGGCCGAGGCCCTCGGGTTCCACCGGAACACCCTGCGCAACAAGATCGTCGAGTACGGGATCGATGTGAAGGAGGCGCGCGACACGCGGTGGTGACCGAGGCCGGAGGGGATGGGGTCCGGGCTGCGCCCGGCCTTTCCCGTCAGACCCGGTTCAGCAGCGCCCCCATCAGGGCGGCGAACTTCGCCTCCACCCTGCGCGAGTTTTCCATGACCTCCTCGTGGGTGGTCTTTGCCGGCTCGGTGAGGAGGTTGGAGATGAAGGAGATTCCAATCACCCCCCGCCCCATGTGGGCGGCCACCAGGGCCTCGTGGACCGTGCTCATGCCCACGGCGTCGGCCGCGAATGTGTGGCGCAGCATGGCCACCTCGGCGCGGGTTTCGTACGAGGGGCCGAGGCCGCCCAGGTACACACCCTCGCGCAGCGTTACGCCGACGTCGCGGGCCGCCGTCCGGGCCACCTCGCGCAAGCGTTTTGGGTAAAGGTCGCTGGCGTCGGGAAAACGCGGGCCCCAGTCGTCGCGGTTCGGGCCGGTCAGCGGGTTGCGGAACATCCAGTTCACATGGTCGCTGATGAGCATCAGGTCGCCCACTTCGAAGCAGCGGTTCAGGCCGCCCGCGGCATTGCTGATGATGACGACCTCGACGGGCTTCGCAACGAGGAGGGCGCGCAGGAGCAGCGTCGCCTCGCCGGCGTCCATCCCTTCGTACAGGTGCCTGCGGCCGGCAAAAAGGAAGACGGGCACGCCTGCGGCGCGCCCGTAAACCAGTCGTCCGCTGTGGCCGGCGACGGTGGAAGCGCCCACGCCGGGCAGGTCGGCATACGACACCTCCACCCCGGGTTCGACGCTGCGCACGAAACCACCCAGGCCGCTGCCGGCAATCACGGCGATGCGGGCCGATCCGGGAAACCGCCCGCGAAGTTCATCCGCGAGGAGTTCAACGGCCGCGACATCCTGCGGCATCAGTCGTTCCAGCCCCGCGACGAGTAGGCGCTGCCGGTGAAATCCTCGATGACGATGGCCGGGTCCACGGAATGCACGGCGGCGGCCACCTCGTTCAGGAAGTCCCGGATCGCCTTGGAGCGGAAGAAGAGCCACTCGTCGAACAGGGGGCCGGGCGTGTACTTCGGCAGGCCGTCCGCCCCGTGGGACCAGGTCAGAATGTCCGTCGGCCAGTTCGGCACGGGCTTTCCCAGATGCTTCTCAAACGCCTTGCGGGCCGACGGGGAGAAGTCGGACTCGATGCCGCTGAAACGGACCCGGTCCACCACGATCCCGTCCGGGCGGTAGGCGGCCAGTTCCTTCACGATCCGGATCTGGTGTGCCCGGGCATCGGGGTGGAAAGGGGACACATAGGCGGCAAGCGTGCGGCGGAATTCGTGCATCGGCGCGAGCCGGGCTGTTTCCGTGGTTCCCGGCACGGCCGGCGCCCCGGACAGGGCGTAGTTCCATGCCTCCCACTCTTCCTTCCCCTCGAAGAGGAGGCCGAGCGTGGTGCTGTTGTCAGCACGGTGGATCACGCCCTCGGTGAAGACGTTGGCGGCGAGGAACACGCGGATTCCGCGTTTGCGCCCCTCGACAACGGCGGTCCGGACGGGATCGAACGCGGGGTCGGGGCGGAATCCGTCCCACTCGCCCAGGCGCGGGGCAACCTTGCTGGGGTAGATCACGTGGCCGTGGACCGGTTTGGCCTCCAGCACGAGGGATTCCATGCCGGCCTTCTTCATGCGGTCGAGCGTGAGGGTGACGCTGGTCAGGGATCCAAAACGCCGGAGGTTTGAACCCGCCTCGGCATAGAGGAAAACCTTGCCGGTGCCGCGGGGGGCGGAGGAGGTGGCGGCGTCGGCGTGTGATGCTTTGCGGCGGACGACCACGGATATGGTGGTGGCGGAAGCGGTCGCGGTGGTCACGGTCATGGTGGACGTGGTCGCCGGGGCGCGCATGGTGGCAGCCCTGTCCGCCCGCACGGAGGGCTTGCCGGGGATGCCGGGCTTCCGGCCGACGGCCGGGGCGGTGGCCGCGGTCGCGGACTTGGGCGTGACCATCGCCGCGGTCGCGGTCGTTGCCGTCACGGTCATGGTCGTGGTCTTTGCCGCCCCGGTTGCGGCGGCCGCGGCGGCGGTCTTTGCGGCCGCGGAACGCGACTTGGCGGCCTTCTTGGACGCGGAGGAACGGCGCGAGCGCGACGCCGCATCAGCCGGCGTCACCAGGGCGATCGCCGCAACAGCCACCAGGCAGACGCGGAGCAGACGGATCGGGGTGCGCGGAATCAGGCTTCGTCCTCCCCCGGGTCACCCTCGAACGGCTTCGCGAACAGTTCGCGGATCTGCCTGGCATTCTTGGCGAACATCACCTGCTTGCGGAAGCCCTTGTTCTTCAGTTTCAGCACCAGCTGCGCGAGCACTTTGAGGAACTCGCCGGCCTGCTGGTCGTTGGCCCCGATCATCACGATGATGTAGACGGGCTTGTCGTCGAGCGACTCGAAATCAATGCCCTTGGTGGAGCGGCCGACGGCGATGATGAAATCCTTCACGGACGGGATCTTGACGTGGGGAAGGGCGACCTCGATCCCCACGCCCGTGGAGATCACCTTCTCGCGCTCGAAGATGGCGCGCATCAGGTCGTCCTTGTCGGTGACGTTCGGCGACGTGGCGAGGACGTCCACCAGTTCGCGGAGCGCCTCTTCCTTCGTGGTGGCCTTGAGGTCCACGCACCGCGATGGGTCCAGCATTTTTTCGAAATCAGCCATGTTGCTCCCTGTTCTTTCCGTGCGGAAGAGGAATTCACCTTGGGCTTCCGCTGTCGCGCGCCGCACCACCCGCGTGGTTTCGCGTCGCGCCATCGTCACGATTCTGGCGGCTCAAGGGCAAAAAACACCTATCCCCTTGCGTCCTACCCCATTCGGTCCGGTTTGCGGGGGTGTCAAGGGTCCGTTCAGCGGCGCACGGGCTGGCGAATGCCCTGGGAACCGGCCGGGTCAGCGGTGCGGAAATGGAACGTGTAAGGGGTCTTGCTGATGGCTTGACCATTGAAAGACCTGACGTTGCGGGTTACCGTGACCGTATAATCGGTGCGGGGCTTGCACTGGGCCAGCAACCGGACCGTGGTCCAGCCGGTCCGGGGATCGGAATCGGCCTGGATCTGGGGCGTGATTTCCGGTTCGGGCCGGATACGGATGGACCGGTTGTCCAGGGAAGCAATTTTCAGGCGCGTGTTGAAAACGATGCTGATCGGTGACTCGAACATGGTCACATAGGCGTCGCGGGCGCCGTCGGCGGGGGTCGTTCCCACAATCCCGGCGCCGCCCGTGCCAAAGGAAAAGGCATAGTCCTCGCGCATGGGAGCGCCGTCCAGGTCGGAAGCCGACCGGGCGATGGTGATGCGGTAACGCGTGTTGTACTTGATGGGCCGGTTTTCGTCCAGGTTGCTGAACACGATGACCAGCGCGTCATCGTCGGCCAGCGGGTGGGTTCCGCGGCCCACGAAAACGCGGAAGGCGCCGTCGGGCTGGACGACAACCGCACCGCGCACGGAATCCGGGTTCATCTTTCGGTTGAATTTGACCTGCACCACGAGGTCCTGGGCCACCACGACGTCGGCAGCCCCGTCGGACGGCGACGTGCTGATCACGCGGGGGGCGTCGCGCTTGGGTCCCACCTGGATGTCGCCCACATCGGTGGACTGGCCGGCGTTGACCCGAACCCCCTCCACAGACGCCGGCTCGAAACCTTCCTTGGCCGCGGAAACCGAGACCGTGCCCACGGGCACGCGATCGAGGGTGAACCGGCCGTCGCGCCCCGTGAGGGCGACCAGCTGCGATCCCGCCACGCCAACGGTAACGCCGCTCCCGTCGGTCACCTGGGCGCCGCCGGCGTCGGTCAGCAGGACGCGGCCGGTCACGCTGCCCTCGCCCTCGACCACGGTGGCCGATTCGGCCAGCTTGACCTTGATCTGGGCGGACTTGGTTCCGGTCAGATCCACGAGTTGCCGCACGGGTTCCTGGTTGTCCAGCACGCCCAGTACGGCGTAAACTCCGGGGGCAAGTTTGTCGAAGCGGAACTTGCCCGACTCATCGGGCGTCACGACATAGTCGCTGTTGTCCAGGGAGACGGTGACGCGGCTGTATTCGGACAGGGTCGCGCCTGCCCCGTCGGTCAGCTCAACGATTCCCTGGATGACACGGTCACCCTTCAGGTCGTCCTGAACGATGGTGGTTTCCGGGGTGGGCTGGGCCGCGACGGGGACCGGGGCGGGCGTGGGGGTGGCCTCCGGTTCGAGAATCACGTCCGGCGCCATGGACTCCTTCTCGGCCTCCACCTTCACGCGGACGCGCTGCGGCTTGAAGCCGCCCTTGGCAAACAGCAGGATGTGTTCCCCCACGTCGAGGTTGAGAAGGCGGAACAGTCCCGCCTCGTCCGTGACGGTCACGATCGCCGTGCCGTCGACGGAGACGCGGACGTTCTCACCCGACTGGGCGTTCATGACGGTGACGGTGCCGCGGACGCCGCCCAGAGGCTTCATGGCGCGGCCCGCGGTGGTCAGTTCGCTGTTGGATTTTTCGAGGATGCCGGTCTTGATCTCCAGCGGCGTGTCGCGGGTGTGGGCCCTGGGGTCCACGGTGCGGCGGTCGAGCGTGAGCTGGTTGTAGCCGGTTTTCTCGGCGACGAACGCGTACTCGCCGGCCGGAACGCCCGAGATCAGGAAGCCGCCGTTCTCGTCGCTGCGGGCGGAGGCGGACGTGCCGGCCACATAGACCAGCACCCCGGCGTGGCCGCCGGCCGCCGCGTCGGAAAGCATGACCGACCCCCTGACGTAACCGGCCGGGGACGGGGCGGGCGGGCCGCCACGCTGCCCGCAGGCGGCAAGGCAAAACAGCAGGGCGCCGAGTGCGGCGCAACGGGCCACCAGGGCGGCCGGGGTGCGGAGGCTGATCACGCCAGCCTTGTGCCGGTGCGGGCGGCGGTGCGCAACAAAATGTTGCGACGGAGCAGGCCGGGCGGGCAACCTCGGCGCCACGATGAAACTGCTCCTGGCGACGAAGAACCGCAACAAGGTGCGGGAGATGCGCGAGCTGCTCGCGGACCTGCGGGGCGTGGAAGTGCTTTCGGCCGCGGATTTTCCGGACATCGGGGAACCCGAGGAGACCGGGGAAACCTTTGAGGACAACGCCCGGCTGAAGGCGCGGTATTACGCCGACGCGACGGGGCTGATGGCGCTCGCGGATGATTCGGGCCTGATGGTGGACGCACTGGACGGGCGCCCCGGGGTGATGTCGTCGCGCTACGGCAGCGATGACGCAGACCGCATCGCGCGGGTTTTGCGCGAGATGCGGGATGTCCCCGACGGCAGACGGACCGCGAGGTTCATGTGCGCCATGGTGCTTGCCGCCCCGGACGGGGTGGTGGCCCGGAGCACCGGCACACTGGAGGGCGAAATCGCGCGGACCGCCCGCGGCAGCAACGGTTTTGGCTACGACCCGGTCTTCCACCTGGCGGACCGCGATCTCCGGCTGGCGGAAGTCGCCCCGGAGGAGAAGAATGCGATCAGCCATCGCGGCGGCGCCCTGCGCGCCATCCTTCCGGACTTGCGAAGGGCGCTGACGGGCGGTTCGGCCTGACGGGGCCCTGAACCGAGGTTACTCGCCCCTTGCGTCCGCCGCGCCGGGATTCTCCCCGGCGGTTTCCACCACCCGCACGCGCACGCGGTGGACGCGCTGCTGGCGCATTTCGTGCACGGTGAGTTCCATCCCCTCCAGGGTCACATGGTCACCGGGTTTGGGAATCCGGCCCAGCTCGTTGAGCACCAGGCCGCTCACCGTGTCCACATCCTCCGCCTGGACGATCACGCCGACGGCGTCGGACAGCTCGGAGAGCGGTGTGATGCCCTCGACGAGGTACTCGTCGGCGGACACCTGCTGAATGCGCGGGGCCTCGTGGTCGAACTCGTCCTGCACCTCGCCCACGATTTCCTCGATGACGTTCTCGAAGGTCACCATGCCGCTGGTGCCGCCGTACTCGTCCACCACCATACCGAGGTGGATGCGGCGCGTCTGGAACTCGGCGAGCAGGTTGTCGATCCGCATGGTTTCGGGCACGAAGGGCACGGGGCGGGCAATGGTCCTCAGGAACCCGGCACCGCTGTCGGGCGGGTGGGCGGCGATGTCGCCCCCTGCCAGGACGGGGTTGTGCTCGTCGGCGGCGCCGGGGCCGCCGGAATTCTCCATCTCCTTGAGCTGCCAGAACAGGTCCTTCATGTGGATCACGCCCACCACGTGGTCCAGGTCGCCGTCCACCAGGGGGTACCGGCTGTGGGCGGTGCGGTAGGCCACCATGAGATTCTCGGCGAGGCTCTTGCGCAGGTTGAAGGCCGCGATCTCGGTGCGGGGCACCATGATCTGGCGCACAATCCGGCGCGAGAGGTCGAAGACGTTTTCGAGGAGATCGCGCTTCTCGCTGGTGAGGACGCCGGAGCGCTGGCTCTCGGCGATGATCATCCGCATCTCCTCCTCGGAGTGGGCGAGATCGCTTTCCACGGCCGGCCTGATGCCCATCATCCGCACGACGAGGTTGGCGGCCCGGTTGAGCGTGCCAATGACAGGCCACATCACGACGGTGAACCACTGCAGGGGGTAGGCGACCCAGAGGGTGGCGGCCTCCGCGCGCTGGATGGCCATCTGCTTGGGGGCCTGCTCGCCGAACACGACATGGAGGAAGGTGATGATCCCGACGCCGATGAAAAGCGAAAGGCCCTCGGCAAGCCAGGGCGTGTTGATGTTCAGGAACCGCAGGAGGGGCCCCACCACGAGGGGGGTCATGACGCGTTCGCCGAGCCAGCCGAGCAGGATGGAGGCGATCGTGATGCCGAGTTGGCTCGCGCTGAGATAGGCGTCCAGGTGGGCCAGGATGTGTTCGGCCATCCTGGCGCGGCGGCCGCCACGCCGGGCAAGCGCCTGCACCCGCGCCCCGCGCACACGGACAATGGCGAACTCGGCCGCCACGAAGAAGCCGTTGAGAACGATGAGCAGCACGATCGCGACGACCGTGAGCCCCAGCACCGCTGTGTTTTGGTCCATAAGGTGATTTGCGAAGAAGACTTGGCCGCATTGGCCTCGTTGCTCAAGGGGATTCGCAACGGTGCGCGGGGAAGGAAGATGGACGGAAGGGGCGATCTGGACTTGATGGACCGGCCGGGTGGCGCCGTCAGCCAGCCGCGTCCAGCCGGTCCTCTGCGTCCGTCAGCCCCGTTCGCCTACAGGTCCTGTTCGCACTCGATGGCCACGATGTCCTCCACCGTTTCGCGGCGGGAGATCAGCGTTGCCGAACCGTCCTCCTCCACCCAGACCTGCGGGGCGCGGCCGATGGAATTGTAGTTGCTGCTCATGGCGTAGCCGTAAGCGCCGCCGTCATGGAGCAGCAGGAGGTCGCCGGGATCGGGAACGGGAATCTCGCGGGGGGCGAGCAGGTCGCTCGAATCGCGCGTGAACACGTCGCCCGACTCGCACAGCGGCCCCGCCACCACCACGGGCGCCTTGGTCGTGTCGCTGCGGCCGGGCACGCTGATACGGTGGTACGAGCCGTACATCGCGGGGCGGATCAGGTCCACGAATCCCGCGTCCACCATGGCGAACAGATGCCCGGAGCCCTTCTCGTTGGTCTGCGTCTGCTTGACGTCGGCCACGCGGGACACGAGCGTGGCGCACGGCGCCACAAAATAGCGGCCCGGTTCGATCTCGAGGCGGATGGGGTGGCCGACGGCCTTTTCAAGCACGGCCCGGGCCTCGCTGAAGACGCCGGCCAGCGGGGTGATGTCGGCCGCGGGGAGATTCTCGTAATAAACATGGGGAATTCCGCCGCCCAGGCTGACGGCTTCCAGATCCGGGAAGGACGGCGCCAGCGTGGCAAACTCGCCCGCCAGGCGGCGCAGGTTGTCGAGCAGTTCCTGCATCTTCGGTCCGCTGCCGATGTGCGCATGCAGCACGGTCACCCGCAGGCCCGCGGCGGCAGCCATTCCGGCGACGCTGGCGGCCTCGGTCATCCAAACGCCGTGCTTGCTGCTGGGGCCGCCCGTGTCGCAGGCGTTCACGTGGCCGTGTCCGAACCCGGGGTTGACGCGCAGGGCGATGTCACCCCTGTAACCGGCCTCCTTCAGCTGGGCGATCATTCCGGGGCTGCCGATGTTGGGCAGGATGCCGTGCTGCATCACGACCTGGAGTCCGTTGTCGCGGAAGACATCGGCGGTGAACAGGATCTCGGGCGGATTGGCGCCGCCGGGGTAGCCGGCCCGCATCGCCCGCAGGACCTCGTTTCCCGACACGGCGTCGATCCAGATCCCGTGCGCGCGCATCTCGCGCAGCACGCGGGCCGACGGACAGCTCTTCATGGCGAAGCGCGGCTGCACGCCGGCCGGCCTGGTGATGGCGAGGATGTCGTTGATCCGGCGGCGCAGGACGGACGCCTCGAGAATCCAGAAGGGCGTGCCCACCCGGGCGGCAATCTGCTCCAGGTAGTCGCGGTCGGTCGTGCGGGAAGGAATGGAATTCGTCATGGCGCTTGGTCGCTCCGTTGGTTTGGGCCGGGCGGCTTGCCGCTCCGGCGGGATTTCAGCCGCGGCCCTCCTTGCGGGCGCGGAAATACTCGATCGTCTTCTTCAAACCCTCCTCGAGGGGAACCGCGGGCTCCCAGCCAAGAACCCGGCGGGCTTTGGACAGGTCCGGGCGGCGGGTCTTGGGATCGTCCTCGGGCAGTTCCTTGTACACGACGGGCACGTCGCTGTCCCCCAGCCTGCGGATCAGCTTCGCGAAATCCTCGATGCTCATCTCGAACTCGGTGCCCAGGTTGACGGGCATGGGCTCGTTGGAGTGCAGCAGGCGGAAGATGCCCTCGACCAGGTCGCTGACGAAGCAGAACGACCTGGTCTGGTCGCCCTTGCCGAACACGGTGAGGGGCTGGCCGTCGAGCACGGACTTGATGAAGCTCGGCACGACCCGGCCGTCGTCGAGCCGCATGCGCGGGCCGTAGGTGTTGAAGATCCGCACGATGCGCGTCTCCACGCCGTGGGCGCGCTGGTAGGCAACGGTCATGGCCTCGGCGAAGCGCTTGGCCTCGTCGTAAACGCCGCGCGGGCCCAGGGGGTTCACATTGCCCCAGTAGGTCTCCGGCTGGGGATGAACCAGGGGATCGCCGTACACCTCGCTGGTGGAGGCGAGCAGGAACCGCGCGCCCTTTTCGCGGGCCAGGCCCAGGGCCTTGTGCGTGCCCAGGCTGCCCACCTTGAGCGTCTGGATTGGCATCCGCAGGTAATCCACGGGACTGGCGGGCGAGGCGAAGTGAAGGATGAAATCCACCCGGCCCTTCACATAGATGTACTCGGTCACATCGTGATGGACGAACAGGAAGCGCGGGTCGCGGATGTGGTCGATGTTGTCCACGCTGCCGGTGACCAGGTTGTCCATGCAGATGACACGGTGGCCTTCCGCCAGGAATCGCTCGCACAAGTGCGAGCCGATGAACCCGGCGCCGCCGGTGATAAGGGTGGTTGGCACGATGGGGTGGTTTCCTTGATCCTTGGCCGGGGCTGCCGGCTTGTTTCAGTAACTGCCATCGGGATATCGGTGATCCACAGGGCGGTGTCGAGCCGATTTTTGGCCGGAAAGGGGAACCGGGGGAACCGGGATGAAACGGACAAATCTCCCGGCCTGCTACTCCAGCGGGTTGGGCTTGTCCGGGGTTTTTGCCTGACCGCGGCCGGCCGACTCGGGGCGCGGGGGGAGGACGATGCTCCCGCGGTCCGGGGTCTGGGAGGCGGGCTGAGCCTTGACCGGCTCGGCGGGCTTGGGCGGCGAGGTGTTCTCGCCGCGGGCTTTTTTGCGAAGCCACTCGCGCTCCTCGGCCACCGTCTTCACCTTCACCCGCGTGTTCTTGGTCCCCTCCACCACCTCGCGGACACCCGAATTGGACACCGACTCGATGTAGTAGAAGAACACGCTGCCGCGGGGCAGGCCGACATCCATGAAGCAGTAGTCCTTGGGGATGTTCGTGGAGCCTTCGCCGGGGATGATGGCCGGGTTGATCTTGCGGTAGTCGCCGTCGGCCACGGTTGCGCGAAGGATGTTGAAGCCGTAGTTGTCCTCCTGGCTTTCCGTGCGCCAGCGGATGAACACGCGCCCGGGTGCGTCGTCGGGCACCAGGCGTTTGAGGTCGGCATCGGTCAGTTCCCCATGGGGCAGTTCGATGCAGGGAGACACCGTGGATTGGGGCGCGGTCGTCTCGGCGGTGGTGCGGCCGGCTGGCAACAGGGCCAGGGCCGCCACCACGACGGCAGTGCGGCAAAAACGGTCTGTCGGGCGTGACATCAAGGCAGGTTCCTCCCTCGGCATTGGGACAACCGGATTTGCGGGTCGCAGTCCCGGTTGCGGTTCCAAACATACCACAAACTGGTCCAAGTTGCTCGGCACCCGGGCGCTTTCAGTCAAAAGAAAAGGCCGCCCTCTCCGCGCGAATGGCCCGCCGCCCGCGGCTTTATGCTTTCACCACAGGCCGGGTGCAGAAAGGATTGTCCGCAATTGATTGACGCGATTCTCGAGAAGGCCGTTGCCGGCGAACGGATCAGCGATGACGAGGCGCTGGCGCTCTTCCGCAGCAACAACCTGGCGGCGCTGGGGGCGGCGGCGCACGAGGCGCGGCTGCGCAGGCATCCCGAACCGGTGGTGACCTACATCGTCGAGCGCAACATCAACTACTCGAACGTGTGCGCCGCGGACTGCGACTTCTGCGGGTTCTACGCCAAGTGGGGCGACAGGGAGCGCTCCTATGTCCTGTCGCAGGAGGAGATCGACCGGAAGGTGGAGGAGACGATCGCCCTGGGCGGACACCAGATCCTGCTGCAGGGCGGCCTGCACCCCAAGCTCAAACTGGAATGGTACGAGGAGATGCTGCGCCACCTGAAGGCGAAGTTCGGCATCCACCTGCACGCTTTTTCACCGCCGGAAATCTTCTGGTTCGCGAAGATAAACAAGATGGACCTGCGGGACGTGCTGGCGCGCCTGCGCGACGCCGGACTCGATTCCCTGCCGGGAGGCGGCGGCGAGATCCTGGTGGACCGGGTGCGCAAGGCGCTGACGAAGAACAAGTGCCTGGCCGACGAGTGGCTGGAAGTGATGCGCGCGGCAAACGACGTGGGCCTGCGCGGAACGGCAACGATGATGTTCGGCCACATCGAGACGCTGGAGGAGCGCGTAGAGCTCCTGCGGCGCGTGCGCGAGACCCAGGACGAGACGGGCGTGTTCACGGCCTTCATCGACTGGACCTACCAGAAGAGTCCCGAACTGCCCCTGCAGTGCGAGACGGCCGGGAGTTTCGAGTACCTGAAGACCACGGCCATCGCCCGCCTTTACCTGGACAACGTGGAGAACATCCAGAGCTCGTGGGTGACGCAGGGGGGCAAGATAGGGCAACTGTCCCTCCTGCACGGCTGCAACGACATGGGCAGCACCATGATCGAGGAAAACGTGGTGAGCGCCGTGGGTACCACCTTCACGATGAACGCGGAGGAGATCGAGCGCCTGGTGCGCGGGGCCGGGTTCACGCCCCGGCGGCGCAATTTCTTCTACGACGAAACCGACCAGCCCCGGCGGACCAGGCTGGAAAACGCCGTCTAGGCGCCGCGCGGAGGCGGATGTGCCCGGTCAGGCCGGATCCGGGGCGGGGTTCAATCACGGCGCATCTTGTGCGTCTGACACAGGGTCACGGGCGGGAGACTCGTGCCACGCCCCCCGGTGTCGCGTTTCGGTGGACACGGCCGTCGGTTTGGCAAAGGATGGCATCCGTGAGGAGGAGCCCAGGTTCCCGATGCGTCCCGCGAGTCTTGTGATCATCTTCATCGTCATGTGGCTGAAGGGCTGCGTGGACCAGGAGGCGCGGCGCGGTGACCCGGAGGCGCGGCGGCTGATCGACACCACCAGCGCCACCCTCGCGGCCGCCACGGACTACGCCCGCGCCAAGGCCCAGGAATACAGGACCGGCGCGGAGGCTTCGTGGGCCGATGTGGTGCAGCGGGCCGACGCGGCAACATCCGGGGCGAAGGGATATGTGATGTCGCGCGTGGAGGCGGTGCGGTCGGAGGCTGCGCGAATCCGGGGACGCGTGGACGAGTTTGTCACTTCCACGACGATGGCGGCCGGCGACCTGAAAGAGGGGGGAGCCAGGGCGGCCGGGACCATCGGAACAGCCTGGCGCAAAGCCAGGTCGCGGTTCTGACCGGGGCGGCGAATCCCCCCAAACAAAAAAGGGGCCGGTGCGCCCCGCATGGGCGGCACCGGCCCCGGAGAATCGGGGAATTCCGGGTTCGGTTACTTGCGCAGGCCGAGCTTCTCGATCAGGGCACGGTAGCGGGTGATTTCGCTGTTGCGCAGGTAGGTGAGGAGGCGCTTGCGCTTGCCGACCATCTGGAGCAGGCCGCGGCGGGAGTGGTGGTCCTTGGGGTGGGCCTTGAAATGGTCCGTGAGGGTCTTGATGCGGTCGGTGAGGATGGCGATCTGGACTTCGGGGGAACCCGTGTCCTTGTCGTGCACCTTGTTTTCGGTGATGACCGCTGTCTTGCGTTCCTTGGTGATGCTCATGATGGAGTGATCCACCCTTCCTTGAAAAGTGGCCCCATACTCAGCCGGGCGTCGGGTGACTCGCACCGCCGGGTGTGGGGGCAAGGTGGGTTACTGCGGGGGCCTTGGTTTGTTCATCCGCGGGACGCCGCAACCGGCCCGCCGCCCGGCCCGATCACGCCGAGTGCGGCACGGCTGCCAGGAGATCCTTCAGGATATCGTCGGCCCTCACGCCCTCGGCTTCGCCCTCGAAGTTGAGAATGATGCGGTGGCGCAGGGCGGGGAGGAGCGACGCCCTGATGTCGGCGAAACCGGCGTGATAGCGCCCGTCGAGCATCCCCGCGGCCTTGGCGGCCAGGATCAGCGTCTGGGCGCCGCGCGGGCTGGACCCGTAGCGGACATACTTGTTCACCAGGTCGGTGGCGAACTCCGAGCCGGGATGCGTGGCCAGCACGAGGCGCATGGCGTAGTTGCGCACCTCGGGTGCGACCGGCACCTCGCGGACGAAGTCGCGCATCCCGAGAAGGGCGTCGCGCGTAACGGCTTTCTCGGCGCGGGGCGGCCGGGCGCCCGTGGTGCGGTCCACGATGGCGTCGAGTTCCGCAAGCGACGGGAACCCCACGTTGATCTTGAAGAAGAAGCGGTCGAGCTGGGCCTCGGGCAGCGGGTAGGTGCCCTCCATCTCGATCGGGTTCTGGGTGGCCATCACGAAAAAGGGCGGCTCGAGGCGGCGGATCTCGCCGCCCGTGGTGACACTCTGCTCCTGCATGGCCTCGAGCAGGGCGCTCTGGGTCTTGGGGGTGGCGCGGTTGATCTCGTCGGCCAGCACGATATTGGCGAAGATGGGTCCCGGCTGGAAGCGGAACTCCTTGCCCCCCGCGGGCGTCTCCACGATGAGGTTGGTGCCGAGGATGTCGGCGGGCATCAGGTCGGGGGTGAACTGGATGCGCGCGAAACGGATGTCCAGCACATCCGCGAGCGTCTTGACGAGGTGGGTCTTGCCGAGGCCGGGCACGCCCTCCAGCAGCACATGGCCGCCGACGATGATGGCCGAGAGGACCTGGGAGACGACATCACCCTGGCCGACAATGACCTTGTGGACCTCGCCGCGGATGCGCTGGAAGGTGTCGCGGAACTGCTGCGCCTGCTGTTCGATGCTCATCGGGCGCCGGGTCGCGACGGGGGCCGGATACCGGTCACTTTTCGGGGACGGGTGCGGAAGCGGCGCTGCCGGACGCGTAGCCGGGCGGGCAGATGTTCCACAGTCCCCCGGGGTCGTCCCCGCTGCGCGGCGGGCCCACCCGCAGGGGTTCCTGCGCACGGTTTGCGTTGATCAGGATTCCGCCCTTTTCAACCACCGCATCCACGGGCTTGAGGACGGGCTGGACCACGCGCTTTCCCTCCGGGTATCCGCGCGAGAGGCGCTTGGTGATCTCCATGCCCCCCTCGTTGTAGGCGAGGGCGTCGGAACCGGGCGGCACGCTGCTCTGGTAGCCGCTGGGTGAGCCGAAGAACCAGCCCGCGCGGTTCGCGTACTGGAGATAGGGCGTGGCCAGGGGGCCGGTGGCGCACGGATAGGTGCGGGGATTCTCGAAGAGGCTGGAAACCTTCGGCGCATACCCCACCACATAGGACCGGCGGACCGTCGCCGAGTAGGCGGAGTACTCGTTGTAGTTCTGGGGCTGGGCCGCCGGGGCATCCACGGACGGGGCGGGCACGGGCTCGGGTGGGGGGGGCAATGGCTGGGCCCACCCCGCCGCGGAAACGGCTCCCAGCATGACTACCAGGGCGGCGCCGCAAAGGGCCTTTCCAACGGCCATCAGCGCACCTTCACAAGCTTGATCGCGTCCACCGACACATTGATGGTCGGCCCGGCGGGAATGCCCTCGGTGGTGATGGTGAGCACCTTCTGGCCCCCACCGGCCTTGAGGGGGTACACGCCGATCGAGTTCCACGCGCGGTTGCTGGTGGGCGAGGTCTGGTCGACGGTCGTCTTCTTCTCCCCTGCCGCCGTGTACACGGTGACGGGGACGGCGTTGCTGCGGAAGTCCTTGCCGCTGGCAACCCACCACAGGAATATCTCGTACTCGCCCTCGGCGGGGATGTCGGCCTTGAAGGTGGCGCTCTTGGGCGTTCCGTCCACGGCGGCGATCAGCGAGGCGCGCTCGTAGGAATCCGTGGCGTTCGCCGAGGTCTGCCAGCGCTGTGCATTGGGCTGGAGGTCGATCGCGCCGGGAGACTTGTCATCCACGATGATCCCCTCGGCCTGGGCGGTTGCGCTGGGCGTGGGGGCCGGGGGCACGGCGACTTCCAGCCCCGGGGTGAACGGGCTGACGGTTTCGGGCGTGGCGAGCGGCGCCGGCGGGGTGGCAACGGCTTCGGGGGCCGGCGTGCTGACGGGCGGCGGAGTGGCAACGGTCATGCCGGGAAGCGATTCCGCCGGGGTGGCCATGGCGGATGGAGCTGCGGCCTCGGGGGCCGGCGCGGCGCCCTGGGTGGTCGGCTGGGTCACCTCGACGCCGATGTCGGACATCTTGCGCGCACCCGGAATGTAGCGCTGGGCCGCGTACGATGCTTCGGTTGTGCTCATCGCCGTCGAGGGCGCCATCACATAGGCCGGCATGCTGGGTTCCACGGGCACCGTGCCCGCGTAGCCCTGGGGCCAGTAATAGGTGCCGTACGGCAGGTTCACATAAATGTCGGTGCGAAGGAAGGGGGCCGAAGCGTACACATAGTTGCGGGTCGGCATCACTTGGGACGGATAAGGCGTGGAGGCCGGGACGAGAACGCGCGTCACCGTCTGGGGCATGTAGATGACAGGCGGACCCGCGAAAGCCGGGCTGCGCAGGTAGGGGGTGCCGACGGGCGCCGCCGCGGCGAGCCCGGGACCATACGGGCCGAGGACTCCGCCCTCGCCCGTCGCGGCAACCGCGGGTGCGGGGTAGAGCGGAACCGTGCTGCCGCGAGGCGTGAGCCTGGGGGCGGCCAGTGCGCGAGGCCCGTCAGAACCCTGTTTGACCTCTGCCGATTCCTGGGCGCCCGCCAAAGACGCCAATGCAATGACCGATGCAACCGCGGCCACAAACTTAACCATTCGAAACTCCCATCTCGAACAAGGTTTCCGCTGGCGCGGCACAACCATACCGCGCATTAAACCATCGCCGCCTCAACAGGCCATCCACGGGAAGCCAGCGTTTGTGTCCTTGGTTCACCCCAGTTCCTTGGCGAAATCAAATCAAATCCGCCTTCTGCGGCGCCGCCACGCGGAAAAGTTCCCGCGCCCCCCGCAAGACGCCGTCGGGCGGCACATGGGAAGCCCCCGCACCCATTCCCCCATCGGGCCGCCCCAACCCCGCAGCCGGGGCTTGCGACAGCCCCGACAATATAAGTTTTTCCCCGTTTTGCAGAATGATAACCTTGTTGATTTTTCGTTTTCCAACCCCGCGCAATACGCATGGCGTCATTCCAATTTGCCGGAGGTTCCCCCGCTGTGAGCCAACTCCAGTCCCCGCCCTCGTCCGAAAGCCGCTCGAGCATTTCGTTCCGCCACGCCGGCAACTGGCAGGGTCCTCCCGGCACGATGGACATGCTGGACATGGCCCACGAACAGCTGCGCGCCGTGTGCGAGCGGCTCGACATGCCCCAGAATACCTTCAACATGCTGAGCCACATCGAGCGGGCGTTCGTGGTGAATTTCCCCGTGCGGCTTGACGACGGACGCATCGAGATTTTCGAGGGTTTCCGCGTGCTTCACAACTCGAACCGCGGACCGGGCAAGGGCGGCATCCGCTTCAGCCCGGACCTGAACCTGCGCGAGGTGTGCGCGCTGGCGATGTGGATGACCTGGAAGTGCGCCGTGGTGGACATCCCCTACGGCGGGGCCAAGGGGGGCGTGCGCTGCGACCCGCGCCACATGAGCATGGGCGAGATCGAGCGCCTGACGCGGCGCTACACGTTCGAGATCAGCCCGGTCATCGGGCAGGACACCGACATCCCGGCGCCGGACATGAACACGAACGAGCAGATCATGGCCTGGATGATGGACACCTACTCGATGGGCCGCGGGCGCACCGTGCACGGCGTGGTGACCGGCAAGCCCATCGTGCTGGGAGGATCCCAGGGACGGCGGCAGGCCACGGCGCGGGGATGCCTGTTCGTGGTGCTGCGGGCCATGCAGAAACTGGGCATGAAACCCGAGGGCGCGCGGGTGGCCGTGCAGGGATTCGGCAACGTGGGACTGCACGCGGCGCTGATCGCGGCCCAGGAGTACGGCATGAAGGTGGTGGCCGTGAGCGACGTGGACACGGCGCTTTACAATCCGGACGGGCTGGATGTGGCGGCGGCGGCCGGGCACGCGGCGCGCGAGAAAACGCTGCGCGGCTTCGCCGGCGGCCAGACGATCACCAACGCCGAGCTGCTGGAACTGGAGTGCGACGTGCTGATCCCCGCGGCGGTGGCGAACCAGCTCACGCAGCTGAACGCAGGGCGCATCCGCGCCAGGATCATCGCCGAGGCGGCCAACGGTCCAACGACACCCGACGCGGACCGCATCTTCAGCGAGCGGGGAATCGTGGTGCTGCCGGACATCCTGGCGAACGCCGGGGGCGTGACGGTGAGCTACTTTGAGTGGGTGCAGGACCTGCAGAGCTACTTCTGGACCGAGGAGATCGTGAACTCGAACCTGCGCAAGATCATGGAAGCGGCGTTCGACCGCGTGTGGGAGGGATCGCGGAAGGACAAGTGCGACCTGCGCACGGCGGCGCTGATGACGGGCATCCGCACGATCGGCAATTCGGCGGAGCTTCGCGGGCTGTACCCCTGACGGGATTCAGCGGTCCTGCCTGCGGAGGGTCCGCACGGCCTGTTCCATCTGCTCGAGGAACCGCGAGCGGTCGCGTCTGGTGAACGGGGGCGGTCCGCCGCCGCGCCCGTCGGTCAGGGTTCCGTTGCCGCGCAGGCTTTCCAGCAGGTCGCGCGTGGCCAGCGCGTCGCCGATGTTGGCCTCGCTGAGCAGGCGGCCGCGGGAGGTGACCACGAGGGCGCCGGCGCGCACGCAGCGCGCCGCGAGCGGGATGTCGTCGGTGACGCAGAGGTCGCCGCCGGCCACCTCGCCGGCGATCCAGTCGTCGGCCAGGTCGGGCCCCTCGGGCACGCGCACCAGCGTCACGCCCGGCCGCGAGGGATCGCGCATGGCCTGGCAGGTGACCACAAACGCGGGCATCGCGTGGCGGGTTGCCACGCGGTAGGCCTCCTCCTTCACGGGGCAGGCATCGGCGTCCACATACAGTCGCATCATGGGGGAAAAGGGGAAAGGGTCAGGCCGACGCCGCGGGCGGCAGGATGTGCCGCCCGCGGGGCCCGGGGGCGGGGCGCGGAGCCCCGCCGGATTGTCTTACTTGCCGAAGCCGGGCTTGCCGCCGCGGCGCTTGCCGAAGGAACCGGACTTGCGCGGCCCGGCCTTGGGCATGTCGCTGCGCTGCTGGCCCGAGTACGAGCCGCCGCCAAAGCGGGGTTTCGGGGACAGGTCCTGCGAGCGGTAGGCGCTGCCGGCGCTGCGGAAGATGGTTCCGCCGTCGCCCGCGGGCTGCGCGGAGTCGGGGCGGTACTTGCGGTCGTCGCGGCGCGCGGGGCGCGCGCCCAAAGCCGGTTTATGGGTGCGGTCGGAGTGTGGGCGGGCCGAGGGGCGGGGCTTGCCGCCCCAGTCCTTGCGCTCGCCGTTGCGGGGCTTGCGGTCCGCCTGGGTGCGGGTCGCGTCGCCGCGTCCGCCTTCCGGGCGGGGCCTGGCGCCCTCGCGGGGCTGGCCGAATTCGGGTTTCGCCGTGCGGAACTTCGGGGTGCGCTGCTCGCGCGGGTCCCGGGGCTTGCGCGGCGCGTCTCCGGCCGGCTTGCGGTACGGGGCCTGCTCACGCGGGCGGACGGGCTCCTCGCGGACCACGACGCCTGTCGGGGCCAACGAGGTTTCGCGGGCCTCGCGGGCGGCCGCGGGCACGCGGTTGCCGTTCCGGCGTCCCTCGGGCTTGCGGCCCCCGGGGCGGCGGACGGTGTCGGAGCGGCCGGGCGCCTCGAGTTTCACGGGGGTCTGCTTGTAGTCAAAGCCCTCCAGGGTGCGGCGCTCGATGGGCGCGCCGAGCACGCGCTCGATGTCGCGGATCATCTCGCGGTCCTCGTGGGTGACGAGGGTGAACGCGTCGCCGGTGCGCTCCGCGCGGCCGGTGCGGCCGATGCGGTGCGTGTAGGCGTCGGTGGTGTCGGGGATGTCGAAGTTGATGACGTGCGACACCTGGCTGACGTCGATGCCGCGGGCCGCGATGTCCGTGGCCACGAGCACGTTATGGCGCCCGGTGCGGAAACCCGACAGGGCGGCCTGGCGCGCGTTCTGCGACAGGTTGCCCTGCAACGAGGCGGCGCGGTGGCCGATCTTGACCAGGTGGTCGCCCAGGCGCTTGGCGCGGTGCTTGGTGCGGGTGAAGATGAGCACCGAGTCGGTGGACGTGCGGTCGAGCAGTTCCACGAGCAGCGCCGTCTTGAGGTTCTGGGCCACCGGGTACAGGGCGTGGGCCACCGTCTCGGCGGGTGCCGAGTGGCGGATCTGCACCGTCGCGGGGTTGGTCAGAATCTCGTCTGCCAGCGTGCGGATTTCGCGCGGCATGGTCGCGCTGTAGAGCAGGTTCTGGCGCTTGGCCGGCAGGTGGTGGAGGATGCGGCGGATGTCGGGCAGGAAACCCATGTCGAGCATCATGTCCGCCTCGTCGAGCACGAGCACCTCGAGCCGCGAAAGGTCGGCGGTGCGCTGGCGCAGGTGGTCGAGCAGGCGGCCGGGGCAGGCCACGACGATGTCCACGCCACGGCGCAGCGCCTCGGTCTGCGGGCGCATGCCCACGCCGCCATAGATGGTCACGGTGCGCAGGCGCGCGCCGCGGCCCAACTCCTCGAACGAGCCGCGGATCTGCTCGGCCAGCTCGCGGGTGGGTGCGACGATCAGGGCGCGCAGCACGCCGCGGGGGCCGTCAATGAGACGGTGGAGGATCGGCAGGGCGAACGCGGCCGTCTTGCCCGTGCCCGTCTGGGCCAGGCCCATGACGTCCTGGCCGGCCATTGCCGGCGGGATCGCCTGTTCCTGCACCGGCGTGGGGGTTTCGTACCCGCACGCCTTAACGCCCGCGTCAACGCGCGGGTCCAACTTGAAGTCACTGAAATTCAAAATACTGCTCCTTGAAACAAATGTCACCACGGGGGTGCGGCGAAGCGTTCCCGCTGCGTGCCGCCAAAGGGGGATCCTGTTGGGGGAACCTAATTCCGGTCGGGGATTGGGGCGGTGAGTGGAAACCGCGCCGGGGCGACCGATGATCACGGGATGGAGAATCCAATGGTTCCGGATTCGGGCCGTAGGATCCCACCGACGCGCGGGAGTCGCCCAACTTTCAAACGGGGCGACCTACGGTCAATTCCGCGCAGGTCCGGGGTTAAGTACGCCGGGGGGCTGCAACTTGTTCAGGGATTGAACTGAACAGCCGGGGTTTCGGGCGGCCGGCCGAAGCGGGCCGAATCCCCCCGCGGCTTTATCCACAGGGGCCGCCGGGGTTGTGGCCGGGCGCCGGGAGACGGGCGGAAATTAAGGTCGGGCGCAAGGGGGAAACGGGTCCCCGGAGGAGGCCCATGGGGACAAATCTCAGGAACCGACCCGACCCACGGTTGCCCACCTCCGAGCCTGGCAACTACGTTCGGAAACCGCTGACGATGTCCTTCGGAATCCACGAACGTGAAGGGCCTGCGCCCCGTTTCTGGTCCAGGATTCCCGCATTGCCCCAGTCGCATCCGCGTGCATCTGCGTTTATCTGCGGTTTACTGTCTTGGTTTTTATGAACCGCGGATGAACGCAGATAAAAGCGCGGCGATGGCCAGCCACATGATCAGGGGGAGGTTGAAGGGCGTAGTCCCATGGGGAAACGTCCGTCCGGGCAAACCATACCGATGGGCAAGGCGAAGATCTTCTCAGACAACCCGCCTGATTTTCCGGGTTTCAAAGCGGTGCGTGAATGCAGGACGAGACCCCAACTGGAGCATTCAAGCGCGACTGGTACAAGCGCCCCCTTACTGATAAAGCCACCTGACGCTCCACGCGAACTTGGTTGCTGTAGCGTTGTCGCCCCCGTGATTGACGGGCATTGACAAAACAAGAAAGAACGCGCCTTGGTGCACCCCCTTTTCGATGAGAGCACAAACCAAATCGCGAACCGTTCCACCACGCAGCAGGTCGCTATCCAGCGTAACTTCCTCCTCGCCAATCCGCTTGATTCCGAAGACCGAGTATCCGTCGTTTATCTTCAACATACTATAGGAACTCGAAAGCAAGGTAACAGCGGCCTTGACCGTAAGTGGTTTCGTCAGGTCTTCCGGACGTAATGGTTTGTTTAACGGCCATTCTGAATTGTTAAGAAGTTCTGTTCTGCCAACGACAGTAATGTTGGTGTGTTTGCCGGGAATTATCTTTAGGTGGCCATGACTTGCGATGACGTGATCTAATCCGCGAGCCGTATTGACTACCGACGGGGGTTTTCTAATAATTGCGCGAAGCGGATTTGTTACCAGTTCGTCGGCATCACCGCTGACAATTTCTCCTGGAAACGAAGGAGGAATCTCGACTCGTCTAGTAATAGTCATGTCATGCCACGCCTCCAGCACAATCACGCCGGAAGTAGCTTTGGCCACCGCGTTCACAGCCTCAACAGTGCTCATCTCATTCGATGGCCATTTTACTGCGGGCACCTCGGCTTTCGTCTGGCCCATGAGTGCAGCGCAGCAACTAAGATAAAAACAACAAACACAGAATCGAATTGTATTTGCTTGACACCTCAACATTGCAATATTCCTTTCGCGCGCAGAATCTTAATAAGTGTTGACTATGGGGAGTGAGGGGCAATTCGTGATAACCCAGTTGTTGTTAATATATCTGACAGTAGCACTTATGGTTATGTTTGTGTTTTGAGTGTGCAGGGTCTCTCCCGTTCCGGCTACCCCGGGTGTGGCACCCACTTTAATTTGCTGAGGGAACCCATATGTAACAGTAAAAGTTACCGGGGATTTGTTGGCACCAAGCACCTGAGGATCAATGGTTCGCTTGACGCCGTACTGGTCGGGCCAGTAACACGCCTGACGGCTCGGGACGCATCCTGGATATAAATCATCACAAACGAGAAGTCGGCCTGACAACTACAAATCGGCTGTTGAAGTCGTATAGAATGTTCCTTCCACCGCATTGGAATATTCACAGGTAACTGTTAGTGTTCCTTCTTCACTTCCATACTTGCCAACCCCCCATGGATCATTCCCCTTCTTGTAGTTAAAGATGTGGTGTGTATCAAATCCAATTTGTAGTTGTCCTCCGGGGTTGTTAACAGTACAACCGGCCGTGGTTCTATTCTCGCATTCATATTGAGCCGTTTCCGGTTTGCAAGAACTACATGGGTCGGGTTCGACAATTACTGTTATTGGGAATTCCTTCGATTCGATTTCTGTAATTGGGGCGATCTGCGTGCAATATGCTTCGCCGCAGCAGTTCTCCGAATCGGGACTACACCACCTGCTGCAGTATGCCCCACCTATCGGCACAGAAGTTTGCACCTCAATTTTAATCGTTGCGATAAGCGTGTAGGTGTTAATCAGGGACTGCCGAAAAACCAATTTGAGCCGTCACCCTGAACAAATGCAAATTCCAA
>JADHEF010000254.1_pt1 | contig 63836 bp, 58 predicted proteins | sample 8952391 | NCBI WGS metagenome assembly JADHEF01 (sample SAMN16124439, study PRJNA663245) | bioreactor sludge metagenome | isolation source: sludge (nitrite) | place: India:Bengaluru | collected 2019-02-28 | reverse complement strand
CATATATCGCATTTGGAGGTCTATTGGCTGAGGTTGTTACTGGTGGTATGGCTGCCGCTGGATTCCCGCCTGGACTCGTGAAACTATTTTTCGCAGGTGTGTTTCCAGTTGGTTTGATGCTAGTTGTTATAGCAGGATCAGAACTTTTCACTGGAAATAACATGTATATGGCTGTTGGTGTTTTAACTGGTAAGTCAAGTTTAAAAGGTTTAAGTAAGAATTGGATTGTTAGTTGGATTTTCAATTTTGTAGGTGCTATTTTTGTTGCTTATGTTTTTGCATATCTAGCAGGTATTCTAACTGTAGAGCCTTTTATGGGTAATGCTCTTACAATTGCTCAGACTAAAGCTTTAGGCGGTGCTGAATTTATGGCAGCAGGTAAGTCTGTTGTTTCTTTAACATGGGATAAGGCATTTATCAGGGCTATTGGTTGTAATTGGCTTGTATGTTTAGCTGTTTATTTGGCTATTGCATCTGATGATATTATTGGAAAAATTATGGGTATTTGGTTCCCAATTATGGCTTTTGTAGCTTTAGGGTTTGAGCACAGTGTTGCTAACATGTTTTTTATACCTGTGGGAATTTTCCTTGGAAAAGTAACTTGGTATCAACTATTTGTTAATAATTTAATCCCTGTTACTTTAGGTAATATTATTGGTGGGGCTATTTTTGTAGGATTCTTGTATTGGTATACTTATTTAAGAGGACAGGATCTGAGTACTTAGCTAAAAATTAAGACTATGAAGTTAAAATAAAACAGGATATATAATAAATGGAATAATTTAAGATAGCTAATAAAATTAGTTTATGATAATTTTAACGATTTAACGTTGCGATTTGACAAAATTTATTGATAATATTAATTTAAAAATAAATATTGGTTACAATATTTTAATTACTTGATTTAATTACTTAAATTAGTTTAAATTGTATTATTAAATTTTTTGTTAATAAGAATTTTATTAATAATTATTTATCAATAAATCATTCAAATTTTATTAGCTTTCATTTTTTAAAATAGGAATCCAAATTGTTAGTAATAAATTATTAAGTTTAATGTATTTGTAGTATTAATGAGTAATACTAATATAAATATTTATAATAATTAATATTATTTTTATTTATTTGGATATTATTATAGTATTCCATTAGATATTGCTTATATTACTTTATATTTAGATATTTAGTTTTTAAATTGATAATATGTTGATTTAATTAGGCTTATGATAGAATAATAGAATAATATATTAACTAAGACTAATATACTAAATATTATAGTATTTAGATAATTAATTTAGCATTAGGCATTATACTATAAATTTTTTTAATTTGCTTTATATGCAAATGTTTTCAATTATCTATACAACTTTTCTTTAATATAAGGTACTTTCAATTATATTGATTCATTATAATTGATTATTTCTTAAATTGTCCTGTTAAATTTATATTGAAAAATAATTTTATTAGAATAATAATTATATTATTATATAAGTCATTTAAGACTTATATAAATCATTTAAGGAGAGTATTGAATGATTGAAATGAAATATGTTCCTACAATATGTCCATATTGTGGAACTGGGTGTGGACTTAACCTTGTTGTTGTTGATGAAAAGGTCGTTGGTGTAGAACCATGGAAAAGACATCCAGTAAATGAAGGAAAATTATGTCCAAAAGGGATGTTTTCTCATGAATTTATTCATAGGGAAGATAGGTTGACTAAACCACTTATAAAACAACCAAATGGTGAATTTAAAGAGTCTAGCTGGAATGAAGCTACAGATCTTATTGCAAATAAGTTAGGTGAAATTAAAAGTGAAAATCCTGATAATATTGGCTTTTTAGCTTGTGCAAGGTCACCAAATGAAAACATATATGTCACCCAGAAATTTGCACGAAAAGTTATTGGTACTCATAATGTAGACCATTGTGCACGTATTTGTCATGGGCCTACTGTAGCAGGGCTCGCAAGAACTTTTGGGTCTGGGGCCATGACCAATGACTTTAAAAGCATTGAAGAAGCAGATGTAATTTTTATTATTGGTTCCAATAATATGGAAGCTCATCCTTTATTTGGTAGAAGGGTCATAAGAGCTAAAAAAAATGGTGCAAAAATTATTGTTGCTGACCCAAGATTTACTCCAACAGCAAAGCTTGCAGATATTTATATGGAATTTAGGTCTGGTGGAGATGTACCACTTTTAAATGCTATGATGAAAATTATCATCGATGAAGGATTACAAGATGATGAATTTATTAAAAATAGAACTAAAAATTATCAAAGGTTAAAAGAAGTTGTTAGTAAATATGACCTTAAAAAAGTTTCTGAAATAGCTGAAGTAAATGTTGAGAAATTAGTTGAAGCTACAATGTTGTATGCAAAAGCAGATAAAGCAGCAATTGTTTATTCATTAGGTATCACTGAACATAGGCATGGTGCTGATAATGTAATGTCAACAGCTAATTTAGCAATGTTAACTGGGAATATTGGAAGGGATGGAACTGGTGTAAATCCTCTAAGAGGACAGAATAATGTTCAAGGTGCTTGTGATATGGGTGCACTTCCAACAGATTATCCGGGATATCAAAAAGTAGTTGATGTAGATGCTAAAAGGAGAGTAGAACAGAATTGGACTTGTACTTTAGATGATTGTGCACCTGGACTTACCGTTGTTGAAATGATTCATGCTGCAGCTGCAGGTAATATTAAAGCAATGTATATAACTGGTGAAGATCCTGTACTTTCAGATCCCGATACTAATCATGTTATTGAAGCAATGGAAAATCTAGATTTCTTAGTTGTTCAAGACATTTTCATGTCTGAAACTGGTAGATATGCTGATGTGGTCCTTCCTGCTGCAGGTTGGGGTGAACAAGAAGGAACATTTACTAATGGTGAACGAAGAGTTCAACTTGTAAGAAAAGCTGTTAACCCACCAGGTGAAGCTAAAGTTGACTGGGAAATTATGAAAGAAATTGCTGTTAAAATGGGGGCAGAACCAGAACAATTTACATATGAAAATGCAGAAGAAATTTTTGATGAAATGAGAGAAATTACTCCTCAATATAAAGGTATGAATAGAGAACGTTTAGAACGTCCTGAAGCATTACATTGGCCTTGTCCTGATGAAAATCACCCCGGTACTGGTTTAATGCATGTAGATACATTTGCTCATCCTGATGGAATGGGAGTATTTGAACCTGCAGAATATATTGGGCCATCTGAACTTCCAGATAAAGATTACCCTTTAATATTAACTACAACAAGAACATTATTCCATTATCATGCTAGTATGACTAGAAGATGTAAAACTCTTGACAATGAGTTGCCGATGGGCTATGTTGAAATTCATACAAATGATGCTAAAAAGTTAGGTATATTAAACAGGGAATTTGTAAAAGTTAAATCTCGAAGAGGAGAAATTGAAATTTCTGCAAGAGTAACTGATGATATAAAAGAAGGAGAAATTAACATACCAATGCATTTTGCAGAAGCTTCAGCGAATAGGTTAACTACTTCTAAAGAACTTGACCCTAAGTCAAAAATGGCAGAGCTAAAAGTTTGTGCTGCAGTTGTTGAAAAAATTGAATAATGGGTAACTGGTTAAGGAAGTGATTTGAAATGTCAGTAAAAGTTAATGATATGTGTTATATGTGGTCTGCTGATGATGATTTAGCTAAAAAAGGTGAATATGGTGGTGCTGTAACTACATTAATGAAATATATGCTTGAAAATGGGATAGTTGATGCAGTTTTGGCTGTTGAAAAAGGAGCTGACCTTTATGATGCTGTTCCTACTTTGATAAATGATCCTAAAGATATTGAAAAATCTGCGGGCTCTCTTCATTGTGGTACTCTAAATATTGCTAAAGTTGTGGAAAAATATCTTGATGGGTTACATGATATTAAAGTAGCAGTTACATGTAAACCATGTGATGCAATGACTATACGGGAGCTTATCAAAAAAGGAAGAGTTTTAGAAGATAATTTGATCATGGTTGGTGTTAACTGTGGCGGAACAATGCCTCCTGTCAAAACAAGACAAATGATTGAAGAAGTCTATGAAATGGATCCAGATAAGGTAGTTAAAGAAGAAATAGCTAAGGGAAAATTAATAATTGAAACAGAAAATGATGAAAAATCATTTGGTATTGATGAACTTGAAGAAGAGGGGTTAGGTAGAAGATCTAACTGTCAAAGATGTGAAGTCAACATACCTCAAATGGCTGACATGGCTTTAGGTAACTGGGGAGTCATTGGTCCATTAGCTGGAAAAGCAACATTTGTTGAAGTTTTCTCAGATAAAGGTGCAGAAGTTTTAGATAAAGCTATAGGTGCTGGAGTACTGAATATTGAAGAAGCTAATCCTAAAGGAATCGAAATCAGAGGTAAAATTAATCAATCAATGGTTAATTTGGCTAATAAATCTAAAAATTTTGCTTATGGAGATATTAAAGGAGATATCCTTCAAGTATTTGCAGAATATCAAGATGAATTCTCTAGATGTATGAAATGTTATGGTTGTCGTGAAGCTTGCCCTATATGTTACTGTTCAGAATGTTCTTTAGAATCTAATGGTCCTGAATGGCTTACAAAGGCTTTAATTCCTGCAGCTCCAATGTTCCATTTAGAAAGAATGATTCATATGGTAGATTCTTGTACTAATTGTGGACAATGTGAAGAAGTATGCCCTTCTGAAATTCCCGTAGCTAAAGTATGGGATACTATTAATGCTAAAATACAAGAAGTCTTTGACTATTATCGTGGTGTAGAAGATGAATTTGGTGGAGTTGTTTCTCCATTAACCTACTATCAGGATAAAGGATTGAAAGATTGAGTTTATTAATAATATTAAATTAGAAAATATTTTTAATATATTGTATTGGTAGATGTTACTCTAATAGGAATTATGTAATTTATATTAAGATATTTCTATATTAGAATCTGATAGATTTTTCCTATTAGATTATTTTTCTACTATTTTAATTAAAAAAATTATTAATTTTTAGTTGTAAAATTGGATATAACTAAAATTCATAATTTCAATGACTAAAATTTGGATTTCTATAAATTTAAAATGGCGAGAAAATTTATATTATTTTAAATTTGGTAATAAAATTATTTATAGTAGAAAAATTTTTTTCAGAAGAAAATAAGAATTAGATATTGGAAATAGGTACCCTCTTTAATAATATCAGAACCGCTCATCTGATTAATTAAGATTTCATCATTTAAATTTATCAATATCTTTATTTTATTTTTCTTCTTTTTTTATTTAGATTTCAAAAATATTAAGTTATCATTGTCTTTGTTTATTAATTTAAAATGTTTTTATTCATTATTTTCATTATTATTTTTAACTATAATATTGGGTATGATAAATTTAATATTAAATAAAATATAAACTATATATATTATAAACTAAAAAATTATCTAATCAAAAAATTTTATAAATAATGTATTATGTATAATTAAAATAAAAATTATTATCATAATAATTATTATAATTATATAAATTTACATTAATTATAATGTTTGGATTCATTATCTTTATATATATCAATAGATTTAAATTAGATTTAAAATAGATTTTTCATGTATTAAATAGTTTTCATTAGATTTGGAGAAGATATTAAATAAGTTTTATTAGATTGGGAGAGTGTTAAGATTAAAGTAATTTCTGTTGTGGGTAAGAAAAACACTGGTAAAACTTCTTTAACTGTTAAAATAATAGAAGAACTAAAAAATAGGGGTTTAAAGGTTGCCAGTATTAAACATTCTCATCATATGCTTGAAATGGATAGAGAAAACACTGATACTTGGAAACATAAAGAAGCCGGTTCTGAAACAGTAGTTGGGATAGGTAGTCGTACTTTTTTTAACATAGCTAAAGATTTACCTTTAGAAAGATTGCTATTTTTAATAAAAATAATTGATGAACCAGATTTTGTTGTAATTGAGGGGTTCAAAAATTATAATTATGCTAAAATTTCCACATCAGAAGAGATTACTGATGACTTTACTTTAAAAAATGTAGATGCATTGAATATTAAAGATTCTGAAATACCTGATCTTGTTGATTTAATTGAGAATAATAGTTATGATATAGTTGACACATTGTATACTGATATTTGTGGACTTAATGATGGTGAATCTATTGCAAAAGCTATTATAAATCAAAAAAATCAAATTAAAACTGATGATGTTGAGGTACTTCTTTCTATAAATGAAAAAGTCATTGGAGTAAACTCATTTGTAAGTAGTTTCATGAAAAATAGTATTTTAGGGATGTTAGATTCTCTTAAAACTGAAGAATATGGGATAAAAAAATTTGATAAAGTGGAACTTGTGATTGATAATGGAAACAAAGAATAATATAAAAGAGAAACTATCTCCTTTTTTAGAGGATGCTCTGGATAATAATTCCTCAAAAAAAGTTCAAGATAGCTATAATCGTCCCATAATTTCTCTTAGACTTTCTATAACTAATAGATGTAATATAAACTGTTTATATTGTCATCATGATGGTATGATGCCTTCCAATAATGAGATGACTCCAAATGAAATATTTCAAATTTTAAAAATTGCCAAATCAATAGGTGTTGAAAAAATAAGATTTTCTGGCGGAGAACCTCTTATTAGGAAAGACATAGTTGAAATAATTGAAAAAACTTCTTTTTTAGGATTTAAAGATATTTCAATAACTACCAATGGGATTTTTTTAGCTAAATATGCTCAGGATCTTGTTAATGCTGGTTTAAATAGGGTTAATATTAGTTTTGACACATTAAATGCTGAAACTTATAAAAAGATTACTACAAAAGATTATCTTAAAGAAGCGAAAAAGGGGGTTTTAAAGGCAGTTAAAGTTGGTTTAAATCCAGTTAAGCTCAATATGGTTGTCATGAAAAATATTAATAATGATGAAGTTATGGAAATGTTTAAATTTGCAAAAAATAATGGTATTGTTCTTCAACTAATTGAATTAATGACATCTGAAAATTGTGATGATAATGCTTTTAGTGAAGAATATCATTTTGATATTAGTTCAATAGAAAAAAATTTGGAAAAGATAGCAAAAAAAGTTAGAACTCGTAAGTTTATGCAAGATAGGAAAAAGTACTTCATTGATGATGGTGAAATTGAAATTGTTCGCCCAATGGATAATACCAAATTTTGTGAAAATTGTACTAGGCTTAGAATAACTCCAGAAGGAAAAATTAAACCTTGTTTGCTTAGAAATGATAATCTCATTGATATAATTACTCCTTTGAGAGAAGGTGCTTCTGATAAAACTCTTCAAAAAATATTCTTAGATGGAATTAACAATCGAAAACCTTTTTATACTAATGAAAGCCAATAAATATTCTATTGCTTTTTTATTTATTTTCTAATAGGTTTTATATTATAATTTTTCTACTAATTAACAATTTTTCAGTAACTAGTAATTTTTTAATAATTAGTAATTTTTTTTTTTTAATGTTATATTATTATGGTGTATAAATTGAGTGAGGATAATTTTAATCAGGGCAATAAATTTAGAGAATATATATTTTATAGTATAATTACTGGCGTCATTTCTGGTTTTATTCTTTTTTTCTTTAGATATTCCTCTAACTTTTTAATGGAACTTTCTAAAGATTTATATAATTTTTTCTCTTTAAATATTAATTATGCTCCTCTATTTTTTATATTATTATTTGTATTAAGCATATTAATGTATTTTAATATTAAAAATGTTAGAGAATCTTCTGGTGGTGGTATATCAAGAAGTATGGCATTAATTGGAGGATCTATAAATTTTCATGATAATTTAAAAATAATTATTGCAACAACTTTGGGTAGTTTTTTAAGTTTTTTTGGAGGTTTATCTTTAGGTGCTGAAGGACCTTCTGTTTTTTTAGGAACTCTTATTGGAAATGAGATATTTAATAAGTTAAATATTTTTAATTCTCATCTTAAAAAAGTAATTCTAACAGTTGGGTCAGCTGGAGGGTTTGTTTCTGCATTGGGTACTCCATTATCTGCAATATTATTTTCCATTGAAGAAAACCACACAATTTCTATAATTGATTTAAAAAACAAGCATACATTTTATTTAATTATCTCTATTATTATTGGTGGATTGTCTGCCGCTTGTATAGTTTATTTATTATGCTATTTGTTTAATATTAATTTCATACTTTTAGATGTATCTGGAAATATTAATCTAAATTTAAATTATATTTATATTCCCATTATAATTGGTGTTTTTATAGGTTTTTTATCCTTAATTTATAATTTAATTATTAAAAACTTCCTAATATTCTTTCTTAAACTCAAATCTAATAATTATCTGTCTTTTTTGTTAATAACTTTAGCTTTCACGCTATCTGGATTTATTGGGTTATTATTTATAGATACATCTGGAAGTGGAATAGATATCATATTCCATATTTTTGAATTTAAATATTTTTTATATGCTTTAATTTTTATTCTAATTATTAAAATATTCCTTATAGGATTTTCAACCGCTACTGGATCTACTGGGGGCTTATTTTTACCTATGCTTGTAGTTGGAGCATTAATTGGTGGAATCATTGCAGAATTTTTGATAATTGGAGGTTTAAATAATTCTTATTATGGTACAATAGTTATAATTTCAATGATAACATTTATGGCTTCTAGTGTAAAAACTCCTATTACTGCATTTATTTTTTGTTTTGAGATAAGTGGTAGCTTTTCAACTTCTTTATTTTCTATTCTAGCTATTGTTATATCTCTAATTATTTCTAACTATTTCAATGGAGAATCTCTAAATGAAAGTATTTTAGATATAAGTCTAGAAAGACATAACTTAAATAAAGAATCAATTTCTAATCAAAAATATATTTGACTTATTATATTCTATCATTATTCAACTAAAATTTTTAAATATTATTTTTCATATATTGATATCATAAATTTATAATAAATTAATTTTTTAAATAAATTGATTTTAAAAATTATATTTAAATTTATTTTATCTATTTAATTTTTATTTATCTATAATTTTTTATTTAATTTTCTTTATATTTTTATCATTTAGATATATTAATAAAATATTTTTGGAACTCCTAATTTTTGTTTCATTTTTTGAAATTTTCTATTTTTTCAAAATCTTTATATTTCTGAAATATCTTATATTTAAACTTATATTATTTGAATATAATTTTAAATCATTTTTTTCAATTTAATACAGCTATTAATCGTCTTATTCATTATTTGCTTTATTTTAATCATTTTTAATAAATGTCCACTGTGTACTAATTACACTTTATTATATAAATCTTTCTACATATGTCTAGTAGATATCTTTATATTAATAGGAATTAAATGTGTATATAATACACATGGTGAGAGAGCATGCCAAATCATATTGCTTCTGGTCTTAAATACTTAGCTGCAATTGAGCTGAAAAAACAAGGTTTTAATCAGCAAATGATTGCAGATGAACTTGATATCGATCGTTCAACTGTTTCTCATTATCTTAATGGTCGAAATTTATCTTGGAATTCTATCGAAGTAGCTAAGGCTATAACAAATATGTGTCCCAAAGATTTTTTAATTATGACACAAACTTTGTTTAAAGATGAGCAAAAAACTCGTAAAATTACTCTAATTTGTAAAAATGGAGATTACTGTGCAGAAGTTTCAGATTCATGTATTGGCTGTGGATTGTGTGTAGATTTGTGCTTAATGAAGGCTGTCACTTTAGACTCCTTGAAAGCTCATATAGACTCCATTTACTGTTGTGGTTGTCTCCTTTGTGAAGAAGGTTGCCCAACAAATTCTATAAAAATTTTGGAGGTAAAAAATGATCGCGAATACGAAAGAAGTTAAAGATGAAGGCTTTGACATTAAAAGATCAGCAGAAGAAGTAAGAAATTTATCTTTCAAAGATCATGTTTGTATTGGTTGTGGGATATGTGAGTCTACTTGTCCTGTAGAGGCCATATCTGTTTCTGATATGGGACCTATTGTAAGAGAAGAAGTAGATGTTTCTAAAATCGATATTAATGAAGATAAATGCGTTCTTTGTGGTATGTGTAGTGGTTTATGTCCAGTAAATGCTTTGGACTTCACTATAGATAATGAACCTATTTCTGCTATTGCTTCATATCCTCATTATGTAGCATCTGCTGAAATTGATGATGATGCTTGTATTTATTGTCAAAGATGTGAAATCGCATGTCCAAGAGATGCTATAACTATAGCTAGATCTTTACCAGAAAGACCAAACTTAGTTACAGGTGAAATAGAAGTTGATGAGGATACTTGTATTCATTGTGGAATATGTGATGAGATGTGCCCAGCTGATGCTATAGATGTTGATAGGACTCCTGGTGCAGAAAATATTGATATCGACAAAGATAAATGTGTATATTGTCTAATCTGTAAGAAATCATGTCCTGTGGATGCAATTAAAGCAGCTTGTCGGATTTGTTCTTATGGAGAATATGATATAAATCCTGCGGATGCTGTAACAACTGGAAGTTCATTTATTGATGACGAACTTTGTGTTAAATGTGGTTGGTGTGAAGAAATTTGTCCAGTAGATGCAGCTAAAGTTAAAAAACAATATGAAGGAACTTTAGATGTTGATGAAGATAAATGTACTGTCTGTGGAACTTGTATTGATGTATGTCCTTGTGATGTTTTATCATTCCCTGAGTCTCCTGGACCAGCTACTATGGTTGATAAAATCAACAAAGATGAACAATATTGTATACACTGTGGTGCATGTGAGAGAGCATGTCCTGTTGATGCTATAGATGTTAAAATTACTAATGTTGATCACACTCCAACTAAATCTAAATCCTGGATAGAGAAATTTGAGGCTTTAAAAAACTAATAGCTATAATATAGCTATTTTATTATTTATTTGGTGATTATATGGAACTTAAAGTAAATCAAGATAACTGCCTTGGATGTGGGGTATGTGTAGTTGCATGCCCAGTAAATGTTTCAATCAGTAATGAAGTTGCTGGTGGGCATGGATCTAGAACAGAAGAAGTAATAATGATGGTTGAAAATGGTGTTATTAAACTTTTTAGTGAGGACAAATGTACTAAGTGTGGAACTTGTCAAATGTTTTGTCCTGTTGATGCCATATTTTTAGAATAGAGGTGCTAATTATGACATATATTGAAAAACCACCTGTTCCAAATGTTGTTAAATATGATGAACCTATGGCAACTAAGAGAAATAAACTTGAAGTTATGCTAAACACTGGGTCTGATATTTATCAAGGAGCATGTAAAAAGAGAGGTTCTACTTTAAAAGATGAATATAGACATGCTTCTGGTACTGCTTATATGGATCCTAGAGATATGGCAAGATTAGGTGTTAAAAATTGGGATACTGCTTTAGTGAAGACTGCTTGGGGAGAAGTTGTAGTTTTTACAGCTCATTCCAGGGATGCTCCTCATGAAGGCCAAATTTTTATTTGTAAAGGGCCATGGGCAAATGTTGTTGTAAGTCCTGAGACTTACTGTTGTTGTGACCCTACATATAAAGGGGTTGAAGCAACCATTGAAAAAACTGATAAAGAACCATTACTTATGGCTGATTTAATGGCAGAAGTTTATATGAAATATGATAAAGATGCCGAAAAATCTACTAATTGTCTAACTGACAAAAGAATTAATGTAGGTATAACCAAGCCAGAAGAATAAATAGGAGATGTAAATATGGCATATGAAGAACCAATTACAGACTATGATGAAATAGTCGAAAATTGTACTTGTGCTTTCTGTGGTTGTAATTGTGATGATTTGGCCTATTTGGTTAAAAATGGGCATGTTGTTGGAGTAAGACATGCTTGTCGTTTAGGTGCAAGTAAAGTTATGGAAGATATGGATCAAAGATTATTGGTTCCTATGATTCGTAATGAAGAAGGAGATCTTGTTGAAACTGACTGGGATACTGCATTGGATAAAGCTGCAGAACTTATTGCTGGTGCTGTAAGACCAGTATTCTATGGATGGAGTGAAACTTCTATTGAAACCATGAAACATGGTATTAAATTAGGAGAATTAGTAGGTGCAGTTTTAGATAATCAAGCTACTATTTGTCACGGGCCTTCTCTTCAGGCTGTTCAAAATGCAGGATATCCTGTTAACACTTTAGGAGAAGTTAAAAATAGAGCAGATATGATTGTATTTTCTGGAAACAACGCAATGAATTCTCATCCAAGACATTTAGGAAGATATTCTGCTTTCCCTAGAGGATATTTCAGAAAAAGAGGAAGATTTGACAAGACTGTTGTTACTATGGATCCAAGATATACAGATACTGCAAAGATGTCTGATATATGGGTAGGATTCGAACAAAATGGGGATTATGAATTTTACAATGCTATGAGGGCTGTTTTAAGAGGTAAAAAACTTAAAAAAGATGTAATTTCTGGAATTCCTAAAGAAGATATTGAAGAGCTTGTTGAAGCTATGAAAACTACTCAATATGGTTCTCTTTTCTTTGGTTTAGGATTAACTCATACTTTATCTAAACAAAGAAATATTGATATTGCGATTAATTTAATCCAAGATTTAAACAAGTTTACCAAATGGAATCTAGTTCCTATGAGAGGACACTTTAATGTTAATGGATTTAATATTTTCATGGCATTTGAAATGGGATTCCCATATGGTGTTGACTTTTCAAGAGGTTATCCAAGATATATGAATGGTGAAACTAACACTATTGATTTATTAACAAGACAAGAACCTGATGTTTTTATGGTAATAGCTGCTGATCCTGGAGCTCATTTCCCTGGAGGCGCTAACAGACATTTAGCTAATATCCCTGTTATACAAATTGATATTCATTGGGGGCCATCTACAGAACTTGCTGATATTGTTCTACCTGGTTCTTTCATTGGTGTAGAAGCTGCTGGAACTAGTTATAGGATGGATGGTGTTCCAATTTATATGAAAAAGGCTATCGATAAACCTGAAACTTGTAGGGATGACGAATGGATTGTTAGAGAACTCCACGAAAGAGTTCAAAAAATTAAAGGCTCACAGATGGCTGCTAAATAAATAGGTGATCTAATGGAATACATAATTAAAAATGGTATCGTTTATGATCCTACTAATAAAGTAGAAGGGGAAAAGAAAGACGTAATGTTTAAGGATGGTAAAATTGTAGACAGCGTTTCTTCTGATGCTAAAGTGCTTGATGCAACAGATAAAGTTGTTATGGCTGCTGGTGTTGATCCTCATTCTCATATTGCTGGGCCAAAATTAGTTGTTGGAAGATTATACAGGCCTGAAGATTCAAGAAGGGGTGTTAAACCTAAAACCGCTACTACTCGTGCAGAAACTGGATTTTCTATTCCAAGTTGTCCTGCAACTGGTTACAGATATTCAAGAATGGGGTATGGAACTGTTGTGGAAGCAGCTATGCCTCCTTTAGAAGCAAAACATACTCATGAAGAAATTTTAGCAATTCCTAATCTTGATATCCCAGCATTACCTTTGTTTGGTAATAACTGGTTTGTATTAGAATATGCAAAAGAAAAAAATATTGATGATTTGGCTACTTTTATATCTAAATGGTTGAAAATTACAAGAGGTTATGGTGTTAAAATTGTAAACCCTGGTGGTAGTGAAGCTTGGGGTTGGGGTATGAATGTACATGGGTTAGATGATCCAGTCCCATATTGGGATGTCACTTCTCGTGAAGTTATTCATGCATTAGCAGAAGCTAATGAAAAATTAGGACTTCCTCACTCTATACATCTTCATCCTAATGATTTAGGACATCCAGGTAACTATAATACTACAGTAGACACCATGGATCTTATTAAAGACATATCTAAAAATTCTCCTGTAAGAGATCAAACTGTTCACATGACTCATATTCAATATCACTCTTATGCTGGAAACAATTGGAGAGACTTTGAATCTGGTGCTGAAGAAGTTGCAAAATTTATTAATAAAAATGATTATGTTACTTGTGATGTTGGTCAAATTACATTGGATGAAACTACTACTATGACAGCAGATGCTCCTATGGAATTCGATCTTCACCAATTAAATGGCCTTAAATGGGCTAATAAAGATATTGAACTCGAAACAGCTGCTGGTATTGTACCATTTATCTACTCTGGAAGAAACAGTGTACACTCTGTTCAATGGGCTATTGGTCTTGAAATGTTCTTGATGGTAGATAATCCATGGCAAATCATGTTAACCACTGACAGTCCTAATGCAGGTCCTTTCATAAGATATCCTAGAGTAATATCATGGTTAATGAGTAATAAACGTAGAACAGAAATGATAGAAAATGGGGAAGTTCATAAAGCTGTTGGAAGAAAATCTTCTCTTGCAACTTTGGATAGGGAATATGATTTCAATGAAATTGCTACTATTTCAAGATCTGCACCTGCTAAAGCTTATGGGTTCACTGATAGGGGCCATTTAGGTGTTGGAGCTAGAGCTGATATAGCGGTATATGATATTAATCCTAATGATATTGATCCTTCAAAAGAATATGAAGCTATTGAACATGCATTTGGTAATGCTAATTTAACTGTTAAAGATGGTCAAATTATTGTTCAAAATGGGGACATTGTTTCTACTAAAGAAAGTCAAACTATTTGGACAAATGTTAAAGGATTAGAAGAAAAAGAAGATGCACTTATGGAAAAAATCATGCCAACATTTAATAAATATTACACAATTAAATTTGAAAATTATGTGGTACATGATCATTATGTGCACAACCCAATTGAAGTCAATATCCAAGCAGGTAAATAGGAATTAGAGGTGTTTAATTTGAAAACTATAACTTTTAATCAAAAGAAAACTTCTCCAATAGCACTTGAATTTGATGAATTAATCCCTGACAAAATTTATGGTTGGGAAAAATCCGATTTTGAAAAATATATGGTGCCTATTGGAAATTCCAAGTTTCCACTTTCTGACTACTTTGATGTAGAAGTGGAAGGAGAAGCTGAATCTCCTGCACAAGTTAAAATGATTCTTAATGGGGATTTAGGTAGAGTTAAATATATCGGTACTAAAATGACTGATGGTCAAATTATTGCAAACAGTAGCGTAGATCTTCATTGTGGTGCTGAAATGGCTGGAGGTAGTATCCTTGTTAATGGTGATGCTGAAAGTTATGCTGGCAGAGAAATGACTGGTGGGGAATTAGAGATTATTGGTAATGTAAAAGAATTCTGTGGTGCTTCTTATATTGGTGATTGGAGAGGTATGACTGGAGGAATCATTACTATTCATGGGAATGCTGGAAAACAACTGGGTGAATGTTTGACTGGTGGAGAAATACATGTTAAAGGTAACTGTGATATTCTCGCTGGTATTCACATGAACAAAGGCCTCATTCAAATTGATGGTGATGTAACCAGATGGCCAGGTGGTCAGATGCAAAATGGTGACATTGTTATCAATGGATCTCTTTCCAGGTTCCTTGAAGGTTTCGAACAAGAAGATTTTGTTAAAAATCCAACCATCTCTGGAAAATCTTTCTCAGGAAACTATATAAAGTTTACAGGAGATATTGCTAGAAATGGTAAGGGAAGTCTTTGGTTAGCTGCAGAGAAAAATAGACATTTACTCTACTAATCAATTTTCCTTTTTTTATTTTTTTTATATTTTTTATTTATTTTAACATGATATTTTTAAAATTTTGAATATTATTTAACTTTTTGATTTAGAAAATTTTATTAAATTTTCATATTTTGTAAAATTAGGGATATAAAATTTTATAATCAATTAATGGATTTAGTTGTATAATTTAAAAAATATGATATTAAAATTAGTAATGAATTCAATTTATTAATAGAATATTAATTAGATATTTATTTAATAAAAACTAATAATTTTAAAATTTTGAATATTATATTAAATATTATTTTTAAATAATATTTGATATATTGTGTTTAACTACTCTAAATATTAAGTGATGTTTATGAAAGAAGAGATTGTTTTAAAGCCTGATGAAGCTTTAGAATATGTTAAATTAAATGTAAAGGAAGAAGATGTATTAGAATTGTCTTATAATCGAGTTTACGCTCCAGGGGATGTTTTAAGCATACAAACTGAAGAAGAATTTGGGGAAGAAAATATTATTGTTTCTTTACATTTAAATGGTGAACTTGTTAGTGATGTTGTTAGGGTTAATTTGAATGATATTAAAGATGATTTGTTAGAAATAGGACATATTACTGATGAAAAAGAAACTATCATTGTTATAAAAGATTAATCAAACTATTTATAATTACTGGGTGAGATTATGAGTATAAATGAGCTTGAAATGGATTGTGATAAGGCTATTGAATATATTAAAGAAAATGTTCGGGTTTATGATATATTAGAACTTTCTTATAATAGAGTTTTCACTCCAGGTGAAGTCTTAAATATTGATACTTCTGAATATAATGGTAAAAATGGTTTAAAAGTTGTTATTCACGTTTCTGAGGAAACTTTCACTTCTACTGTTGAAGTAGATCTGGAAGAGGTTAAGGAAGAATTAATTGAAGTTATTCATATTCCAAAAAATAATAATGAAAAAACCATAATCTTAATTGATAAATGTGATATTTAAATGAAATTTTTAAGTAATTTAATAAGCATTTTTTAGAATATTTTAATATTTAATTTCTTCATGCTATAATTATGGACAATAAATAATTTCATTTACTATATAAATTCTAATTTTTTTATTTTTATTCTTTAATTCTTTATTTTTGATATGATTTAGATATCATTCTACAATTTATAATTTTCTTTTTTATAATTTTCTTTTTGACAGATTCTTAATTTTCAGTATTATTATTATTATTATATTTATATTTGTCAAGTATTGTAACATTTAATGATTTAAAACTCATATAAATTTCCTTATCATTTTTAATTTCAAGAACCTCTGCAGAACTTTTTGTTAAAAGCCCTCTAAATATATCTCCTCCAACATCCACACTAACTAAAACAGTTGGGCCTGTTTCTCTTATATTAATAATTTTTCCTTTCAATTGATTTTTAGCAGATGATTCAAATGATTCATTAGAAAATATTATGTTTTCTGGACGAATAGCAATTAAAATCTTTTTAATTCCTTTTTTATTTATTTTATCAACAAATTCTGTGTCTGAACTAGTGATCGTTGATCCACTGTCAAGTTTCACAATTACTTTTTCAAAGTCTGCTTCAATAACTGTTCCTTCAAAGATGTTACGAACTCCTACAAAGTCAGCAACAAAATTATTCTCTGGTTTAGAAAATACTTCATGAACCGAAGATAATTGGTGAAGTTTTCCATCTTTCATAACACCTACTCTATCTGCTAAATTCCAAACTTCATTAAAGTTATGAGTTATATGTATTACAGTTGTTTTATAATCATTCACGATTTGTTTAATCATTGAAGTTAGTTTACTTTGTGTTGTAATATCTAGTGCACTAAAAGGTTCATCCATCAATATTATTTTTGGCTCTACAATAAGCGCTCTTGCAAGTGATGTTCTTTGAGCTTCTCCTCCACTTAATGTAGATATATCTCGATGAAGAATATGTGAAATTTTCATCTTTTCAGCTATGTCTTTTATTTTTTCATCGATTTCTTCATCAGAATACTTTTTTTTAGCTCCATAAGCAATATTTTCATAAACATCCATATTTGGAAATAAAATGTTGTCTTGATATACTATTCCCATTCCCCTTTCTTCTGGATGCAAGTTGTTAATTGCTCTTCCATTTAATATGATTTCTCCTTTATTTGCTGTATAAAATCCAATTATTGTTTCTAATAGTACAGACTTTCCGCTTCCTGTAGGTCCAATGAGTACTATATATTCCCCCTCATGTATACTTAAGCTTATGTCTTTTAGACAGAAATTCCCTAAATCTACAGTTAAATTTTTTATTTCTAAATACATAAAATCACAAAATAAATAATATATTTATAAATTGCTATAAGTTGCTTTCTTTTGCATATCTTTCCATTACTGCTATGGTTATAAATGATATAATGACTAATAGTATTCCTGCTGTTATAGCCATATCAATATCTCCGGTTGACAAATTAAGATACATTGAAACAGCAAGTGTTTCTGTTTTCATTAATATGCCTCCTCCGACAAATAGTACTGAAGCAAAAGTTCCAATACATCTAGCAACTGTTATAATACTACTTGCAAAAAGTCCATTTTTCGACATTGGCAGTGTTACATTAATAAAAGTGGCAACTTCACTATATCCAAGACTCCTTGAAACAAATTCGTATCGAGGATCAATATAATTGAATGTAGAGTATAATGTTCTAACAGCATAAGGAAGCGCGACAAAAAATTGTGCTATTATTATTCCAGTACTATTGAATACTAGACTAATTCCCATACTATCAAGATAAGAACCAATACCATTTGATCCTAAAAACATTAAAAGGGCTATTCCTATGACAATTTCTGGAAATGCCATTGGTAAATCAATGATGATATTAAAAAAACCTTTTAAAGGGAATTGGTATCTGCTTAAAGTATATGCCATTGGAATACAGCATAACATAACTAATATTGCTGATACAATAGAAGTGGTTAAAGTTAGAGAAATTGCAAAAACCATTTCTTCTGAAAATAATGCGTTTATAAATCCTTTAAATGTAGGTATTAGGAACATACTCCCAATAACTACAAAAAATAGGATAGTTACAAATATAGTTAATCCTATAAATGATAATTCAAACTTTGAGCGCATTTTTTACCATCTTTTTATAATTAACTAATAAAACTATTTTTCATGATTATTTATTTATGGCTATGTATTGTAAAAAAATTTGAAGTTTAATCGTATTATCTATACTTCAAATCCCCATTCCTTCCATATTTTTTTACCTTCTTCAGATGTTACGAATTCTTCAAATTTTGAAGCAGCTTCTTTATCTTTTACAAAAGAGGTAATTCCAATAGGGACAGTACTTTCTATATTTTCATCATCTGGTATTTCAACAACTTGTATTTTTCCATCACCTTCTTTCCATACAGTCATATCTTCCCAGATTATTGTGGCATCAACTTGTCCAGTTACAATGTAAGTAAGAAGTTGATTAACAGTAGTGGTCGTAACTACTACATTGTCTCCTACTGAATCAGTTAGATTATTTTTTTCAAGAAGTTTTTGTGTAGTTTTACCAATTGCTGGACCATCTGGCTCACCAACAGCTACTTTAACTCCAGGCTTTGCTAAATCTTCAAGTGAAGTTATATTTTTTGGATTTCCTTTTTGAACAACAATCACTGGAACATTTTTTGTTACATTTTTAACAGTATTATTTTCCATATATCCATTATTCATTGCATCTTCCATATATTTGTAATCTGCAGGTAAAAATACATCTCCACTTTTTTGTGTTTCAAGTGTAGCGAATAACTCTCCACTACCTCCATATTTAGCATTTACTTTTATATTAGGATATTTTTTATTAAATTCACTAATAAGATCTGCGCCAACTTTACTAAAACCAGCACCGACTAATACATCAACACTTCCTTCCTCATTTGAGCCACTATTTGTAAGTGTACCGCTTAAATATACTCCTGCAACAGCGATTGCTGCAATTATGACGATAATTAAAACTATTATTTTACTGTTCTTATTCATATTATCCTTCCTAATTTTTTTAAATATTTCATTCATGAAATATTTTTCATATCGTCTGTATTTTTGTATTACCTTTTATATAAGTTTTTTTAATTAATTCTTGGTTATGCAATAATTTAACAATGTATTTTACCTAATAAAGTTAGAATAGTAAAAATAAGAACATTTTTTTGAATTTATTGTGAAGTTGTCTATGATCTTATATTATAAATTATAAAAAAATATATTTATATTATATCTATTTATTCTTATGAATATTAATATTATTAATTACAATATCATTAAGCTTATTATAATTATCTTAATTCTAAAAAAAGAGTTTTTAAATATATAATATTAATAAAATACTAAAAATAATATTTTACTTTATATAATATGGTCATAAATAATGTAATTATAAAAAATTTAATTATAAAATTAATTAATTTGGATTTTTATTATTAGTAACTTCTATTATTTATAATAAAATTTATTATTTATAATAGTTCCATTTCATCAATTTCAATTGTTCCTTGAACTGCTTTAATGTCAACATCGATTCCACTTTCTTTAATAGCGGCTATTTGGTTTAATCCACTACCTGTGACGAATCCAAAATTGTAACTATCTACTTTTGCATTATAAATAAGTTCTCTAGGTTTACCTATTTTAAAAATAGGTAATTTTATTTTTGCCATTCCATCAAGTATTTCTTTACTTTTTTCTCTTGCAATAAATGGAACTTCTTTTATTGATGCTAATATTCTTTTTGAATCATTAATATCTAAATTATAATCATCACTGCTTAAATGATTCTCATTATAATTTGATTTGTTAAGAACATAGGTCATATTTTTAAAAATGAATATTTCATGGGGGTCTATTGAAGAACCATCATATGAAATTAATTCTGTAAAGAAAGGACTTTTTCCTATTTCTAATACTCCTCCATATTTGGGGGTTGACATTATGCCTTTATTAATAAGTATTCCATCAGTTGACAAACTACAAACTGTTGCTATCCCTATTTTATTATCTTCATAATATTTTGTTCCTTTTTCAGGTTCAACTATCTTATAATAAGGACTTAGATACCTTTTGGATAATTTATAACTTTTACGCATTATTTCTATAGACTCATCTAGGTCTGATTTATTTACATATGATAAATTACTTATTAAAGTACCTTGGCGTGTTTCAACATCAAAATTAACATTTTGAATAAGATTCCATGCTTTTGAAAGTAAAAAGGAAACTTTCAATTCTTTTTCTTTAGCTGAAGGTTTTAAAATGCAATTTTGAAATTGATTTTCAGTATTCTTTGTAGATTTTTTTCTTTTTCTGCTAAGAACATTATTCACGGGATTTAATTTCTCAAAATTAGCCATTTCATCGCTTATTTTCATTTCAACAGGATATTCTAATTCTTTTAATGCACAGAGAGGAGTTATTCCTGCAATAATTGCAATACCTGCCATGCTCTCGTTTACATTGATTCCTAAAACTTTTTCTCCACCTTCTCCCATTGAAATAATTCCATTTATTCCAATTTTGTTTAATTTACTTAGAATTGATTTAGTTTTTTCAAGAGAATCTTTTGGTATAACTCTAAAATTAGCAGGTATAATTCCATTTCCTGTTTCAATAACATCTAAAACTGAAGTCATTCCATCTGCTATAAACGCATTTATGGGGGTAATAGATGTCTTTTTATAGGATATTAATTCAGTAAACCTTTGAGGAACATAATCTTTAACTTTTATAAGTCCTCCATAAATAGGTAAACTAGGAATTCCTTTTTTCAAAAGCATTCCATCAATTGTAGTTCCACATATTGTCCTTATTAAATATTCTATTTTATCGGTGCCTTCAATATTTTTTTTCTGCAGACCTATGCATGGACTTATGCTTAATCCAGATGAAAAAACATTTTTCATTATTTCCATAGGATTATTTTCTTTTTTATCTAATTCAGAGCCTTCTAATGTCAAACTTGAAACATTTACTACTAAATCTCCTTTTTTTGTCTCATAGTCAAAATTAGTTTGATATATCATTTCTTCAAACTTTGAAAACACAAAATCCACATGATCATATATAAGTCCATTTTTCAGCTGTAATTTTCCATATGGGGTTAATTTTCTTCCAGAATATCCAACTTTTTTTGTAAATCCTTTTTCATCAAGAATCTGCATATGATAACGAATAGTCCTTTCTCCTAAGTCGTAACCTCTGTTTATTAACTCTTTTGAAACAACTCTAGCACCAACAGGTTTTTCATATTCATTTATAATTCTCAATATTTCAATGATTTTTTCTTGTGATTCTGACATAAAAAACTCCTAAGAATCAGGGTATGCATTATAGATAATAATAATTAAATAATATTATAAAATTATAATAATTAAATAATAATATAAAATTATGCCATATATTATGATTTAATTATTAACTAATTATATTATTTAATTATTATCTAACTATATTATTTAACTATTTAAATTATCTAATAAAAAACAATTATTTATAATTAGAAATATCAAATATTATTTTAAATTATATTATTAATAATAATTTTAAAATAAATAAAAAATTAATAGTAGTTATTTAAAGAATATTGATATATAATATTTCTTTAAACCTCTACTATATTTAATTTATTAGATATAAAATATTATATCTATTTGTCATATTTGGCTTTAAATTTTAAATCTAAAGACTCATATATCTTTTTTGTTCATAACCGAATACTTGTATCCTATATTCGTCCCATTCTGCATATTTTGAAGCTAAGAATTTTTCACTTATGTGGGATCCAAGTCCTTTTTTAAGAACTTCATCTTCCTCGAATGCATGATATGCTTCCCATAAGCTTGCAGGTAGTGTGTTAATACCTTTTTCTTTAAGTTCTTCATCTGTTAATTTATAGATATTAAATTCTGCAGGTTCTCCTGGGTCTATTTTATTGTTAAGTCCATCTAAACCAGCTTCTAACATTGCTGCAAATGCAAGGTATGGATTACATGATGGGTCAGGACATCTATATTCAATTCTTGTTCCTTTTCCACGTGCAGCTGGGATACGAATAAGTGCAGATCTATTTTTAAGTCCATAAGCAACATAAACAGGTGCTTCATATCCTGGAACTAAACGTTTATATGAATTCACAGTAGGTGCAACAACTGCAGATAAACCTGCTGAATGTTTGAGTAATCCTCCCATGAAATATAATGCTTCTTGTGATAATCCATTTTCGCTGTTTTCATCAGAGAAAAGATTTTCTCCATTTTTGAATAAACTTTGGTGACAATGCATTCCACTACCATTTACTCCAAAGAATGGTTTTGGCATGAATGTTACCATATATCCCATATTATCTACAATAGCTTTGATAGCTTGTTTAAAAGTAATTACAGCATCTGCTGTTTTTAAAGCATCGTTAAATTTAAATGCAATTTCGTTTTGTCCTGGAGCAACTTCGTGATGGCTTCCTTCTACTTCAAAACCAAGTTCTTCAAGGTCAAAAACTAGCTTTCTTCTGAAGTTAGGTCCTTTGTCCATTGGTTCAACATCAAAATAACTTGCATCATCATGTGGGATATAATTTCCTTCTTCATCTTTATCAATTATGAAAAATTCTGGTTCTGGTCCAATATTGTAATTATATCCTTTATCACTAATTTTTTCCAGTGATCTTTTGAGGGTTCCTCTTGGATCTCCTTCAAATGGGGTATTATCAGTATTGTATATGTCACATATGAATCTACATACTCCAGTTTCTTCTGGCCTCCAAGGTAAAAGTGAAACTGTACTTGGGTCTGGTTTCATTATTAAATCACTATCATTTATCTCAACAAAACCATCTACAGAGGATCCATCAAATAATATTCCATCATTAAACATATCTTCTAAGTCTTCATCGCTTCCAAAAGGAATAGACATGTTTTTTGGGATTCCATTAATATCCACAAATTGCAATCTTATAAATTTAATTCCTTTTTCATTCATTATTTCAATTGCGTTTCCTATAGCATCCATTAAATCTTCTCCAATATGAAATTAGCCAACTCATAATTTTTTGCTTATTAATAGTTTTTATTTTGTTTAAAAATTCTTAAACAAGCACTAATATAATCAATAATATATTCAAAGTAATATTTTAACCAATTAATTGGACTACATAAATTTTACAATTTTCATGATAATGGTTTATTGTATTTTTATGAGATGATTGATTATATTATCATTTTGACTTTTTTGTTTTTATATTATACAATAAATAAATTAAATTATATAATTGTAATAATTAGTAGTCGGAAATAAATTTCCTACTCATGACATATAAATATTTCTAATTTATTACTATCTTACCTATAAGTATTATAAATATTCTATTTCTATTTATCTATAATATTTGTTTTGTTCATAATCCTTATAAAATTTATCTACCAAAAAGTTTTTTTACTTTTTCTAGTTCATTAGGAATATTTATCATTTGAGGGCACATATGTACGCATTCTCCACATTTTGTACATGATGAAGCATAATTCTCCTCATCAAGAAGTGAAAAATATTGCATTGAGCTTGCTTCAGGATTATTCAACATTTTAGCTATATTATACTCTTTAAAACATGTAGGAATATCTACTTTTTGAGGACAAGGCATACAATAATTGCATTGTGTACAAGGAACATCTTTTTTATCTCTATAAGCTCTACTGACTTCTTTTATTACATTCTTTTCTTCAATAGTAAGTGTATTTGGGTATGAATTGTTTGCAATAGATAAATTTTCTTTCACCTGCTCTAAAGTGCTCATCCCACTAAAAACAGTACTTATTCCAGGCATATCCCATAAATATTTAAATGCCCACTCAACAGGGCTACGTTTTATTGGAGCACTATTCCAAATTTTTTCGACTTCTGGAGGAATATTATCAACAAGTTTTCCTCCTCTTAAAGGTTCCATTATCATGTTTCCAATATTTATACTACTCAAATATTGGACTCCATTTATTCCACTTTGGTAACCTTCATCTAGATAGTTCATTTGAGTAAGAACAACTTCCCATTCATATGAATCTAAAATTTCTAGTAAGAGATCTAATTCATCATGAAAAGAAAATCCAATGTGTTTAATTTTTCCATCAGACAATGCATTGTCCATAAATTCAAAAATGTTCAAGTCAGTTAAGTTTTTCCAGTAATCTTCTTTTAAAGAATGAATTAAGTATATATCAATACTTTCTGTTTTTAATCTATCAAGTTGTTGATCTAGAAAAATATCCATATCTTCTTTCTTTTCAACTATCCAACTTGGAAGTTTTGTTGATATTAATACTTTTTCTCGATATCCTGTTGATAAAAAATCTCCTAAAAATGGCTCACTTTTTCCAGGTTCATTAAAATCAAGTGTGTGATAAGAGTAAGCAGTATCAATAATATTTATTCCATTATCAATTCCATATTTTAACATTTCGGAAGCTTCTTTTTCATCAATCCTATTTGGTTGATTATTTATAGTTGGAAAACGCATGCCTCCAAATCCTAAAATCGATACTTTTTCACCAGTTTTTCCTAAGTCCCTATAAAGCATCTTTACACCTAATATTCTTATTTTTAATAATTTTCAACATTTTTTTAAAAATTTCGTAAATTAGTTTACTTATTTATTTTTTCTTTAATTATTAAAGTTATTATTAATTGATATTATTTTTATTAATTTTTTACCATTAATTTTTATTAAATAAATTTTATTAACTTTTTTTATTAACTATTTTATTAAATTTTTTATTAATCGTTTTATTTATTATTTCAACTAATTCTCTATTTTTCATTTTTTTATTATTAAATTAAAGGATTTGTTAATTTTTTTTAAATAGTTATCTTTATTATCATATTTTCCTTATTTAATTGGAATTTTAAAATTTAATAATATTATTTTGGGAGGTATTAATTGAATATTAATAGAATTAATTAATATTATAATTTCTAATTTTTGTATAATTTATTTTAATAAGTAATAACTAATTTTATTTTGCTAATTTATTAAAATTTTTCATTTTATTATTAGTTATTATATTATTTTTCGTGATTAAAATTATTATCTTAGTGATAATTATTATCTTAGTATAATTATCATCTTATTATAATTATATTGATTATCTAATTTATAGATAGATATTATCTTATTATACTTTTATTTGATATTTTTTATAATAAGTAGTAATTTCTAAATTATTCGGGATTATATATAGATATAATGATTATAAAAAATTTTATAAACTATTTTTAAAAAAAGAATCAATTCAATAATGGCTTAATTTAAACAAAAATAAAAATGTATTATTTCCTGGGATATAGAAGATGCCGGGAGCGGGATTCGAACCCGCGGCCTCACGGTATCCCAGGAATTAGTCAGAGCACTGCTTAAAACCCTATGAGCCGTGCGCTCTAACCAGCTGAGCCACCCCGGCATCTGACTATCATCTATCAGATTATTATCACATTTATACTTTTCGATTATTTTCTTAGATATGTCCTTATTTTAAATATATTTCAATAATAAGTCATCCTATTTAATTACATTTCACTAACTATGATATATTTATCTATTATTATATTAACTATTTTGAATGAATATTAAGATATAATGAAAAATATTATAAATAGGGAATATAAATATTATAATTGAAGTTATTGCTATATATTTCAACTTTTTATATTTAAATGGAAAATTATTTTGTAAATTATAATTGGTAAATACATAAAATAAATTAATAACTTAATTTAATTGATTTGATAGAATATAGTTCTGAATAATTATATTTTATCTTAAATTTAAATAACTATTGTATGGAGAAATGTGATGAGTAAAAATTATCAAGTATTATTTTTTATTATTATTGTTCTTCTTATTATTGCTTCAGCAGCTGCTACTAATATGTTATTTTTTGATAAAAATTCTATTAGTATTGATTATATAAATTCTGAAAATGGTGCTAATGTTAAGGAAAATATCATTTTAAAGGATAATATTATTAAATATACTAATAATTCGAATTTTACTAATTCTATAATTGAATCAGCTAAGCATGGAACTCCCGTAATTAGATTTGGAAATGGTGAAGCTCCAGTAACATTTATTGTTGCAGGGGTTCATGGAAACCAAATTCCTCCTCAATTAGCCACTTTGAGACTTATTGATTATTTAGAAAATAATAAAATACATGGAACTGTTTATATTGTTCCTTTTGCAGCTCCTAGTTTAACTGCTAGTAATGAAAAACTTTTAAATGGGGAAAATTTAAATACTGTTGCTGATGATGTAGGAACTCCTACAAATGACATTGTAACATATGCAATTAGTAAAAATTCTAATGTTGTAGGGGATTTTCATTCAACTGCTCCTGGTGCTGTACCAGGTCATAATGTAATAATGTGTTCTCAATATCCTACATATGAAAGTTATATTTATGCACTTGAAATGACTAAATTTTTAAATGAAGGTTTTGAACTTCATAAAATTGCCGGAGTTGATTATGAAGGGGCAGTTGAAGATGTTTTAAATATTGAGGGAACACCTTCTGTTACAGGATTATCCACATCCCCACATGGTGAAGTTGCTTCGGGTAGTGTTGAAAATTCTTTTAATCAGATGTTAGCTTTATTAAAATCTAATGGCAATATTTAAATTTTTATCTTTTTAGAATAATAAATTTCTTCATATTTTTAATTTTTTATAATTTATTTTATTATTATTATTTTTATCAAATTATTATTATTTTTATCAAATTTTTACCTTAATTTTTATTTTAATTAAATTATTTAATTATTATTTATATAAAATGAAATCTAAATATAAACTTAAATTTAAGATTATAATATGTGATTTTTATGAGTAAAGTAAAAAATATGAATTTAGCTGATGATGGTATCAAGAAAATTAAATGGGTTCAAAAACACATGCCAGTTCTTGAACACATTAAAAAAGAATTTGAGCGCACAAAACCTTTTGAAGGAATAACTATTGGGTCTTGTCTTCATCTTGAACCTAAAACAATTAATCTTGGATTAACTCTTCAGGCAGGAGGTGCAGAAGTTGCAATGACTGGCTGTAATCCATTATCTACTCATGATGATGCAACAGCTGGGGGGGCAGCTCTTGGTCTTAATATGTATGGTTGGAGAGAAGAAACAGAAAAAGAATATTATGAAACTATAAATGATGTACTTGACCATAAACCAGATATAATAATAGATGATGGTGCAGATATGATTCTAGTTCTCCATCAAGAGAGAAGAGAATTACTTTCTAAAGTTAAAGGGGCTTGTGAAGAAACCACTACTGGGGTTCATCGATTGGAAGCTATGCATGCTGATAATGCTCTTAAAATTCCTCTTATAGCTGTAAATGATGCTTATACTAAATATTTATTTGATAATAGATATGGAACTGGTCAATCAACATTCGATGCTATTATGGGAACTACTAATATGTTGATTGCTGGGAAAACTGTTGTTGTTTGTGGATATGGATGGTGTGGTCGTGGTGTGGCTACTAGGGCAAATGGATTAGGTGCTAATGTAATTGTAACTGAAGTTGATGCAATAAGGGCACTTGAGGCAAGAATGGATGGATATAGGGTAATGCCAACAAAAGAAGCAGTAAAACATGCTGACTTATTAATCACTGTCACTGGAAATATAAATGTGGTTAGTGGAGATGATTTTAAAAATATGAAAGATGGTTGTATGTTGGCGAATTCTGGACATTTTAATGTGGAGATTAATAGGACTGATCTTGAAAACCAATCAATATCTATTGAAAATGTAAGAGAAAGTGTTGAAGAATTCACTATGAAAGATGGAAGAAAAATTTATCTTTTAGCTGATGGTCGTCTTGTTAATTTAGCTGCTGAAAGAGGTCAAGGACATCCTGCAGAAATCATGGATTTAAGTTTCGCTGCTCAAGCACTTTCAGCTAAATATATAATTGAAAATGATCTTGATATAGGTGTAATGAAGTCTCCTGATGAACTTGATTATCAAATAGCTAGTTTAAAACTTAATGCAATGGGAATTGAAATTGATAATTTATCTGAACGTCAAACAGAATACTTAAGTAACTGGCAAGAAGGGACTTGATTATTTGGTATTATAAATTAAACTTTTATAATAGATTTTTTACATCTTATCTTTAATATATTTAATATCTTAGGTCTTATCTTTAATATATTTAATATCTTAGGGTTTATCTTTAATATATTTAATATTTTAGGTTTTATCTTTATATATTTCATATTTTAAGGCTTATCTGACATATTTAATCTTTTTATTATTTTTGAATTGATTTAACATTTTAGATTTTATTTATATAAGTTTAAAAAAATTTATTCTTTATTTATTCCTTTAATATGTCATATTATAGATTTATCGATAAAGGGGATGGCCCTACAAAACTTTTTTTAGGGGGTGTTCATGGCCGTGAAGGCGAAACTACTATTGATTTTTTTAAATCACTTTCTTATTCTGATTTTTCGATAGGTAAAACTTTTATTTATAATTTTGATAATACTAAATATATATCTACTATAAAAGAAGAATATTATGAATCAAAATTAGGTAAAAAAATTATAAATCTTATTAATAAGCATAAACCTGATTTTTATATTGAACTTCATTGTTATAATATTAAAAATCATGAAAAATTAATTTCTCCTAATAGGAGAAAATCTCAAGGTGTTCCTCCGCTTATTGATCTTGAGAATAATGTTCTTATTAGTTCTGTTTCTCCACTTATTAGGAAAAAATACTTTAAAATGGAAACAGTTTGTAAAACTTTAGAAATCCCTTGTTTTAATAAAAAATTCTATAATGAATCATATAAAAAACAGTATAATGGCAATGAAATATTGTATTTGAATAACCTTGATAAAAAGAGTAAATTATCAGTTAATACATATTTAGATATTATTAAGATATTGGCTAAAGTAAAAAATAGGGAAGAATTTCAAGAGATAATGATTAATAAATATCCAAAACAGGTGGAACTAGCTGTAAAATATGCAAAAGAAATTTTTGGTGGAGAATTTCCTCCTTTTTAGAGGTATTTTAATGAGAAATCCATGGGAATCATTAGATTTGAATATTTATGAAAAACATATGAATTTAAAAAATGTTGCACAAATTCCTCTTCTTAATAATATAATGAAATCTCAATTTTCTTATATAGATATTGATTCTGTAGCTATTTTTGGAGTAGCTGGTGGAAATGGATTAGAACATGTAAATAATAATCTTAACAAGATTTATTGTATTGATATTAACATTGAATATTTAGATGCAATAAAAAAAAGATATTCTCATTTAAATAACTTAATTTTTGAGAATTTAGATTTAAATGATAGTTCTATAGATTTAAAAGAAGCAGATTTAGTTATAGCTAATTTAATAATTGAATATATTGGATTAAATAGTTTTTTAACTCAAATAAAAAAAATTCGTCCTATTTATGTTTCATGTGTGATTCAAAATAATACTAAAAATATTAAAAATAGTTTTGTTTCCGATTCTATATATTCTGATTCTTTAAAAGAAATTTCAAAATTAGGGTTTTTCATTAATAAGGCAGAATTAATAAATAAAATGAATAAAATAGATTATAAATGCATATTAAATGAAAAATATGATTTACCATACAATAAAGCATTCATTCGTTTTGATTTTAAAAAAGTCATATAACTTTCTTATAGTTTTTTATTTTCCAAACCAATCTTCTAAACTTTTTTGGGTAGTATTAAGATTTTCCATTTTTTTTACAGCACTAAGAACTCTTTCTTGTGAAAAGTCATGTTTTCCACACAAAAATTCAATTATTTTGGTTTTATCAACTTTTTTCCATTTTATTGAATAATTTTTATTAATTTCTGGCTCTAAAAAAATATTTTTGATATCATCAATATCCATATCAAATTTAATTCCTTTCTCATTCATATAACTTTCAATATTGGAGTTTTTAACTATTTTAAGTCCAGTTTTTGCACCAATCCCTTTTATCCCTGAATTAAAATCAGTACCCACCATTAATGCAATATCGACTAATTGTTCTCTATTTATATTTAAGTCATTTAAAACTTTTTCAAGTTCTAAATATTCTAAATCAGATAAATTACCACTTATTGTAAGATTTCTAATAATTTTTTCAGCACCAAACAATAGACAATCATAATCTTGTGAAGCAACAGCCCATGCATCTCCATTTAGGACCATGTATGAAGCTTGGGCTTCACCTTCTCCAAATGATTGAACATAAGGAATCCCCATAATCTGAAGAAGCTCTTTTGAAGACTCAAGAATATATGGTGACATTCTAGATGATCTTTTTGCAAACTTCATTGCAGTTTCATCATCTCCTTCTTTAAGGGCATCTTTCCATTTTTTTTCAGCATCCTGTCTAATTTTTCGCCTTTCTTTTATTGTGTTTTCTTTATGCTCTGAAGGCTCTCCATCAAAAACATAAATAGGTTTAATTCCTTTTTCAACTATATTTGAGGTTCTGTAAAGTAGCCCACTTAAATGAGAAGTTACATTTCCTTGACTGTCCATTAATGGAGTTCCATCAACTTGGCGTATACTTGATAGAAATTGATATATGGAGTTAGCCGCATCTATTGCTATTATTTTACCATCTAAATCTTTAAAATTTATAATTTCTGGATTTACTATGTCTTTGAATTTAACTCCCATATAAACACCTTAGGAAAGCAATAATCTTACTTTTAAAATTTTTATATAAATTTTCATTCTTCGATTTATATTATTTAATTATTAGATTAAAATATATTCTATTAATTTAATAGAAAGTCTATTATATATTGTTAATCCTTATAATTTTTCAAAAAAGAGTCAATAGGAAATTTTTCTTCAATCCAAATTAATATCTCATCATTATGGATAATATTATAATCCCTACTCAAAAAATTAACATTAGTTTTAAAAATATTTTTCAATTCTTCGTTCGGATTATCTTCAATTTGAACTGATTGTATTTCTCTTCTAGATTCGATGTTGTATTTTCTTAAAATTCTTCCAATAGGAATATCTGCACTTATTAAGTCTTTTTTAAATTCTGAAGTTAATCTTTTAATAGGAATATAGGATGTTGCATAAATTAAAGGTTTAGATTCATTAAACATAACAACAACCCGATAGTTCACTTTTTCTCCTTTTTTAATATTAAGAAGCTTTGCTATATTTTCATCTGCATCTTGAAATTCTTGTTTTAATGTCTTAATTTTAATTTCACCAACTAAAACATCAAGTATTGTTGTAACAGAACCATCAGTTGCTAATAGTATTTTTTGTGTGTTTGATAATTTAAATCCTTTTTTCTCAAGTTTTCCGATCTTATCAATAATCCTAAGCTCTTTGTTATTCATAAACCTTTCCTCTTTTATTTGAATAAAATAGATATCTTAAAATTTGTTTTTAATTTTTCCATATTTCTTTTTTTCTATAAAATATTTCCTATTTAATTTTAAAAGAATTATTGATCTATTTTAAAGATCATATATTAATAAAAATTCATATATTAATAAAACACTCATATAAATAAAAAGTCATATTAATTGTAAAAATTATATATTCTCTGGACTTTCAATATATCCTTTTATAACTGAGCTAGCAACTACTCCTGCATTGGATAGATAAACTTCAGACTTAGGATCTCCCATTCTTCCTTTGAAGTTTCTGTTTGTTGTGGAAATACTAACTTCTCCTTCACTTAAAACACCCATATGTCCACCTAAACAAGGACCGCACCCAGGGTTACAAATAATTGCTCCTGCATCCATAAATGTCTTTATAATTCCTTTGTCCATTGCTATTTCATATATCTCTTTTGATGCTGGAGAAACAATTAATCTTGCATCTGAATGAATTTTTTTACCCTTTAAGACTCTTGCGGCCTGTTCAAGATCTTCTAATCTTCCATTAGTACAAGAACCAATAAAGCCTTGATCAATGTGTGTTCCAATCACATTTGATATTTTTTTAACGTTATCAACATCATTTGGGCATGCAATTTGTGGTTCCATTTCGCTTATATCAAATGAGAATTCTTTTTCATAAACAGAATCATCATCTGATTTTATAATGTCTAATTGATTAATAGATTTATTAGTTCTTTTTGTAATATATTCTAATGTATTTTTATTAGGTTCCATTATGCCGTTTTTTGCACCCATTTCAATAGCCATATTTGTGATTGTCATTCTAGAACTAACATCTAAGTTTTCAACGGTCTCACCAAAAAACTCTGTAGATTTATATGTAGCTCCATCAGAACCTATATCTCCTATTATATTTAAAATAATATCTTTTGAAGTCGTATTATCTGGCAATTTCCCATTAATTTCAATTTTATAAGATTCTGGGACCATAAACCAAGTTTTTCCAGTTGCATAAACCATAGCTATGTCTGTTGCACCCATTCCAGTTGAAAATGCTCCAAATGCCCCATAAGTACAAGTATGAGAATCAGCACCAACAATAATCATTCCTGGTTCTACTAATCCTTTTTCAGGCAAAACTTGGTGACATATTCCTTCTCCATTAGTATAAAGATTTTTGATTTTTTGTTCTTTTCCAAAATTTCTAGCTACTTTATGAAATTCTGCAGAGCCTATGGTATTTGGAGGTACAGTATGATCAAATACTATTGCAATTTTTTCTGGATTCCACACTTTTTTGGCTATTTTTTCAAAGGTTTTAATTGCTGGTGGTGAAGTCCCATCGTGAGACATAGCTAAATCTACATCAACTTCGATTATTTCGCCAGGAATTACATCATGCCCAACTTTTTTTGAGAGAATTTTTTCAGTAATATTCAATTTTAACACTCTTTAGTATTTATTAAGTCTATTTAATCATATTTAAATGTCAAATGGGCCGCGCACTGTTTTCACAATATGATTAAAAACCCCATCATCAATATATGTTCCTTCTTCTCTGTTCTTTTTAACTTCTTCAACAATTTTACAGAGTTCATCTTTTGTTACTTCAACACCGCACTGATCAAGCTTTGCTTTCACTGCTCTACAACCAGAATGTTTTCCAAGAACTAATTGTCTTTTTTGTCCAACTAATTCTGGTAAAAATGGTTCATATGTTAATGGTTCTTCAATAACGGCATCTACATGTATTCCTGATTCATGTCTAAATATGTTTCTTCCAACAATTGGTTTAGTACTATGTACTGGAACTTTAGTATATTTTTCAACAAGTTTTGATAATTCTTGGATATGTTTTATTTTAAACCCTAAATCTACTCCATAAATAAGTTTTAATGCCATTATTAACTCTTCAAGAGAAGTATTTCCTGCTCGTTCTCCAATACCATTCACTGTAGTTGATACGGCACTTCCTCCTGCAAGAAGGCCAGATATGGAATTTGAAAGAGCCATACCAAAATCATTGTGGCAATGTAAAGCTATTTGGATATTTAAAGTCTTTTTAAGTTCTTTTACAAGAAAATCCATTCCTTGTGGACTTATTGAACCTACGGTATCTGCAATATGAATTCTATCTGCTCCAAAATCTTCTGCTTTTTTATAAATTCTTTTTAAAAAATCTAAATCTGTTCGTGTAGCATCTTCTGCAGAGAAAGCAACAAATAAACCGTGTTCTTTAGCATATTCTATAGAATTCATACATACATTTAGTGCTTGTTCTCTACTTAGATGTAATTTATGTTCAAGATGAAGATCTGAAGTTGACATAAATGTTATAATTCCATCAACATCACAATCAATTGCTTTATCGATGTCTTCTTTTTTTGTTCTAGCTAATGATATTATTTGAGCATTTAAACCTTCATTGGCTATAGATTTGACCGCATTTCTTTCTTGATTAGATACTATGGGGAAACCGGCCTCAATTTGATGAATTTTTAGTTCATCAAGCTTTTTAGCTATTTCTAATTTTTCTTCGGGATTTAAACACACATCAGGTGTTTGTTCACCATCACGAAGTGTAGTATCATAAATTGTAATTTTCTTTGGAAACTTTAATTTTGCTTCTTTATTAAAGGGGCTTACATAATATTGCAATTGGTTCACCTAAAATTCAAAATGAATATTTAAAGAATCTTTTATTAAATTTAATCTCATATTAAATATTTATTAAAATAAATTATTTATACTTATTAAAATAAATTATCTATATTTATTAAAATAAATTATTTAAAAATTATTTTTGAAAGATATAAATTATTTTTATAGAATATGTTAATTATCATTAATATAATTAATTTATAACATTATACTGATTAATAATTATATGGAATATACTTAATTTATTGTAGATTAACATATTGATTTTTTATTGTAGATATACATAATTGATTTATAAAATATACTTAATAATCTATTTATAAATATATTTAAAAAAAATTCAAATAATTAATTTGTTTTCTATGATTTATATTTGTTTTTCTTTTTTTTAAAATATCTAATATCCTTTTTAATATTGCTGAAATAGCTATTATAATTAAAAAAATTTTATTAATGGATTTTTAATATTTTTTAGCTTTTCATTTTATTAAAAGAATCAAATCTATATTTCATATCCACAAATATTACATTTGAATATTGTTTTCCCTTTCATTGTCCTTGATTTTTTCATTTCTCCACCACAAAGAGGACATTTAACATCTTTATCAACAACAAAATCTTTTATTTCATTATTCATAAATAGATTTATGTTTTTGTTTATATTAATTTTTTTCTAATCTTTAATCTATCTCATATTCTCATATTTTAATATCTCAAAATATTGATGATATGGTTTAAATATCAAAAATAAGAATGAAATAGGAAGTAAAAAAATAATAAAAAAATAATAAAATAAAAATAAAATAAAAATAGAAGTAGAAATAGAAGTAGAAATAAAAGTAGAAATAAAAGTAGAAATAAAATTAGAAATAAAAAGATAAAATAAGACTAGAAGAGAAATAATAATAAAGTATTTTAGAATTATATTTTTTTTATTATTATTTTCATTTTGTTAACTTTTGATAAATTGCTGCTTGTAATCCATGGTATTTAATCATACCTTCTACTTCTTTTTGATCATTTTCTTTATCTTCAAAGCTTATTTGCTCAATATCATGTAAACTATAATCTGATTCACGTGATAATGGGAGAATTGATCCTTTAAATAATTTGAGAACTACTTTTCCAGTTACTCTTAATTGCATATTATCTATGGCTTGGTCCATATCTTCTCTGAGAGGTTCTTGCCAAAGAGCATTATATATTAGATCTGCATATTTAGTACTCATATATTCTGAGAATAATATTTCATCTTTTGTAAGAACTAATTCTTCTAAGGCTTTATGTCCATAGATTAAAAGGTTTGCCCCTGGCACTTCATAGATTTCCCTACTTTTAAGGCCAATCATACGGTTTTCTATTGTGTCAATTCTTCCAATTCCATTTTCTCCCGCAATTTTGTTGGCTGTTTCTATAATTTCAAAAAGAGGCATAATTTTTCCATCAATAGCTATTGGTACTCCTTCTTCAAATTCAATAGCTACTTTTGTTGGCCTGTTTTTAGCATCTTCAGCAGAGGATGTCCAAGCATATATTTCTTCAGGTGGCTCATTAGCAGGATCTTCAAGAATATCTCCCTCAATTGATCTGCCCCAAATGTTTTCATCTATACTATATATTTTATCAGAAGATATGGGGATTCCATGTTTTTTTGCATATTCTTGTTCTTCTGTTCTTGTTAAATTTAAATCTCTAATTGGGGCAATTATATCAAAATTAGACATGGATCTAATAATTGCCTCAAATCTAAATTGATCATTACCTTTACCTGTACAACCATGAGCTATTGCTTTAGCCTCTTCTTTTTCAGCTATTTCAATAATCTTCATAGCTATTAGGGGTCTTGCAAGAGCTGTACTTAATGGGTATCCTTCATATACAGCATTTGATTTTATTCCTTTAGCTATATATTCATTTGCAAATTCATCTTTAGCATCGATGGTGTAATGCTTTTCAACTCCAAGGTTTCTGGCCCCTTCTTCTGCCTTCTCTACTTCTTCTTTTGGTTGACCAACATCTACACATGCAGTTATTACTTCTAGATTATATTTCTCTTCTAATAATTTAACACACACGGTGGTATCTAATCCACCACTAAATGCAAGAACTACTTTTTCCATTTATTTCACCATGATTTTTTGAAATTTAATTAAAATTAAATGATAATTATTAATAATTTATTGTTATAATGATTAATATTATCAATATTAAATAAATAATTTGATTTTTTCTTTTAATACTATTTTAATTCTAATTGATAAATTAATAATAGTATAATAATATATTCAAAATATAGTATTTTTATATTCTTTGTATTTTACAATTCTATATATTATAATATTTAAAGATAATTAAATATGCTTTGTTATAATTTAGCTGATTTAATAGTTTTTAAATATAATTATCAGATTCAAATTATTTTTATTAAATAAAAATTCTTTATTAATTATTTATTATAATATAATTTGTTAAATATAATATAATATTTTAGATTAATAAAATAGGTTATATAATTAATTATTTTAAAATTAATTACATTAAAATTATTTTTTAAATAAAATAAGTATTTATTTGTAAATTAGATATTATTTATTAAAAAATTTTTAGTTTAAACAGAAGAAAAGCCCTTAATTGGCATTTAATTAGAATAAAAGCTGAGATGACACATTATGAAAAAATTTCTGCCAATTAAGGAATGAGACCTTTTTCCAAATATTTCTCTTTTGGATGTTTTAGATTTCACATTTAATAGTTGTATTTCTTAATATATAAATGTTTAGGTATACCTAAATTATTTATATTTTATTTATCATTTTTCATATTACATAATCAGATTCAATAAATATAGATTCTATATTAAATTAGGATTGTTATAATTAATTCAATAAATTAAATAGTTCTTTAAATTTAAGTATTTCTATAATTTGAATACATATTATATTTAAATACAATGATTTCTATAATATTAATAATAATATATAAATAAACTTTAGTGGAATAATTATTATAAATAAATATCTATAAAAATTATTTTTTATTGTTTTTACTATTTAATAATTGGATAATAGTAAATTCATTATTAATTTTTTTTGTTAATTCACTAGATATTCTTTAATAATAGATTATCTTAATATTTTTTAATAATAATATTATTTTAATATAATATTATTTTAATAATTTTTAATAATATAATTTAATAATATAATATCTATATAATAAATTTTATATCTATAATTTTATATCTTAAAATATATTGTGGGAGTGTATAATTTAATAGCTTTTGAATAAACTATTCTAATAATCTGTAAATTGGGTTTTAATATACTAACTTGCTATTTTTAGTAGTTCTTAATTTATTAATTCTTAATTTTATATTTTTAATAATATTTAATAGTATTAATATGATATTTGATTAAATGTATATATGATTAAATTATCCATATTCCTATTTATTTATCACTTTATTAAAAATTTTGAAGGGGGATTTCTATTAAAGGTTATATAGGTTTTAAAAGAGGAAAAAAACAGGATTCAGTATCTTCTATTGATATAGAATCTAATCTGAAAAATTCTGGAATATTTAATAAATCTAAATCAGATACCTACTTAAAAATAGATCAGATTTCCAATGATTCTGGAGGATATGTAGCAGCTAATAGTCAAATTTTTAATAATATTCCTAATACTCCCCTTTCGATAGAAATATTAAATGAATCTATTAGAGGCACCCCTATAATTAAATTTGGATCTTCTTCTCCAAAAGTTATGATAATTTCAGGGATACATGGAAACGAATTGCCTCCTCAGATTGCAGCTATTAATCTGATTCATAAATTATATGAATTAGATAAAGAAGATAAAATTTTCGGCACTGTTTATATTATCCCTTTCTCCTCTCCTAAATCAACGATGGTTAATTCGAGATGGTTTGATGGTGTTGATTTAAATAGGGCAACATGTGTCGATGGGTCAATAACAAATAATATTCTTTCTAAGATAAAAAAATTAAATTTGAATTCAGTAGGAGATTTCCATTCTACTTCTATAAATAGTATGCCTGGAAAAGAAGGGATATTTTGCACAATGGAGCCCTCTCCAGAGAGTTTTCAGATTGCAAAATATATAGCTGATTCAACAAATTCAGAAGTTCTGTTTTATAAAAATGCAGGTAATGTATATCAAGGAGCTCTTGAAGATGAATGTAACATCGCTTTGATACCAGCTGTTACCTGTGAAGTTTTATCTCCTAATGGATTAGCTGAAAAAGAAGCTTTTGAACACTCAATCGATCAAATGGAACATTATTTATCCTATTTTGGAATAATTTCATTAGATTGAATTAACTAAATTTGTTCATTGCCTAAATTTACAATTTGAAAGGTTAAACTTATTATATTTTATAAATTTATTTTTTAAAGGCATTTTCTAAATTGCATTTTTTATTTTTTATTCATCTGCTTCTTTTTTAAGTTTATATATTATCGTTATTAATTTCTAACTTTTTTATTATCATATTCTATTTTTCTCTATTTTTATTATTAATTTAGAATAAAATTCTTCTATTACTTTTCAAATGCTAACAAAATAACTATTTATATATAAGTATCAATTATTATTAAATATTTATTTATAAATAATTTGGTGATTTTATTTCTTCTTATAAGGGACATTTATTATTCGCATTTTTCATTTCATTAATATTCTTTCAAGGTCCAATATTTATTGCGCTAACTGTTATAGGTGCTAGTTTACCCGATTTTGATCATGATGTTAAAAAGTCAAATGTATATAAAATGATTATAATAGGACTCATCATGTTTATAATTCTTTACATAACTAATCAACCTTATTTATTTGGTTTGATATTTTTGACACTCCCTATTATTTTTTATTTTTCAAAGCATAGGGGATTTACTCATTCTATTTTAGGAATATTTTCATTGTCATTAATTTTATCATTAGTCATAATAATGGGAATTTTTTTAATTTATCCTTTTTTAAATTATTTAAACATATCAAATAACATTTATGAATATTATTTACTTTCATCTATTATAATGATAGTTGGATTAGGAATATTAATTCTAAATAAAAACATAATTCCTATCTTTTTAGTTTTGTTTTTATTAGGTGTTTTATTTTTACAAAACGAATCTTATTCAATTTTTAATATTTATCAAATCTCTCATTTTTTTATTAAACCATTATTTAATTCTATTATTATTATAAAAAATTATTTTATTTATGAAGTGATTTTATATTTCTTTATACCAATATTTTTGGGTCTTTTTAGCCATGTTATTTTAGATTCATTCTCTCCAGCAGGTGTTAAAGTATTAAATCCGTTTTCATCAAAAAAAGTACATAAAAAATTTTCATTTATCTCTATGTTTTTTATTTTTTCATTGGCGTGTTTTAATTTGATATTTATTATTTAATCATCAATTTTCACTGATTTTTTTACAATTAGGGATATTTTTAATATTTATTTTTATTTCTTTAGGACTTTTCATTGGATTCATAAAAGAAAATTTTTATATACTTTAAAATTTAATTATTAATCATGACTAATTAAAAATTGTCATCAATTGAAACAAAATATAAATATATAAAATAAAACTTTTTAATAAAATATTTTTTCATTAAAAAGAAAATTAAAATTGAGTATAATATTAAAATTAGTTTATTTCAAATTTACATGTGGAGATTCTTTAAAATGTTTTTAAACAGGATTTATTATGGAATTGCTTATATAATAGTTCTTATATTAGAAATAATCAAAGCAACATTCGACACAGCTACTAGGGCTGTTAAAGGAAGTAAAACAATTGAGCCAGTCGTTATTGATATAAAAACTGATTTGACTAGGCCTATTTCTCAGACATTATTAGCTAATAGTATAACTTTAACTCCTGGAACATTAACTATTGATTTGGATTCCGAAAAACAACTTCTTAAAGTTGCTATTATTGCTCCAAGAGATCAAAAAGATGTTATTCCTTTTGAACAATATATCAAGGGGATGTTAGAATAATAGATTATCACTCAAAAGTTTTTTTCAAATGTTTTTGTTATTAATTTTAGATTAATCTTCATGAAATTTAAAATATAATCTGAATAGGAGTCAAATTATTGGGTATATATTTTCTATCAGGTTTAATATATAATAAAATTACATTTATAATATTAATGCTAATTTAATCAATGTTTCGGTTGAATTTTAATAGGGTCTTTATGATTATCAAATTTATATATTAACTTTTATTACTATATAAATAACTTTATTACTGTATAAATAACGGTTAATTTTTATTAATTTACTTGAATGTGATAAAAATGAGTATATTGCTAATTTCAGAATATATCTTAATAGTTGCTCTAGTAATATTTATGTTTGCAGCTGTTAGAATACTTACACACAAAACAATAGCCATGGGGCTTATTGGTTGTGCCACATTTTCTTTAGCTATATCTGTACTCCTTTTAACTGTAGGAAATATTTATGGAATTAATTTCTATAAAGATATTGCTTTGGCATTACTTCTTCTTGGGGTTGTAGGTACAGTAGCTTTTGCTGTGGCATTAAGGAGGTCTAATGATGGTTGAATTTTTAATAGAAATTATTCAATCAATCTGTCTTATTATTGCGGCTATTATAATTCTAATCACTGCAATTGGAATTCTTCGTCTTAATGATGATATTGATAAAGTTATATATGTAAGAATACACATGTTGGGAATGGTTGATATTGCATGTGTATTAGCTATGATAGGCTTAGGTCAATTCCTTCTTGCAGGTATTTATTTTGTTTTGGCCCCATTTGTAGCCCATGCATTAGCTAACGCATATTATTATGGTGAAGATGACCGTAAATATGAATCTGATGATGATTTAACTGGTAGAATAAATGATAATGATTATAATAGATTAGCTATTGAGAAAAATACAAAGTTTGGTGCCGATTTTAAAGATAATTTCGAAAATAAACACTCAAATAACTCAATTAATAGTTCTGTCGACTTAAAATATGAGTCTAATGAATCAAAAAATTTCAAATCAGATACTAAAAATTCAAAATCAATTAATAATGTAACTATTAAAGAAGTTAGCACTGATGATATAGAAAATAGTAATTTAGATGGAAATAGGGGAGAAGATCATGATTGAGATAGTAGTGATGATTATTGCTGTATTGGGATGTATCCTAGCAATTATGCAAAGAGATCTACTTAAAGCTGCTATCCTTACTGGAATTAATGGTGCATGTGTAGCTTTTCTTTTCCAATTTTTATTGGCTCCTGATGTAGCTTTAACTCAGGCTATTGTTGGTGCAGCTATTGTTCCAGTATTTTTAGCAATGGCAATATATAAAACTCAAAGGATGGATGATAAATGACTGACATTCTATTGATTTTAAGTGATACTCAGCTGATGGCATTGTTTACCTCAGCGGCATTTATAGTAATTGGGCTTTTCGCTGCAATATTTTTAGATAATATAATAAAGAAAATTATTGGAATTGCTTTTATTGAAGAGGGGGCTAATTTATTCATTGTTGCACTTGGATATAAGGCTGGAGGGATTGTTCCAATATTTTTACCTGGAATGAATGCAGATTGGTTTGCTGCAAATTCTGCTTATCCTTTACCACATGCACTTGTTCTCACAAGTATTGTTATCGGTGCAAGTACTTTAGCAGTAATGTTAGCTATATCTATGGTTTTGTATAATAAATATGGTACTTTGAGTGCTTCTGAAATTTTAGGTGATAAAAAAGCTCAAACTATCGCTGAAAAAAGGGCAGGTGATTCTGATGAATGATTTAATTCCTTTAATGGTTATTATTCCCATAACTTGTGCTTTATTACTAAATCTTTTCCATAAAAAAGATAAAACTGTTATAATATTAGCTCTTATTGTGGCAATTGTTTTACCATTAATTCCGATTTTTGCGAATTATGGTTTATATTATTTTGGAGGTCATGCACCTTTAATTACTAATCCTACATTACTGTCATCTCTTCCAAGTTCTATTGCAAACTCAACTTTAGCAATTTTCCATCCTGCTGTAACATATTCTTATGGGGCTTTACAAAAGTTATTTATATTTATACTTGGAATTGTTGCATTTTTTGCAATTTTCACTTCATTAAATCAAAACAAAAAAATTTCTGGCCCTTTTATGTTTTTAATGTTTATGGGCACTGCAGCAGTTACGGCGATTATGCTTTCAGATGATATTTTCCATATATACATATTTTTTGAAATAGCTGCTTTAGCACAAACAGGAATTATATTGACTTCTGCTACTGAAAACAATTATGAAACAGCTCTTAAATATTTAATATTGGGTTCTATTGGTGGTCCGTTACTTCTTTTAGGTATTGGATTTATTTTAGGAGCAGTTGGAAGTGTAAATATAACGGATATTGTTTATGCAATTTCTCATAATTTAGTAGACCCTCTTTCACCAACCTTCTTATTTGCATTTGCACTAATATTTTTTGGTTGGCTATATGCATCAGGTTTACCTCCTTTCCACACTATAAAATCGTCTATTTATAGTAAGGCTCTTCCAAACTCTACTGCATTGATTCAAGTTTTCACTGTTATCACATTCATTTCTATTGGAATAGTTATATTTAGGATATTCCATTATTTGCCATTCTTTGAAACTTTAATAGTATTATTTTCACTTGTTGCAATGGTTTTAGGAGTTACTATGGCGATTATGCAAACAGATTTCAGAAGAATGCTTGGTTTTTTAGCAGTGGGTGAACTTGGATATATTGGCCTTGGTTTTGGTCTTGCTACTCAGCTTTCTTTAACTGCAGGTCTTTTTCAAGCTCTCAATGAGATTATAATAACTGCTTTACTGTTTATTGGCTTTGGTACAATATTATACCTTACTAATATTTCAGATACAAGAAAACTTGGAGGAATGATTGAGTATACTCCTATTGTGGCTATCATGGTTCTTTTAGGTGGTTTTGCAATGGCAGGAGTGCCTCCTTTAAATGGTTTTCAAAGTAAATTAATGATTGTTCAAGCTTCTTTAAATTCAGGATTTCCTGAAATATCTATTATTGCAGTATTAGTAAGTATAGTAACTTTTATGGTATTTGTTAAAGCATTCCACTCAATTTACTTAAAACCAAAACCAAATAATCTTAAAGTTATAGATAAACCAATTCCAAAATCTTCTATTATTTCGGTATCAATTTTATTAATAATTTGTCTTATATTGGGCTTATTCCCTCAATTAGCAACAGATACCATTTCACAATTTGTTATGGGGTTGATTTAGATGGGATTTTATGAAAAAATTGTTAATTCATTTAAAAATGTAACTAACATTAAAGAAAACGTCAAAAATGAATTAGCAACAAATGAGTCTGTATCTTCTGCATTAGCTGCTGAATTAACACTTATTTCAACTATTTTAATTTCGGCTATTTTATTGAGATACATTAATATATTTGTATCAATTATTGTTTTGTTAGGATTAGGTATAATTCTTATAACTAATATGCCTCTTATTCCTAAAATTAGAAGAGAACAAAGTGATTCTTTAGAAAAGATGATGTTTTATGTGATTCTCACATTAGGAATTTTAGTAACTGTAATTTACTGGGGGACTACCCATGTCTAATGATAAGTTTAATGAGGATAAAATTGATGGATCTAATGAAGAATACGCTAATAAAAATGAGCATACTGGTGTAAGAACACTTATTTTATCAATTGCTACGGCTCTTTTTGCAGTAACTTTATTTGATGTAATTTATGGGTTTAAAAATATTATTAATCCTGGTATTAGTAAAGTTTACAATATTTTAGGAACCAACATTGAACCAAATATGGTAACTTTAGTTGTTTTTGATTGGAGAGGTTATGATACTCTTGGAGAAGCATTAATATTAGTAACTGCAGTTGTTGTAGTTCTTTTAATTTTTGGAAGAGGTATTATTGAAAATAATGGTGATTTAGAGGAGGATGAATAATGAGTCCTATTCTTAAACTTTTTGGATTTCCAGTTGCATTTATAATGATTTGTCTGGGTGTATTAACCATTTTAGGAGGTCATATTACTCCTGGTGGGGGATTTCAAGGAGGATCAATGATTGCTGGAGGAGTTATACTCTGTATTATTATTTATGGTGTTGAAAATAGCCCTATAAATTTTTCGCATGATTTCATAGCTGCAATCGAAAGTATTGGGGCATTAGGTTTCATTATACTTGGATTAATTGGATTATTGTTCTCAGGATTTTTCTTATATAACATAGGTACTGACTTTTATAGCATAATTCCTCAATATATAATTAATATATTCCATTATCCTGATCCAACAAATGCAGGAATAGTTCCTTATTTGAATATTTTAGTTGGATTAAAAGTTCTTGTAGGTTTAAGTGCTGTTGTAATAGCATTTTCACAATTTAAAAGACTGGAGAATGAATCAGATGAGGAATAAAATATTAAAAAACAAATTATTGAAAATAAGTAGAGATATCAGGGAGATTCATTAATGTTTTTATATTTGGGTCCAATCATATTTGGTTTCTTAATGGGATTTATATTAGGAACAAGAATTAAAAATAGTTCAAAAAATGATTTTAAATTTACCATTGGATCATATATAGTTATATTTATAGTGGCTGTTATTGTAGCTTGGCAATTAGGTCCTTTTCCTTATTATAATGATATAGGAATAGCTACAGGATTTGTATCTGCAGCTGTTGGTTTGATAATTGGTAAAGTATTGTTAGGAGATTAATATTGGATAATTTGGGTGTTATAATAATCAATATATAAAAATAAAATATAATAAATAACACTTTTTAGGAAGTTAAAATCATGTTTTTATCAACAAATAAATGCGAAGGGATTGGAGAATGTATTAAAATATGTCCCACTGAAGCTATTCGTTTAATAAATGGAAAAGCTTTTAGTTGTATCACTTGTGGGGCTTGTTTTGAGGCTTGTCCAAATCAAGCTATCTTCAAAAATAGGTATGGAGGATATGTGGTTGATAGAGCCAAATGTAATGGTTGTGGGGTCTGTGAATTTACATGTCCTGTTGATAGTATTCATATTGAAAATGGAGTAACTAAAGGTATATGTGCAAGATGCGGGATTTGTGTTGATTCTTGTCCTACAAATTCTAGAATTGATGGTTTTGATTTAATTGAAGAAAAACAGTTAAACTTTTTAAAATCACTTAATTTAGCTATTCCTACATTGAATGAATCTAAATCTATAAAATCCAACGTTAAGAGGAATTTTGTTGGAACTGATTATGAAAAATGTATTTTATGTGGAAGATGCGAATATTATTGTCCTACTAAAGCTATTGATGTCAATATAGACCAATATGGTGTTTGTACTGAATGTAGGGTATGTGTTGATGTTTGTCCTGCAGATGCCATTGAAAATGGGGTTATTGATCATGATAAATGTGTTTTATGTTTAAATTGTCTTAAAAACTGTCCAAATGATGCTATTGAAGCTAATGATTTTGAAGTGGATATAATAAAACCTAATAATGAAATAACTGGATCAATTATATCTTGTCTTAACTGTGGTTTATGTGCAGATAATAGCACTACTGGAGCTTTAAAGCAAGTAAATGGCAAAATGAGATTTGATCCCTCTATTAATTTTGAAGGGTTAAAAACTAATTTAAATACTTCTGAATTTGATAATGAACTTCTTGATAATATTTTGGATGATGCATTTGATATTAAAGATACTAAAGATGACATGGCATTAGCTAAAGAGCTTTTAAAAGTTGAAAAAGATTCTGAAACTATTAATAAGAAGTCAATTGATGGTTGCCCTGTTTCTACATTGAAAGAATCTCCCAATATTGAAATTGGACTTACAGGTTATTGTGTTTCTTGTGGTAAGTGTGTAAAGGTATGCGATAAACAAAATGCTAGAAAATTTTTATCTGTAGAATGGGATGGTTCTGTTTCAGAGGATTGTATATCCTGTGGTATATGTAGTGAACTTTGTCCTAAAGATGCAATTACTTTAAAAAGAGGTACTATTGAAGTAGATATGGAAAAATGTATTCTATGTGAAACTTGTGGAATTCATTGTCCTGTAGATGCAATACCAAAAACTACAATGGCTAAAAAACATATCTCCGATGGATTTAACTTAATTGATAATAAACTTTGTATGAATTGTAAGCTATGTTATAGAATTTGTCCTGAAGATGCTATCATAGATAGGGAAGATATTGGAATGATGGTGGTAGATGATAATAAATGTATCTACTGTGGTGCATGCCGAAATGCTTGTCCTGCAAAGGCATTTATTTTTGAAAGAGAATTTGAAGATTTTAATGAGCAAATTATTAATAAATAACATTTATGGTGTTTAAATGAAAAATTTAATAAGAATAATGCTAGAAGGAGCTTTTGGGAATTTTAAAAAGATTTTTTTTGCTTCGGATAGGGTAACTGACATGGAAATGAGAGAAAACATCCTGAATGGTAAAATAAAGCCTACAGATAAAGTAGCTATTGATGCTTGTATTGGGTGTTCTGGTTGTGCAAATGTATGTCCGACTAGTGCGATTGATATGGTTGATTTAGAAACTCCTAAAGAACTGATGGATGGATGGACTAAAACACAAGTACCGAAGTTAAATCCGGAAAAATGTGTTGTATGTTATTACTGTCACGATTTTTGTCCTGTTTATGCATTATTTGGCGAAAAAGCTACAATTCACCCTCATGATGTTGGAAAAGTTGAATTAGATCTTGAAGATCATATGAATAAACCTTTTAAGATTTCTGAAGATAAACTTTCATTCATATCTCAATATTTATCTGATAAAACTGTTATAAAAAATAATAAAAGTGAAAATAAACTTGAAAAGTTGCATAAATTTAGCAAATAGTGGTTAATACTTTTTATAACTCTTAAAATTAGATAATTCTTAAAATTAGTTTATATATTCTTAAAAATTTTCCTTAAAATAGTCATTTATATTAATAATCATTTATGGCATGCTTAAAATTATATTAAAATTATATTAAAATTATATTAAAATTATATTAAAATTATATTAAAAATAAAAGTAATAGAGGGATTTAATGAGCCTTAAGTCATTTTCAAGGGCAAGAGCTGTCCATTTAATGTTGGTATATACTGGAGGATGTAATGGTTGTGACATTGAAATCGTTAATTGCGTTCTCTCGCCTAAATTTGATGTTGAGCAATATAAGGTTTTCCTAACTTGGAACCCTCGTGAAGCTGATGTTTTGGTTGTCACTGGTCCTGTAACAAAACTTAACGAAGAGCCATTAAAGAAGATTTATGAGGCTATTCCTAATCCTAAAGCAGTAATAGCTGCAGGATCTTGTGCTTTAATGGGAGGAGTCTATAAAAATATCCATGGTGACATACCATCTGAAGAAATTATGGGTCCTGTTGAAAACATAATTCCAGTAGATGCTAAAGTACCTGGTTGTGCCGTGAGGCCTGAAGATGTACTTTCTGGTGTAGTGGCTGCACTTCCTAAGCTCTTAGGGGCAGATTAGGGAGATTTTATTATTAAAAATATCAATTATTAAATTATCAATTATTAAAATTATCAATTATTAAAAATATTGAATATTAAGAATATTAATTTAAAAAAATATCAAAAATAAATAATATCAAAAATCAAAATAATAAAAATAAAAATATTAAGTAGTGAAAATTTAAATAGTGAAAATGTTAACTATTAAAAATATTAAATATAAAATATCAGACTTACTTAAATGAGATATAAATTGAATATATAGATTATTATTACAATTAGTGATATAATGACAGAAGAAAAACGACCAATAAGGCAGGAAGTAATTGAAACTGAAGTTGCAATGGGAACTGTACACCCTGCTGCATTGGAACCTTATAGAGTTCGACTTTTTGTTGAAGATGAGATTGTAAGAGATGCCGAAATCACTATTGGTGTTAATCATAGAGGCATCGAAAGAATAATGGAGGGGCTGCCAGTTGAAAAGGCAAATTCTCTTACGGAAAAAGTTTGTGGTATTTGCTCTAACGCTCATATTTGGAATTCAGTTTTAACTGCAGAAAAAGGGTTAGGAATTGATGTTCCTGAGAGAGCTAATTATATTAGGGTTATAGTTGAGGAACTTGAAAGATTACATAGCCATTCTCTTTATCTTGCCCATGGTTGTGAAGTATTAGGCCATGAAACATTTTCAATGAGGGCTTTTTATCTTAGAGAAACTGTAATGGAACTTCTTAGGATGATTGGTGGTAATCGTGTTCAATATGGAGCTTCAATCATTGGTGGTGTAAGACCAAGATGTGAACTTAGTGATATGAGGATTCAAAAGATTGCTGAAGGTATGGATGCTCTTGAAAAAGGAATAAATGATTTTGCAGATAGATTTGTTTCTGATCCAATTGTTATGAGCAGGATTGAAGGTATAGGGGCAATTACTCAAAGTCAAGCAAAGGCTCTTGAAGTAACTGGTCCAACTCTTAGAGCTACTGGTATAGCTCAAGATCTTAGAGCTACTATGAAAGAATATGATGATTTTGATTTTAATATAATTACTCAAGATGATGGGGATGTTAAGTCCAATTTATTAATGAGGGTTTTTGAGATTTTAGAAACAATAAATATAATACGCCAAGCTATAAAAAATATTCCAAAAGGTCCAATTGTAAATAGATCTTGGGAAATGTTTGACTGTGACACAATAAAAAGTTATATTGAGGTTCCAAGAGGAACTTTATACCATTCTTATGCAATTGAAGATGGTAGGGTTAGAGGAAGTATTATAAGGACTCCTTCTATGTCTAATATTGGAGCTATGCAGACTGCTTGTATTGGAGATCATGTAACTGATGCACAACTTTGTATAGTTCAGTGTGATCCATGTTTTACTTGTACTGATAGAGCTATTAAAATAATCAATATTTAAGATGATAATATTTAATTAAAATTATTTGAATAAATATACTAAAGTTAAATAAAATATACTAAAGAAATTAAAGAAATAAATTAATGAGGAAAATAAAATGTCAAATATCACAATTATATATTCAATTTTAGCAGTGATTGGTACATTAGTTTTAGCCCTAATTGTTGGAACTTTACTTCCTGGAATTGAAAGGAAATATATTCAAGCAAGAATTCAACAGAGAATAGGGCCTCCTGTTACTAGTCCTGGAATAATGGCACCTATAAAGTTTTTCTTCAAGGAAAATATATCTCCTAATTCACCAGTACCGGCACTTTATAAATCTCTGCCTATTGTATGTTTTATTGTAGTGGTTTTAATATTAGTGGCTTTAACTCCCCAAATGTACTTTTTTGGAGCATTTGCTAGTATAATTGCTATTATTGGGTTTTTAAAAGTTGAAGAAGTTGCTTATGTTCTAATGGGTTCTCTTTCAAAATCTATAATGTCTCTCGGACTTCCATTTCCAGATATTGTTAAAGGTGCATCTCATCCAAATGCTCAAAGATCTTATCTTGAAGATTTAAGTTCAAATAGGGCATTTCGTATGATAGCATTTGGTTCTTTCCCTTTATATCTATCCATTTTCATACCTGTAGCTATGACTGGCAGTATTTTTTTGGGAGATATAGTAAATTATCAACATCTAAATGGTCCTTTCATACTTACAGTATCTGGTGTAATTGGTACAATAGTATTTTTCATTGGATATATGATACTCTTAAATGAATATCCTTTTAATATCTTAAAAGCTAAAGCAGATGTTATTGAAGGCCCTTATATGGAATATGCTTCAAAATATAGGTCTTTTGTTTATATTACAAGAGGATTTTTAATGTTCACTTTAGGAGCATTATTCTCAGTATTATTCATTGGCTTACCTCCTAATATATTTTCTTGGAGTATTTTAGTAAATATACTTGTAGCGGTTATTTTCCCTGTAATAATGGGTATAATGAGTGCATTTTCTCCAGTATTTACTTATAGGCAGTTTTATCCTGTTGTGGTTGCATCATCTCTTTTAGGAGTTTTGGGTATAGCTATTGGATTATTTTAGTATTATGTGTTCCTTGTCTTTAATAATATTTTATATAATACTTTTTTAATATAAATTATATAATCTATAAAAATCATATAAACTAAATAAGTAATTAAACAGTTAAATTATAAAAAATTTAAGTATAAATTTATTATATTGGTTAAATAGTAATAAATTTTATTTAATTAAATTGTAATGATAAAAAATATAAAATTTTATATTTTGGTGATTTTATTGAAATTTGTAGTCAGAGCTCAGCATATAGTAAGTCTTGGTGGATACATTGTTGAGCGAAATTTTCCATATAGAAATATTATTTTAGTCAATAAATCAAATGAACCTATCAAAGCCGAAATTCCAGTTTTCAATGAGGAATGGATCGATAATCATAGGGAATTGGGATTAGAAGTCATACCTGTTGGGGAAGATGATAGTTTTCTTTCTTTATTTAAAAAAGCGAAAGCTGATTTAGAAGTGTCAAAGTTAGAAAATTAATTCTTAAATTATTATTTGATTTTATAATTATATATTAAAATTAAATTATTAATTTTATTTTAGGATTATATATTGATTAAATCATTAACTTTATTTTAATCTTATTTTAATTTTAAGATTTATTTTTAATATTCATTTTTTATTAGTTTTATTTATTATTTTTATCATTTTTATTTTATTCATTCGGTGTTTAAATGCCAAACACAGCAATAACAATTAAAAGTCTTGAAAAAAAAGGAGTTTTAGATGAAATAACTAATGTGATCTCTTCTTATGGGGTCAATATTAGCTATACTCATCTTTTTATTGAAAAAAATAATTTAGGGTCTATTAATTTAGAACTTGAAAGTATTGATAATATTGAACAGTTAATTAGTGATATTAAATCTATTGATGCTGTTCAATCTGTTGAAATACATGGTTCTCTAAATGATATTTATGGTAAGAGAATTATCATATTTGGTGGTGGAGCTCAAGTATCTCAAGTAGCAATGGGCGCTATAACAGAAGCTGATCGCCATAACATACGTGGGGAAAGAATAAGTATTGATACAATTCCTTTGGTAGGGGAAGAAGATATTGCAGAGGCTGTTGAAGCATTATCTAGACTTCCAAGAGTCAGTGCTTTAGTACTCGCAGGGTCTCTCATGGGAGGTAAAATTGCTGAAGCTATTTCAAACGTAAAATCTGAACATGATTTGACTGTTATAAGTCTTAATATGCCTGGAAGTGTTACAGAGGTTGCAGATCTTGTAATATCTGATCCAATTCAAGCAGGGGTAATGGCAGTTATGTCAATAGCAGATACAGCTATTTTTGATATAAAAAAATTAAAAAAGAATAAATTTTAAAAAATAAGTTTTAAAAAATAGATTTTAAAAAATAATTTTTAAAGAATAAATTTTAAAAAATAGATTTTAAAAAATAAATTTTAATGAATTAATTTTATTTTTATTATACTAATATTGGCTAAAAATCTTAAATTTAAAGATTTTAGCTATTTAGCTCATCTCTATAGCTCTTATTAATCTACTAGCATCATTTTTTATTTCAGGGTTTTTGATTTTTCCACTTTCTCTTATTTTAAGAGCAAGTGTTAAAACTTTTGAAACATCTTGAGGTTTTAAATTTTCTACCATATTTAAATAGCTTTCAGTTTCTTCTTCACTTAACCCTAAATCCTCTTTACACTCGTCAAGATTAGCTAAAACTGCTTTACAATTACTCATTAAATCGTTGTCGTCATAGAAATCGCATGATTCACATTTATTTTTTAATTCTTCATCATTCATTTTTTCACCTATACTATAATTAATTCAATTGATTATTTTAAATATTTGTAGGTTCAGGTACTTATTTTTTAGTATTTTGTCCTGATAGTCATGATTAATATGTATCTTATTTTTAATTTGGTTAGTATTTTAAATTTATAATAAATATCAATATTATTATTTTTATTATTTTTCCATACATAACAATTTATAATTGCATTTATTACATTTTTTAGTATCTTTTTTAATTTCAGGAACTAAATCATTGTTTATAAGGGTATTAACTTCATTTAATATTCTAAAAAAATTCTTTCTTAGATGGGCATCCATTACCACTGTTCTTCTATCACCAATTTTTAAATAATCTATAAAACCAACAAAAACTTCTGTATCAAACTCATTTTCTATAAGTAATGCTGATGCAGCTAACTCAATCGCATCTCCATCCCAAACTCCTTTCAATGGAGGATTGGAAGATTTCACACTTATTGGAAAATATTTACCCTCTATTATCTCGATTTTATCACATGCTCCAACTATATCCAATTGTGTATCTCTCATTAGATAGCTATACATTGATGTTGGAAAAAATAATTCTGCTATTTGATTTCCATCTTTTTGGTTAATTAACATAGCTTTTTTTACTTTCAAGGATAATATTTTTAGATTATAATAAATTTCGGATTCTAATTCTCTTTTAAGTTCATCTATTCTATCAATTTTTTCAATTTCTTCCTCTATTACATTAACATTAGATATGGATGTTTTCATATTCTCTAAATTATTTTCAATAAAATTATTTCCAGTATAATCATTTTCAATAAAAATATCTTCTTTTCTACCAATATTTAAGCTATCCTCTAAATCATGTTCTAAGTTATTATTAATTGGAATATCTTCTTTTTTATCTATTGCTGCAATATTCTCATTTAATAGTGAAAAAGAACTTTCTATATACTCTTCTATGTTTTTATTTAAACTTTCTTCTATTTCATTTAGGCTCATTTCTTTTTTTGTTTTTCGTATATTTCTTTGGAATAAATCATTTAAATCAACTCTTAACTCTTTGATTGTCTTATGTATAATAATATCATCTGATTCTTTCTCAAAATTTTTTTCTAGATATAATTTCATGGGACAAAACATGTAACTTTTTATTGAAGAGATACTAATCATTTTAACCACTTTTTAAATATTTTTTAAATTAAGTAATTTTCAACTAAACGCATTGGATTATTATTAATTCAATGCCAAAGTATTACTATATTTTTTTATTTTATTACTCCATAATTAAATATTTAACTTATTTTTGAGCTTAAAATAGGATTGAATTGCTTAAATTTATTTATTTCTTAAATATTTCCATAAAAACATAATTTTATCTTTATTTTATATAATTGAATAAAAATAAACGAATTTTTCTAATTCTTATATAAAAGAGTTAAAAATAAAGATAATTAAAATATAATTAAAAAATAATTATAAAATCATTAAAAATTTAAAAATAATGATTAAAAAGTAGAAATAATAATTAAAAAATATAAAAAAAGAGTAAAAAGATAAGATAATAAAGATATTTAAAATAATAAAATAATTAAAAAGATAAAATAATAAAGATATTAAAATAATAAAATAATTAAAAAGTTAAAATAATAATTAAAAAATAAAAAATAGAGAATATTAATAGAAATTAAAATATTTCTTTTATTCTAATATTCTAATTAAATTACTTTTTTCTTTGACTTCTTGTAATTCATCTATTTTCTCAATAGCTTTTTGGATATTTTCTTCATTAGCTTCATGTGTTACTATTATTATCTTAACTTCATTACTTTCACTTGTTTTTTGATTTATTGATTCAACACTTATTTCATTTTTGTTTAATATTCCAGTAATTGTTTCAAGTACTCCTGGTTCATCAAGTGTATTTATACTAAGATAATATTTTGATACAAAATCTCCCATTCTTTTTATTGACTTAACTTGTGAGTCAACTGGACCATAGCTAATTCTTTTATTTTCATTGAAGACAATATCTAGACAATCACCAACAACAGCACTTGCTGTTGCCATTCTTCCCGCTCCTTGACCATATAACATAACTGGACCTACAAAATCACCTATTAAATATATTGCATTGAAAACATCATTGACTGATGCTAAAAGATGATCTTGTGGAATAAAAGTAGGGTGAACTCTAATTTCTAATCCTTCTTCTGTTTGTTTAGCTATTCCTAATAGTTTTGCTGAATATTTTAACTCATTTTTAGCAAATTCTATATCTTCAGGAGTTATTTCTGTAATTCCTTCAACATGGAATTTTTCTTGAGGAACATACTCTCCAAAACCAAGTTTGGTAAGTACAATTAGCTTTTGAGCAGTATCATGGCCTTCTATATCAAATGTAGGGTCTGCTTCTGCATAACCCATTTTTTGAGCCTCTTTTAATACATCTTCAAATTTTGATCCTTCTTCACTCATTTTTGTTAGGATGTAATTAGCTGTACCATTCATTATGCCATAAATGCCTTCAAAACGATTTGCAGATAAACATTCATTTAATGGTTGAAGAACAGGTATTCCTCCTCCAACACTAGCTTCAAATGAGAACCTTACATTATTTTTATCAGCAACATCTATTAATTCTTCCCAATGTTTAGCTATAAGTGCTTTATTTGCAGAAACAACATGTTTCCCATTTTCCATTGCTTTTAAAACAAATGTTTTAGCTGGTTCATATCCCCCAACTAGCTCAATAACAATATCTATGTCGTTATTTTCTAAAACATCATTTACATCTGTAGTCAAAATACTTTGATCTATTTTAACTCCTCTATCTGATTCTATGTCTAAATCAGCAACTTTTTTAAGATTCACTGGTTTTCCACATTTTTTAGAAAGAATTTCCTGATTTTTGTTGAATATCTCTACTACTCCAGCACCTATTGTACCAAAACCAATAAGTCCTATATTTACCTCATTTTTGCTCATTAAATCTCCTCAAGTATTAATTTGATATTTTAGAATTTTTGGATATTATTTGGAATATCTTGTTATTGTATAATGATTTTTTATAAATTTAATTATATATTACTATTTACCAATAGTTTTTATTAAAATTTATTTTGAAATAGCTATTGGTATAATTAGGTATATTTTTTATTATTTATAAAATATTTTTTATATTTTTTAAGTTTAAAATATGAAGTATTTTATTATTTATAAAAATTTTTTATTTTTATAATTTCAAAAATCTTTGATTTTTTATTATTTATAAAATATTTTTTATATTTTTTAACTATTTATAAAAATTTTATATTTATTATAATTTTATCATTTGAATTTTTTAATTTTGATTTAAGGGAATTTTCTTTAATTTTATGTATTCTCCTATAGATTCTCTTGTTGTACCAACGATTAATCTATAGCTTTCTTCATTTTCTTTTATAACTCTTTCAACTTTTCCTTTTGCTATTATTTTTTCCCCTTCAATAGCTTGACCTGCATAAGTATGAGTAAATGATGATATTTCACTCACTTCACTAATTAAACTTTCATCACCACTATCAACTTCTAACACTTTTAAATCTTTTACATTGTATGTAGCAGGATTATCGAAAGATGCAATTGCATTTTCAACAGTAGTCTCAACTTTAGCTATTCCAACAGGTTCATATCTAGTGTTTCCCCATTTACCTTCTATTTCATCCCAATTACGCGTAGCTAGAATGTCAAATAATGTTCCTTCAATTATTCCTCTATTATTTTTTCGGTTTTCATACCAACAGAACTCTTCTTTTGTTAGACTTGAGTCTTTCATCCGTTTATTGTAGATTTTTTCCCAATATTCATCTTTTATAGGGTTAAGGGTTATATTCTTTATTTCAATTTGGGTTTCTGAATCTTTTGATGGCTCATCTAAATTACTTTCATCACTATCTATTTTAATCTCTACTTCCACATCTTTAAATTCATTAAAAGTCTTCATTGCTTTCCTATGATTTTCAAGTCCATAAACTACAAAATCAATATCGGAAACAGTATTCTTTTGAAGATTTGGAAGAATAGATCCAGATATTCCAAGATTTTCATAAGCTATCCCTGCTTTATAATGGAAAAAATCAGCTACCTTCAGCAATTTTTCTATCAATTGATTTTGTGAAGAATTTTTTGTTTCATTTTTTCTTATTTCACTTAGCCTTTCTTCAGGTTTTATGATTTTTTCAATTTTATCCTTTGGAACACCCATCATTTCAACTTGGCTAATGTCACAAAAATATAAGTATTCTGGATAATTTTCTCTTAAATAATTATAAGCTTCTTCAGATGTCACTTTTGAATATTTTTTCCCATCTTTTTCACGGTCACCATTTTCATCAGGAATGTATCTTAAAAATGATATAAATCTATCTTCTGGATGAATATAATTTGTTGATGCAAAGAAAAGATCATCTTTAGTGTAAATGAAGTCTCTAGTCCTAACTCTCATAACATGCCCCTTTTTAATGTTTTTATTTATTTTAAATTTTTTATTCATAATAAAAACAAATTATAATTTGGGATTTTTATATATTACAGTAATATATTACAGTAATATATTATTATAATATATTATTATAATATATTTTTTTATATTATATTTTATATTATACTTTTATATTATAATTTTATATTAGCTTATAATAGCTAATAAAAGAATATTAATATCAATATTATTAATATCAATATTATCAATATCAATATCAATATTATTAATAATAATATTAAAAGTAATAATATTAAAAGTAAGAATAATCTTAAAAAAGGATGTCTTAAAGGACAAGTTTAAAATATTAAATCTAATTTTTAAAATAAGTTTTAATTATATATTATATTTTGAGGAAATTATTTCAACAAAATATTGAGTTTATTTGAGTTGTAATTATAATATTTATTTTATAGTATATATGATAAAAAATAGTCTTTTTTTGGAAGTGAGGTTCGATTTTGAATATAATTTGCATCGAATCTCTTGTTCTCACGCATCTTAATATAGGTTATTATATACATATAAATTTTTCTATAAAACTTGATAAAAAACTTGTAAGACAAAAAAGAGGGTTATATAGTTAAATTAAAGGGAATTAAAATATTAAACTACTACTTCTACTTAGCAAAAATATATTTAGAAGTAAATTAAAATATGATTATATAATTAAGATTTATTAATATAATATAAAAATATAGTTCTTATTTGAGAATCTATATTATATTATCATTTGTTAAAAAGTATATTATAATTTGTATAAAAATGTATTATAATTTATTAATACATATTATAATTTATATAAAAATCTTTATCACTTGTTAAAAAGTATATTATCTTTCTTAGAAAAATGTATTATCATTTTTTAAAAAGTATATTATCTTTCTTAGAAAAATGTATTATCATTTTTTAAAATGTATATTATCTTTCTTAGAAAAATGTATTATCATTTTTTAAAAAGTATATTATCTTTTGTAAAAAATATATTCTAAAAATTATAATTTTTAAATTTGGAGTTTTGTATGCTAATCACTCATAAACATCTTGAAGAAAATTTGGAGTATGATGGAAGTCAGATAGGTCCTTCTTGGGCTTTTAAATCTTTTGGAATAAAAGGATCAAGTATAATATCTTGGATTGGATCTATGAATATAACTCCTAATAATTTGAAAGATTTCGAGGATGTTGGATTAGAAATAAAGTCAGGTAAAATTATTAATATTATTGTAGAACACTTTGATGAGCAACCTGCTAACTTGAGAATAGCTTATATGCGCCAAAGATTATTAGTTATCATACTAAAAGAAGAATTATTTAAAATAGGGATTGATTCTATTCGTAAAGGAGATGATATTTATATTATTTCCAAATATAAATCAGAAGATAATTCGGTTGAATCAATTTATAAGAAGCTCACGGTTTCAATAGCTACTATTTCTCCTAGTTCTATGAAAATCCATTTAGGGATTAATATAACTAGTGATGAAACTCCAGAAGATGTTGATGCTATTGGGTTATTTGAATTATCAGATGATTTTAATTCAAGTAGTAAAAATTTAATTAATTTTATAGATAATATTGTTAAAAATTACATTGATGAATTAATTGACATTGAATTAGATATAAGTAAAACTAATTTGCTATAATTATTTATATATTTCACCATGTTTTTAGTTGTATTTTTGATTTAATTTAGATTTTAGAGCATATATTTTAGGTTATGTTTGATTTTTATAGGTAAATTTATTATTAATTATTAATTATTTAGTTGTTGGAGTAAAAAATATGAAAATAATGATTAATGGGATTAATGCAGGTTTAAGATTTTCATCAGCTCATATTATACCAGTACATGCTTCTTGTGGCTTTATTCATGGCCATTCTTACTTTGTAGATGTGGAAATTGAAGGAAATCGTTCTGGAGATTATGATTTTGTAGTTGATTTCAAAGATGTTAAAAATTCTGTAAGGTCTATATGTAAAAAATTGGATCATAGGGTATTAATTCCAATTAATAACAAAAATATGAAATTTAAAGGAATAAACTCTTCTGAAGAGTTGAACTCTAATGAAGAAAATTCTGAATTTGATAATAATGATTGTGAAAAATCTTCTGAATCTGATACTTGTGATTGTGAAAAATCAGAAGATTCCAAAGAATTATCTGTTCTTGATTTCTGTAACAAAGACTATGTAGAATTTAGTATTAAAAATAAAGAATATAAATTCCCAATGGAAGATTGTGTTCTTTTGCCTCTAAAACATAGCTCTGCTGAAGAGCTATCACAATACTTTGCAAACATTATATTTGAAGATTTAAAAGAAAAAGGCTATGAAATTGAATCTGTTTCTGTTTGTGTAAATGAAGGAATTGGTCAAGGGGCATTTTGTAAAAAGGAATGATTTAATGAAAGCACCAATAGTAGAAATTTTTTCCAGTTTTCAAGGAGAAGGGTTGTGGATAGGTAAAAGACAAATATTTGTCCGTTTTGCTGGATGTAACCTTAGCTGTAATTATTGTGATACTCCTAATAGTCAAAATGCTAGCAATGGTGTTCTAAAATCACCCGAAGAAGTTCTTGAAAAAATAAATGAACTTAAGACTCCAGATTTACATTCTATATCTTTTACTGGAGGAGAGCCTTTACTTTACCCTGATTTTATAAATGAGATCGTTGATAAAACTGACTTGAAGATAATGATTGAAACTAATGGTACTTTACCTGATTCTTTATATAAAATCAAAAGGATGAATTGTGTATCTTTAGATATTAAGCTTCCTGAACACTTTGATGGGGATTGGGATGAGAATATACTTAATAATGAATTTCTATCATTAAAATCATTAGTGGAAAACAATATAAAATTTTATTGTAAAATTATAATTTCTCCTTCAACTAATTTGGATGTTATAAAAAGAATTGGGGAAAAATTACATGATAAATTTATGGATGAGAAATTTACAATTGTAATCCAACCTCAAAGCCCAATAGAACAGTGGAAAAATAATTCAGACATTCTTTTTGACTTTTCTGAATTACTTGGAGAATATTTTGAAGTTTTTACAATCCCTCAAACTCATAAAATTCTTAATATTGAATAATTATAATTTAAATTAAGTTTTAGCTAATAAAATAGTTTTATTTTTTCTATTTATAATTTCTTTCTTATTAAAATTAGCAAATGGGCTTTTAGTAATCTTAACTTTTAATTTATGAATTAAAAGTTTTAAGGAGATTTTAATTTATTTTTATCTCCTATTATATTTGATTATGATCTAAAGTCTTTTTGTTATAAGATAGTAAATATTATTATATGGGGTACATTTATGGGTTTGAATAAAAAGTCAATAATTGAATTATTAATGATTATTCTAATTTTAACTGATTCTATTCTGCTAATGTTAATGATATTTTATAATTTTTCTCCATTGATTACACAGATTATTTATATTTTTGATTTGATTGTTTGTTTTGTATTAGCTATTGAGTTTGTTTATGAGTTAAATAAATCTGATAATAGAAATCATTATCTTAAAAAGAATTGGTATTATATTATAGCTATGATTCCGGATTATCTTTTAAATATTGTTTTAAGTTTATTTGGTCTTGCTGGTATATCCTGGTTTGTGAGATTAATAAGATTATTAAGAATAGGGAGAGTATTAATCTTATTTAAGAAAAATATTAAAATATTCACGGATTTTATAAAAGAAACTCATTTGGATAAATTATTAACATTTTTAGTAATATTGGTTGTCAGTTCAAGTATTGCATTTTTTATAGTGGATGAATCTGCAAATAGCTTTATTGATGGTTTATGGTATGTTATAGTTACTTTATCCACAGTAGGATATGGAGATATTGTTCCAACCACAACTAATGGTAGAATTATTGGATTTGTTCTTATTATTATAGGCATACTAAGTTTCAGTATTTTAACTGGAGCAATCTCATCAATATATACTAAACGAATTGAGGAAGAAAACAAAAATGAAATTGATGAACGATTAAATAGAATTGAAGCTAAGCTCGATAAACTATTAGAGATCAATGAAAAGTAATATTTGCATCTATTATTAAAAAATACTGAATAGAATTGGAGGGATTTTAACCTTTGATTTTAAGATTATAAATTATTTCAATTAAAATATGCTAATTTAATTGTCTATTAAATGAATAATAGTTCTTATCTTTTCTTTTTTTTAAATCTTTTTATTTTGCTTATTTTTTAAATTTTAGCTATTTTGCCTTTTATATTTATTTATTTTTTCATTTTTTCTAGTTTTAACTTCTATTTCTAGTTTATTTTAGCTAGGGGGGGGGGGGGGCATTTAGTTTGTTTTTTATTAATTTTTTATCGTTTTGTGTGAGTGTTCGGTATTTTTCGATAGTTTTATATAGTGGTTGTTCGCTATTATATTATAGGGAATAATTACTTTGTTATTCTCATTAACTTTTTAATTTATATTACTAAATTTTACATTTTAATTTTATAAAGAGTGTAAAATTATTTTTTGGAGGTGAATAATGTTAAATTATTCAAAAGTATTAGATAGGAAAATTTTTATTTTGGGCCTACTTATTTGCACTGTTTTTTTGTTAGCTACAACAATACCAACTGATTTTGCAGCTACTAGCTCAATTAATAACACAACTACTGGTGGAATAAGTGGTGCACTAAATAGCTCAAGTCCTGGAGACATAATAAAACTTGATGAAGGAATATATACTGGGAATAACAACACAAATATGACTATTAATAAGAATGTTACAATTCAGGGAAAAACAAAAGATAAAGTCATATTAGATGCCCAAGGACTATCAAGAATATTTACAATGGGCAACAATTTAAATGTTACATTTATAAACTTAACTTTTATCAATGCTTATTCAACAGGTAATGGCGGAGCAATCGAGAACAATTTTGCTGGGACAATAATGATATTTATAAATTGTACCTTCAGCAATAATAATGCAGCAAATGGTGGTGGGATTTATACTACTGGCAATCTAACAGTAGAGGGTTCTAATTTCATAAATAATGTTGCAGGTTATGGTGGAGGAATACGTGTAAATATGGATAAAAACGGTGATTTTCTTTTCAATCTTATTAATTCGAAATTTATGGATAATAGTGTTACTGGCTCTGGTGGAGCACTACGTATAGTTGGTGGTGCTATTAACACTACATTTAATAGTAATATTGTTAATTCAACATTTACAAATAATACTGCTACCAATGGTGGTGGTGGAATATGTTTAGATACTTTTATTAGAAGTGATGATGGTTCTTTATTCAATGTTAATATTATTGATTCAATTTTAAAGAATAATACTGCAAATAATAAGGGTGGAGGAATATGGATATCAACTCCTACTAATAGTAATAATACTATTAATGTTAATATAATTAATTCTACTATAAAAAATAATTCTGCTGGTGTTGGTGGTGGTGCTATTTCTATTATTACTGGTGAGAATAGTACTGGTGATTCTACTGTTATTGTTGGTGGTTCTGATTTGAGTGGTAATTCTGCTGGTAATGATGGTGGTGCTGTTTCTTCTTCTACTGGTGATGGTAGTAGTGGTGATAGTACTGTTATTATTGATGATTCTACTATAAATGACAATAATGCTGGTAATAATGGTGGAGCATTGTCTTCTAATACTGGTGAAAATAGTACTGGAAATAGTATTATAATTGTTATTGATTCTGATATTGAGAATAATACTGCTGGTAATAATGGTGATACAGCGTCTGCTACAACTGGTGATGGAAGTAGTGGTGACAGTGAAATCGATATTATCGGTGATTCCACAATAATTAATAATAATCCAGATAAGGATGATGATGGAATATACACATCCACTGGTGAAAATAGTACTGGTAGCAGTGAAATCAATATTGATGATGGAGTGATTAAAAAATTATCAAGTAATTCTACTTTAATTGTTTCTAATACTGTTGTAGGTAAGACAGTTGTTATTCGTGGTGTTGCAATTGATGAAAACGGTAACCCATTAGCTAACATACAACTTAATATCAATATCGATGGTGTGGATTATAATGTTACTACCAATGCTTTGGGTGAATGGAGTTTAAATTATACTCCAAGTAGTCCTGGAACAATTACAGTTACTGTTGATTTAAATGAAAACAATAAATACTATGCTTTTACAAACACAACTAATTTCAATGTAGCTAAAGCTAACACAAGATCAACTATTGTTATTTCTAATGCAACTTCAGGAAAATCAACAATCATCCGAGGAGTCTTAGTTGATGAAAACGGAAACACTATAGCTAATGCACCAATAAATGTAGTTATTGGAGGAAAATCCAACAACCTAGTTACTGGGGCTGATGGTAGCTGGAGCTTATCATACACACCAGCTAAAGCTGGAAAATTCATAGCTAAAGTCTACTACAATGGAAATAATAACTATATAGCTTCAACAAGTAGTTTAAACTATACCGTTGCTCAAGGTACAGATGCTCCTAAAAAGACCGACATCAGACTTCTTAAAAAGAAAAGCAGTAAAGTCTTTAGACATGGTAAAAGAGTTGTTATGAAATGGTTTACATATAAAAACTATGGTGCAACAGGTTCTAAAAACATAACCACAAAAGTAATCATTAAAAACCTAAAATACAAACTATGGAAAGTCTACAACAAAAAACTCAGCTACAAATATGGAAATAACAAGATAAAATTCAAATTAAACTTAAAATCAGGAGAAAAATTCAAACTAAAACTAAAAG